>Ga0209518_1002137_pt1 | contig 19195 bp, 21 predicted proteins | sample RifGroB1_FD_183993 | JGI IMG/M metagenome (GOLD analysis project Ga0209518, IMG submission 183993) | Groundwater microbial communities from Rifle, Colorado, USA - Groundwater B1 (SPAdes) (version 2) | ecosystem: Environmental > Aquatic > Deep subsurface > Groundwater | place: Rifle, Colorado...
GAAGATGAGGAGCTACTCGAACTCGACGAACCGCCTATAGCACTACAATTCGTCCCCGTATAGTAAATCCAGCCAGTACCACTGCTATTACATTTCCTCGAGCCAGTACCGACAGGAGACTCACAAGTATTGGCCGTGCAGACGCCCGCATAGGTCCATGAGCAATTGGGTGATTGCCCCAGGTTACATGTGCCGGTTACTCCTCCGTAGGTAACTTGGTTGCCGGGAACCTTGCCGTTGCAAGCGGGGTGATTGAATGGACCACTACAAGGAGCTCCACCTCCACCACTTGAACTAGAACTCGACGAGCCACTGCTCGACGAACTTGACGATGAGGAAGACGATGATGAACTACTCCCACCTCCACACGTTCCTGTTTGTGATTCAGGGCCCCAGGAGCCGCAAATCCTACTACTATTATTAGCGCAGGGTCCTCCGTCGCAGGTATGTGAATATTGAATTCCATTTGAACAGTACGTTTCGGTAGTATCACCAACCGCTCTTTCGCAAGGGCCAGCCGCCCTTTGTCTGATGTCACCCCTAAACAACCCGAACTGGGCCGCTAGAGCGATCGCGCCGCCGAGTAGCAGTAAAACCAAAGCGCCGCCAATGGCCAATTTTTTGCTTATTTTTCGTTTTGGCTTTACTGGTTTTGCGTCTCCTTCTTCTTTTGGTTTCCCTTCAGGTGTCGGTGCCGGGGGAGCGATTGGTTCCAAAGTCGGCAAACCGGTCGCTACTTCCGTCAACGGTTCAGCTGGAGGAGTTGGCACCACCGGTATTTCCGGAACTACTGGTTCTGGAGTTGGAGTCGGGGGAGAGACCGGGGTCGTCAGCTCGGGAATTAGCGGCAATGGCGGTAGCCCCACACCACCTGTTGGTTGGTTCCCTTGTGGTTGATTAATATCGTTATTCATCTCTCGCTTACCCTTAGCTGTCGATATCCGCTAATATTTTTCGTTTCCAAACAACGCCTGAAACAAACAGGCCTATACCCACTATAAATAAAGCATAGGTCGGCGTCAATGGGGGGGTCGATTCCGAGGTATAATCAATATATGTCCACTCAAGATATTATCAAAAAAAAACCCTATCTGGCCTGGTATGTAAAAGACCCCGGTAAACTCACGGATGAATCTGTACTTGAACACGTGTTAAACTATGGCAACTGGGACGACGTAGAGACGTATATCAAGATCAAGGGGTTGAGTAAGACCGCTCAAATTTTTGAGAACGGAGCACATAAAAGTCGTACGAATTATCTTCCAGAGGTAGAGCGGTATTTTAGGCGATATTTTCAAAAATATGCATCTTGATGTTTTGAACGACAACCAAAAACAATTACTACCACTTATTGCGACGTTTGCCCCGCAATTCGGATTGGTTGGCGGGACGGCGATTGCTCTATATCTTGGACATCGCCGGTCGATTGACTTCGACCTATTTACTCTACATACGTTTGATATCCAACAAGTCAAAACACAAATCCGCAGAACAGCAGAAATAGGGCACACCTTCATTCAAGGAAATGGTGAACTGACAATTCTTGTTAACCAGGTTAAACTCACGTTTTACCATTTTCCTTATCCGATTGAGTTCACCGAGAGTCTTCAAAGCACGATCAAGTTACCCAATCTATTGACACTTGGAGCCATGAAAGCATTCGCCTTGGGGAAACGGGCAAAATGGAAAGATTATGTCGATTTATTTTTTCTCTTAAAACAGTTTCCCTTGACTGAGATTATCCTCAAAACAAATGAAATATTCGGGCCGGAATTTAACGAAAAACTTTTCAGGGTACAACTTTCATATTTCAAGGATATTGATCACTCTGAGGATGTGTCGTATATGCCCGGACACGAAACCAATCAAGATAAAATAGAAAAATATTTAGATGAAGTAAGCCTCTAGTAGGAATCGACCAACAACCTGCGCCTCCAAACAATGCCGGCAACAAACAGGCCTATTCCCACTATAAATAAAGCATAGGTCGGCGTCAATATGCCGACCACCGGCAAACCGCCGCTGGTCGCTGTCGGCGTTGGTGTCAGTGTCGGTGTCCCCGCGCCCGTTGCCGTCGGCGTCGCCGAAGGCGTGGCTGTAAAAGCAGGCAGACCCCCCGTCCCGGCGGCAACGATGACAAAGCCGCGGCTGAATTCTGCCGCAGCGTTATTCTCTTTAAACTGCAATTTGATGGTGTGACTGCCTAAAGACAGCTTTATCGGCGCTGACCAGGACCAGGCGCCGCTTGCCGCCACCGTTGCCGTCGCCGTCTGTCCACTGATATCCAGAATCAGTTTGATTGCTGTTCCGACCGGCCCGGTTCCCAAAAACTCCGGCGTTTGTGTCGCCAGGCTTTCGCCTTCCGTCGACGGATTAAGTAACTTCACCGAGAAGGTCGCCTCGGGTGACTGGCTCAAATCGGAAAGAGTCGCGAACCCGCCTCCGGCCGGCTCGCCGCCGGATAAATCGGAAATTAAAGGTGCCACTTCTCCGGTAGCGAAATTATGTGTTTTTCCCAAGGTAATTTCCGGCACCGGATTATCGGTCGCCGTATTGGTGATTGCCGTCGCTGTCCCCGAAGTCCCCGCTTGAACAAAGATGGTGATTGTTTCCGTCGCCGGATCATAGGCGACAAAATTACCCCCGGCATTTCTGGCGTTAGACAGCGCTATTCTCCACGAACCGTCAGTATTGGTCAGCGTCGACAAGGTCTGCGCCCCCGTAATCTCGGCGTAGACCATCGCCCCCCCCGCCCCTGTCCCCGCCGCCGTCACAATTTTGCCGCTAATGACGTCCTCCGGAGGCGCCGCCGCCTGCAATGTGGTTCTGACCTGATATGGTCTCCCGCCGTCATTGTAGGTCTGCGACCCGGACCCGATTTCAAAATAATAGGTCTTATCGGCTGACAATCCGGTCACGTCCACATAGTGGGTGGTGTATTGGTTCGTTGTTCCCGAAATTTGGTCCCGCGTGTCGCCTGCGGGCAGGGTTAGCCTCGTTGGGTTATCTGAATATTTTAGGAATCCGGTCACCGGCACATCGGAAGTCCAGCTGACCGTGTAACCACCACTACCAATGTTGGCTATCCTGACATTTTTCGGTTGGGCTGTCGGTCCGGCTTGAGTTGTCAGTCCTTGCCGCTGGCTCACCAGCAGTATTCCGGCAATCAGGCCGCCAATCAATATCAGCAGGCCAAAAATAGTCGGGATTCTTTTGCTAAAAATATTATTTTTCATTTTATAGTTGTCCTGACGCCGTCGCTACACTTCCGGCAGAGGTGCCGGACGGCCCGGCAGATATATTAAACACCAAGGCGGCGAAATCTGTTTCCCTGAATTTTCTTCTGGCGGCTAAATTCTCCAGGGCCTCCTGGGTGATGACGCCATCAAGCGGCACAATCGACTCTTTTTGTCTTTCGCTTATTTGGCTTGCCGTCAGAGCGGCGTAAATCTGATATGCCAACCACGCCCCGACGACCAGCAGGCTCATCATCCCTAAAAGTAAGATATAGCTGCTTCTGGCTCTCTTGGGTTTCATGATTGACCGATAAAAACATAATATCCTCTCGCCTTACCTACCACTTTGACACCAACTACGGCCTCTTTGGTGTCGCCGCTGAGAGTTTCTCTTTTTAGATCTATTTCACCAATGATCACCACCCGATCCATTTTTTCCAGTGTCGCCAGAAAGTCAAAGATGCGCTTGGGGTCGCCCGACAGGTCAAAACTAATTTCAAAAGTCGCTATCTTTCCGTCAAACTCGGTTGTCGGCTTACCACTTCCTTTTTTGTCAGCCAAATTGATGTCCGTTCCCAAGAGCGGCACCGCCGAAAAGGACAAGCCGTTTACCGCCAAGCCCTGATCGCGTGCTAACACCTCGACCCGTTTAGCCAAGGAGCCCAGGTCGTGCGCATCCGGCACCGCCGCCTCGTAGTCGGCCAGCCTGTTGGCGTAAGTGGCCAAATTTTTTTGGGCCGTTACCAACTGGGCGATCTTTGCCTCCAGCCTTCGGCTGACCACCTGCTGGTCCTCGATCTTCTTCTGGAGTGACGCGACTGTGGCCAAAGTTGGTCTGATTGCCAAAAGTAATAGCCCGGTAACCGTAAAAACCGAAAGAATAATTTCAACCGAAGCCTTGATCTCCGGCCGCTGATACATCAGCCTGACTTTTTCGTTTTTCCAGGGGACGATCATGTCTTGGGGGCAGTGATTGATACTGAAATTTTAAATTTGATGTTTCCTTGTCGTTGGTCAAAATCAATCCCGGCCACGGTGACGCTCTCGACATCCGCTATCTGGTTTATTCCGGCGATCAGGTTGGCCAGCCCCGACTCGGAGTTGGTCGTCCCCGACAAAGACAGACCGTTCCCATCAACCGCGATATCGTCAAAGGTCACGTCTTGAGGTGTCGCTCGTTTGATTTGATTAATTCTGTCGCTTATTCGCAAGTTGTTGGTCAGGTAAGAGCTCACCACTGCCTGTCGGGTCAGAATGTCCCGGGTCGTCTTTTCGATCTCGGCATAACTATCAACCACCGCTTGTTTGGCACCAATTTCCTCAATTAAGTCATTTAATCGTTTATCAAAATAAAAACGGGAGCCGAAAGCCAAAATCACCACAAACTCGGTCAAAACCAGCAAAACCCTGCCGGTCGTCAGCGACCACTTCAAAAATTTACCCAAAGTTGAAAACTCAAACGAGTCCTTCGGTAATAGATTAATCTTGGCTAACTTCGCGGCAGGCATCCAAAACCAGTATATCTATGATTCCGAGCGAAGTCGAGGAACAACCTTATTTTCCTTTACCAAGTAGTTTGGCCAGACGCGACTTTAGGCGATCCGCTTTTCTCTGGTGAAAAACTTTGCCCTTGGCCGCCCTGTCGATGGCCGAAAAAACAGCCGCCAAACCCTCCGGTTTGGCTTCTTTCCGAAATATTCCGATCAGGTTGATCGCGCGGGTCTTGACCGCCTTATTTATTTGCTGTCTTTTTTTGTCAGCCCGCAGTTTCTTGATTGCGGATTTGATTATTGGCATAAACCCAATTTTACCATAGAATTAGACTCGACTCACCCATATGGTTCAAACACTTCTCGCGAACTCAAAAAAATTTCTCCAAACCGAACATAAAAGCATTCTCTCCGCCGCCTTTGTTATCGCCGCTTCCTATCTCGCCTCGGCCCTTCTCGGTTTGGTCAGAAATCATCTCCTCGCCGCCCGTTTCTTTGGCGGTATGGAAGCCGACCTCGACGTCTATTTTGCCGCTTTTGTTCTCCCCGATACTATTTTCCAGCTTTTGGTTGTCGGTGCCGTCTCCGCCGCCTTCATTCCCGTTTTCCAGGACCACCTGGCCCGGTCAAAAGCAGAAGCCGCCCACCTGGCCAATGCCGCCCTGACTACCATTAGCCTGATCCTGTTTGCCCTGACCACCGTTCTGATCATCTTCGCCCGCCCGGTTGCCGGTCTTCTGGCCCACTACTCTCCCGACAAGCTCGACCTCATGGCCAATCTCATCCGCATTATGGCCCTCGCCCAAATTCTCTTTACCCTTTCCGCTTTCTTAACCGGTATCCTCCAGGCCCAGCGCCGTTTCCTTATCCCCGCCGTCGCCCCGCTTTTGTATAACCTCGGCACCATCATCGGTATCTACTTTTTTTCGGCCCGTTTTGGCATTTACGCCGCCGCTTTCGGCGTCGTTCTCGGCGCTTTTTTCCACGTTCTTGTCCAACTACCCCTCGTTGCCCATCTTGGTTTTACTCCCCACCCCGTCATTCATCCCCGCCACCCCGGCGTCCTGACCATGCTTCGGTTGATGCCTCCCCGGGCGCTGGCTCTCGGCCTCGACCAAATCGAGCGCTGGGTTGCCGTCAATCTGACCTCACTCCTAACCGCCGGCTCGCTCTCTATTTTTAACTTCGCCCGCCAACTTTACGCCCTGCCCGTTTCTCTTTTTGGCGTCTCCCTCTCCCAGGCCTCCTTTCCGGCTCTCGCCGCCGAAGCCGCTCATTCTGATCTGACCAAATTCAAGCAAACTTTAGCCAAATCCCTCTCCCAAATTTTTTTCTTTGCCTTACCGGCCAGTATCCTCGTTTTGGTTCTCCGTATTCCTTTGGTTCGTCTCGCCTTTGGTGCCCGCACCTTTCCCTGGGAAGCAACCTTACTGACCGGTAGAAGTCTGGCCTTTCTGGCGCTTTCGATCGCTCCTTTGGCTGTCACCCAAGTTCTCGTTCGCGCCTTCCACGCCCTCAAAGACACTCGTCGGCCTCTCTATGTCGGTGCGGTGACTATGGTTGTCTTTACTCTTTCCGCCACCTACGCCAGCCGCTCTCTCGGTTATGGCGTTCTGGGGATTACCGCCGCTATGAGTTTGAGCAATTACTTGGATTTCCTTTTTCTTTATTTCCTTCTCCGCCGCCGCATCGGCACTCTTGCCATTACAGGCCGACTCACCAAAATGCTTATCGCCTCCGCCGCCACCGCCTTCGCTCTTTGGCTCCCGATGCGCCTTCTCGACCAGTTTGTTTTTGACACCACCCGCACCCTGCCTCTGATCGTCCTCACCCTCATCGTCAGCCTGGTGGGCTTTCTTGTTTACCTTTTATTTTGTAAAATACTCCGCATTGAAGAATTGTCTGATGTCGCCGCCCTGGTAAAGAAGTTAGGCAACTGGCGGCGCATTCTGGGTGAATCCGATGAGGTCATCGAGCCACCGGTCAGTGCTTCCTAAAAATCATGGACCGTATCCGCAATTTCTCTATCATTGCCCACATCGATGCCGGCAAATCCACCCTGGCCGACCGGTTATTGGAAATGACCGCCACCGTCTCGCCACGCGATATGCAGGAACAGCTGCTTGACACTAACCCCATTGAGCGGGAGCGGGGGATCACCATTAAGATGGCCCCCGTCGCCATGCACTACAGGGTTTCTCCTGCAATTGAATATACTCTCAATCTTATCGACACTCCCGGTCATGTTGACTTCAACTATGAGGTCGAGCGAGCACTGGCGGCCTGCGAAGGTGCCATTCTCCTCATCGATGCCACCAAAGGCGTCCAGGCCCAGACCGTTGCCAACTATCACTTGGCCAAAAACCTTGGCCTGACCATTATTCCGGCCGTCAACAAAATCGACGCTAACCTGGCTGATGTTGCCGCCGCTACTCGTCAAGTGCAGCAACTTCTTAATACCAAAGACAGTCCACTCTTAATTTCCGCCAAAACCGGTGCGGGAGTGGCCGAGCTTCTCGCCACGGTAATCGAAAAAATACCCTCGCCCCGTGAAACCACGGCTAACCATCTCCAGGCCCTGATTTTTAATTCTTTTTTCCACCCCCACTTAGGCGTCATCGCTTTTGTTCGTCTTTTTTCGGGAGCCATCACGGCCAAAGACCAGTTGCGGTCCATTTCCACCAGGGAAACCTTTACCCCCACCGAAATCGGTATTCTATCTCCGGACCGAATTGCCAAGGCTGAACTAACCGCCGGCTCGGTTGGCTATCTGGTTACCGGCCAAAAAGATATCAGAAGGGTCCTGGTGGGTGACACCATCACCCTGGCCCGCGATCAGGCAGCGCCCGCCCTGCCCGGTTTTCGCCACGTCCAGCCCAACGTCTATTTCGATGTCTTCCCCATTGATAATGCCGCCTATCAGGATTTGCTTGACGCCCTGGCCAAATTGAAACTCAATGACGCCTCCCTGGAAACTAAACCGATCAAATCCCTCGTTCTCGGCCAGGGTGTTCGCGTCGGCTTCCTGGGTCTGCTTCACGCCGAGGTCGTCAGCGAGCGCCTCGAGCGCGAGTTTAATCTGCCCGTCATTTCCACCTCGCCCAGTGTCGAGTACCGGGCGGTTAGCCGCCGCGGCGAAGAAATCACCTTCAACACCCCCAATGAATTTCCCGATCCCGCTTTTGTCGCGACCACCAAAGAACCCGTCGCCCGCGTCGAAATTGTCGTCTCACCGGATTATCTTGGCGCCGTCCTCGATGTTTGTCAGCTCCTCCGCGGTACCCTGATCGATATGGTCTATCTTGACCGGTTGGTCGAACTCTCCTATACCATTCCCATGATCGAGGTCATTACCTCTCTCCACGATCGCCTCAAAAGCGCCTCTTCCGGTTTTGCCTCAGTTAACTACGAGCCCGTCGGCTGGCAAGAGGCCGACTTAGTAAAACTGACGGTCCTCCTCAACCACGAAGAAGCCCCACCCCTGGCCACTATTTGTCTGCGCAGTCAAGCTCGCCCCCGCGCCCTGGCTCTGGCCAAACGCCTCAAGGAAGCCATTCCCCGCCAGCAATTTGAGATTCCCATTCAGGTCGCCATCGGTGGCGAAGTCATCGCCCGCGAGGACATCAAGTCCTACCGCAAAGACGTCGAGGCCAAGCTCCACGGTGGTGATATGTCCCGGAATCGGAAACTGCTCGAAAAACAGAAAAAAGGCAAAGAAAGAATGAAAATGATGGGCCAGGTCGCCCTCCCTCAGGAAGCCTTCCTCGCCGCCGTTCGGAGCGAAGCGTAGATCCCGCGTATGCCCACGGGACCGCGCCGGCCAAGAATAACGACTAGGCGTTAATTTGATACATATCGCCATATATTTTTATCGTATCCCCGATATTGATCAGTGATTCAGTGTGTTGTCTCAACTTCTCATCAACGCCATCCAACCTCTTATTTATTCCAACCAACCTCCCATCTACGCCATCAAGTCTGGTGTTAATTGCCCCCCAACGATTTCTTGATTGGTTCAAGTAACTCTTCGAGCTGTTTAACCATACCTTTATCAGCCATAAATACCCATATCATGTAAAAACCGGCTCAAGTGTACAATACGCTTGGGCTAAAGGACTTTAACAAAGGAGACAACCATGTCGCTAATTGGTGGCAAGACTCGACAAGAAATTCTCTATCCCCATGGACAGCCGGAATGCAGGAAAAAGGATACACCGAAGGCCCGCCGGACTTTAAAAAATGAGGCGTCAGTGCCAAAACCAACCATCACTGTCCGTCGTCGTAAACTGTCGACAAATGAGAAGGCGGTCGCTGAGCTACTGCATCAGCACTATTGCAATGCAGGAAGTCACGAGTCTGATGGCGATTGTCCGTGGCACTTCTCTTCTTGGGACAGCCCTGATGACGTGCGTCGGCACTATCTCAAGAAAACCGAGGCGCTACTGAAAGTACTCAAAGGCGACGCCGACTTGGCGCTGAAAGTCATTGAGGCAATCAGTAGTTAGATCCCAAATAGACACCCGGCAGTTTGCCTGCCGGGTGTCTACTCTCCTCATCACCCACCACCAGAGCATGCTTGCAAAGAAGAACACTAGCCTGTAATATGCGTAATATGGTTAAAACATGTGAGAGAGCCGAAGTCCATTTTGCTATCGGAGAAAAATGTCTTGGGATCGCCTCTATTGAAAGCTTTCCTGAAAATGACGGTCAAATATCATTTTGTATCGGAACACTCAACCTTAACGGTATTGACTACAGGCCCGTCTTCTACTGGGCAGCGGGGATACCACACCTAGCCCTGTTGCGGGAGGATATTTACATCCAATCTATTTATGGAGAGCGGGAGATAACGCTCGATGACTGGAAGATGATCATGATGCTCGATCGGGATAAACACTTTAAGCCAACCACAACCAGGAAAACGTTTTTCCAGGGAATCGAAATCACTTCTACAGTCGAAATCACTGATTAAAAATCCAAGGTAATCATTGTCGCGCTGTTGGGTACGAAATACTCGACCGTCCGCCAGCACTTCAGGGTTGGACCCTGTAGCCCGCCCGCACCAGCCGGGTAAGCCATGGCGGCCTTGACAATTGTCATTTTTGGATAGATAATGTTTACTATGAACACGATAAGACTGACAGTGACAGCAGATTTAAAGAAGGAGATTGATTATTTGCGGATGATGGAATATCCGACTCTTACCGACGCAGAGATTGTGAAAGTGACTGTGGGAGCTCAGGCGGTAAAATCGCGTAGGGCAAAGTATGATGACAGTAATCCCACCGTGAAAGAAATGATGGCGAATACCGCCAGGGTATGGAGTTTGGACGAAGAAGGGGACGAAGAACCTTTCTGGGACGAGAGTAAATTAAAACCGGTTAAATTCTAAAAATGTACAAAATTTTTCTGGCGGATTTTCCGTTTACGGAAAACTTGAGCCAAAAGAGTAGACCCGTGTTGCAATTAAGTCCACCACAAGGCAGATATGGAACAATAATAGCCGCTTATATTACTTCAAGAGAAGTTCGGTCGTTAGATGGAGATGTTGTTTTGGATAAGCTAAAGGGAACAGGACTTACCAAGAAATCAACAATCAGACTTTTTAAATTGACGAATTTCGAATCCTCAAGCCTAAGAGGTGAAATTGGCGTCTTGTCTAAAAATAAAGTATTGGAAGTGAGAAGAAAGCTAAAAAAATTATTTCAAATCTGAGTTTTTTTACATCTAAAAATCCAAGGTAATCACCCGCCTGCAGTAGCTATCGCTACAGCGATTGCGGGCAGGTCGCCGCACATCTAGAAGTCTAACGTTATCATGGCTGCAGAATTGGGTACGAAATACTCGACCGTTCGCCAGGTCGCCGCAGTCGTCGCCACCGGTGTTGTCCGCGTCCCGCCCAGAAAATCCCGCCTGGTAAATTTGAAATTCCCGTTCGGCAAATTCTCAAAAGTAATCGGCACCGATTCTGAGTGTTTTCCGCTCGCATCATAATTGACGACCATCAGTTTTATCTCTCCCGCTTCATCCGTACTGGCAATTCCCTTTACCCAACTGCCTTCCCCCGCCAGACTGATGCGAAACGGCCCCAAAGTATTTAAAAGTTCAAGCGCCTTGTAGCGGGGTTTCTTTTCCGGTGCCCCGAATTTTTCGTGGGTCAATAGCCCCCAGCGGCTCCAATACTTCTCGTTTCCTGGCCCGTCCTTAATTTCGAAAACAAACGCCCGCTGGACCTTCGCCATCATTACCCGGCTGGCGGCAATGGTGTGGATCGCCCCAAATTTACCGTCGTAGCCCGGATCATTCTCGCTATTATGGCCCCACTCGGTAATATAAAACTTCAGGTTAACCAGCGCCGGAATTTTTTCCGCCCAACTCCGCGCCCGGTCGACATCTTCTTCAAATTGGGTTAGATCGGTGTCATAGCGATGCCAACTTAGAAAATCCAAGCGTAGGTTTTTTTCGTCAACAAACTTGATTAGCCGCTCCTCCCAATTTTGATATAGCCCGGTCGTTGCCGGTCCGCCAATTTCAAAAGCATTAACATTTGTTGCACCCTGGGCCGCCCTCGAGGATACTTCATACATTGTCAGATAGTTCTTATCGCCGTAAGTTTTATAGCTGCCAAACAAATCCGGTTCATTCCAAACCTCATAGATCACACCACTGATGTTGCGATTACCCCTCCCAGAGTAGTGTTCAACCGTCGCTCTAACCACCTGACCCCAGTCGTTCCAGTTGGTTGGTAAATCAATAATGTCCCCCCGTGATATCGCCGGCGGCATATAGGAGAGCGATAACATTGGTTTCGCGCCCGTCGCCAGGATTTCGTTTACCGCGATGTCCAAGCCGCTCCAGTCATAGCGCACTTGCCCGCCCTCTTTGCTGACCACCTTAAAAGCATCATAGATGTGGTCCAGGCGGATGTATTCCGGCCGCAAGGCTTTGATTTCGTTAGTCACATTACCCAGCATTGCCTTCGGCTCTTCACCCCCCTGCGCTAAATTCCGCCATGGAGTTGGCATTTGCCCCAGGACTCCGTCATAATCAACCACCAAGTTAGCCGGAAAACCGGCCGCCCTCCCCACATAGCGCACCGCCGCCGGAATCACAATCACTATTACTACAATTCCAACCAGGCCGACGATCAGCGGTAAAAACTGGCGCCACTTGAATCTCATCTCTCTTCAACTTTAGCATAGCCGGCGGTCAACCTTGACACCCATTATCACTCGTGCTATTCTACTGCTAATATGGACCTTTCCGCTCGTCAAACGGCCATCATTAAAGCCATCATTGAGGAATACACCGCCACTGCCGAACCGGTCGGCAGTGTTACCCTCGAAAACAAATACCGTCTCGGTGTTTCCCCGGCCACTCTGCGCAACGAAATGGCCGCTCTTGAGGACAAGGGTTTTCTCGCCCAGCCCCACTCCTCCTCCGGCCGCATTCCGACCAGTACCGCCATCAAGTTTTATGTCAACGACTTGATGAAAGAACGCGATCTCTCCGTTGCCGAACAAGTAGCAGTCAAGGAGAATGTCTGGGACTACCGCAGCAACCCCGATGATCTTCTCCGCGAGGCCGTCCGTGTTCTCGCCGAGCGCACCAAATCTCTTTCTTTCGCCACCCTTGACCGCAACCACACCTACCACTCCGGTTACGCTAATCTGCTTCTCGCCCGCGAATTTTTTGATATCGATCTCGCCCGTGAAGTTTTTGACATGCTTGACCATAGTAATCGTCTGACTGAAATTTTCGCCCGGGTCCTTGGCACTCAACCCATCCACCTTCTCATTGGCCGCGACCTGGGTATCGACATTTTCGAACCGGTCGGTTGTCTTTTTGCCGATGTTCAGATCGGGGACCGCCGCGGTCAAATGGGCATCATTGGTCCCAGCCGTCAGTCTTACGATCACAACTTACCCCTCGTTCGTTACGTCGCCAATCTTGTTAATCAAATCGCCGAAACATGGTAAAAACCAAATCACTTAAAGAACAGGTTGCCCTTTTGGACGATAAATTCAAACGCGCCTTGGCCGACTACCAGAACCAGGAAAAGCGCCATGAAGCCCAAAGGTCGTTGCTCGCCAAATTTGCCAACGAAGTCCTACTCGCCAAAATTCTGCCCGTTATTGACGACCTGGAGCGGGCCCAAAATCACCTCAAAGACGCCGGTCTCGGTCACGTCCTAAAAACTTTCCATCAGGTTCTCGCCTCTGAAGGTCTTTCCGTTATCGACTCCGATAATGCCGATTTTGACCCGGCGACCATGGATTGCGCCGAAGTGGTTGCCGGCCCCAAAGACAAGGTGGTCAAGACCGCCTCCAGGGGTTATCATTTATACGATAAGATTCTCCGCCCCGCCAAAGTCGAGGTCGGCTCCGGCGAGGTTGCTCCTGTCACCGTTTCTCCTCGGATGGTGGACCGTACTCGGGACTCCTCCGAGGTGAAACCCAATAGTCATTAATATTTACTAAAATAAAAACATATGGGAAAAATCATTGGTATCGATCTCGGCACCACCTTTAGCGCCGTCGCCGTTATGGAAGGCGGCAAACCCAAAATTATTCCGACCGCCGAAGGGAAAAATATCTTTCCCTCGATTGTCGAACCGGTCAAGGGTTTGGTTGGCGATGTCGCCAAGCGTCAGATGGTTCTTAATCCTAAAAACACCATTTTTTCCATCAAACGCCTGATGGGTCAACGCTATGATTCTGAAAATGTCAAAAAGGTCACCAAGCATATTTCCTTTGAAGTCGTCAAAGGTAAAAATGGCCTGGCCGATGTCAAGGTCGGTGACAAGGTTTACACGCCTCAGGAAATCTCCGCCAAAATCCTCCAAAAGGCGAAGGCCGACGCCGAAGCCTACCTCGGTCAAAAAGTCACCGAAGCCGTCATTACCGTTCCCGCCTACTTCGACGACTCCCAACGCCAGGCGACCAAACAGGCCGGAGAAATTGCCGGTTTGGATGTCAAAAGAATTATCAACGAACCGACTGCTGCCTCTCTCGCCTACGGTCTCGACAAAGGTAAAAACGAAACCATCGTCGTTTACGACCTCGGTGGTGGGACCTTCGACGTTTCCGTTCTCGAACTCGGCGACGGCGTCTTCGAAGTCAAGGCCACCAATGGCGACACTTTCCTCGGCGGCGACGACTTTGATCACCTCCTTATGGAATGGATTCTCGACGAGTTCAAAAAAGAAAACGGTGTCGACCTGTCTGCCGACAAGCAAGCGCTTCAACGAATTAAAGACGCGGCTGAAAAAGCCAAGATCGAGTTGTCTTCGGCCACCGAAACCGAAATCAACCAGCCCTTCATTACTCAGAGCAAAGAGGGTCAGCCTCTCCATCTGACAATGAAGTTGACCCGCGCCAAACTCGAAGAACTGGTTGACGACCTCATCAAAAAAACAATCAAGCCTTGCGAACTGGCCTTAAAAGATGCCAAAGTCGATAAGAAAAACATCAAAGAAGTCATTCTCGTTGGTGGTATGACCAGAATGCCCAAGGTTCAACAGGCAGTCAAAGAGTTCTTCGGTAGGGAACCCAACAAGAGTGTCAATCCCGACGAAGCCGTCGCTCTCGGCGCCGCCATTCAGGGAGGCGTTCTTGCCGGTGACGTCAAAGATATTCTGCTTCTCGACGTGACCCCCCTCACTCTCGGTGTCGAAACCATGGGTGGGGTGATGACTCCGCTCATTGAGAGAAACACCACTATTCCGACCACCAAATCTCAGGTCTTTAGCACCGCCAGCGACAGTCAACCCCAGGTAGAGATCAACATTCTCCAGGGCGAGCGTCCCATGGCTGGCGACAACAAGCCGCTCGGTCGTTTCGTCCTCGACGGGATTGCCCCGGCCCCGCGTGGCATTCCCCAAATCGAGGTCAGCTTTGATCTCGACGCCAATGGTATTCTCAAAGTTTCCGCCAAAGACAAGGGTACGGGTAAGGAACAGCACGTCACCATCCAGAATGTGACCAACCTTTCCAACGAAGAAGTCGAGCGCATGAAAGCCGAGGCCGAAAAGAACGCCGAGGAAGACAAGCGCAAGAAAGAGTTCGCCGACAAGCGCAACGAGGCTGAAACTTTCGTCTTCACAACCCGCAAGGTCCTCAAGGACGCCGGTGATAAATTTGAGGCCAAGGCCAAAGAGGAAATCGAAGCCGCCCTCAAAGAACTCGAGGATGAGGCCAAGAAAGACACCGCCACCCTGGACTCGATCAGTGACGCCTTGAAAAAAGCCTCTGACATCGCCCAAAAATACGGCGAGACTCTCTACAAAGCGGCTGCCGAAGCGGACAAGAAAGAAGAAAAACCCGAGGAGAAATCAGAGGAAAAACCGGGAGAAAAATCGGAGAAGTCTGCCGAAGAAGGCGAAGTCGTCGAATAACGCCAAGCCCATGCCCGATCCAAACGAAAAGGAAGTCGAATCGGAAGCTGAAGACGAAGAAGCCGAACAAAACTGGGAGAACGAAGGTGGTGCCGCTAGGGACAACGACGCTGTTACCGGCGGCGAACCAGACGAAGACTAAATGGATGATTTTAGTTCCCCGAGGAATTCCAGAGAGTCCTGACTCTTAGCACTCGAGCTTAAAGTTTGATAAAATCAATCGTTATGGCAACCCAGCGTGATTACTACGAAGTTTTAGGTCTTGGTAAATCGGCCTCCGAAGCAGAGATTAAATCTGCCTACAGGAAGCTTGCCCTCAAGTATCACCCCGACCGCAACAAAGAAGCTGGCGCCACCGAGAAATTCAAGGAAATCAGCACCGCCTACGAAGTTTTGGGTAACAGTGAAAAAAGAAAAATGTACGATCAATTCGGCCACGCCGGTGTTTCCGGGGCTGCCGGGGGTGGACCCGCCGGTTGGAATCCTTTCGCTGGAGGTGCCAGCGGACCATTCTCCTACACCTATTCCAATCAGGGCGGCGCTGGTTTTGAAGATATTTTTGGCGGCGCTTCCGACCCCTTCGATATCTTTGAAAGTTTTTTTGGCGGCGCCTCGCCCTTTCGTCGTGGTCCGGCCAAGCCTCACTATCAGATCAAGATTGATTTTATCGAGGCGGTCAACGGCGTCACCAAGTCACTGGTTCACCAAGGCAAAAAATATGACATTAGAATCCCGGCCGGGGCCGATAACGGCACCCGCATCCGCTACTCCGATTTTGACGTTTCCTTCGCCGTCTCTCCCGACAAGTATTTCAAACGCGAAGGTGTCGATGTCATCGTTGACCACGAAATCTCTTTTCCCCTGGCCGCCATCGGTGGTGATACTTCCGTCCCCACTCTCGACGGTGATCTTAGACTAAAAATAAAAGCCGGTACCCAACCCGGTAGCCTTATCCGTCTCACCGGCAAGGGTATTAAACAAATTAACTCCAACCATCGCGGCGACTTTTACATCCGGTTTATCATTAAGGTACCGACCAAATTAGACCGTCGCGAAAGGGAACTGCTCCATGAACTCCTCTCTGCCGAAAATTAAGGGCCTCATCTTCTACGGAAGCATTCTTGTTTCCGTCCTCCTCGCCTTCTCTCATCAAACCAAAACTTTGGGTCAGGCTTCATTAATTCTTCTTACCCTCGTTATCTTTACCAAGCCGCTCGCCAGGCTCTTTCCGACTATTAATCTTTTCAAGGTTCTCCTGGCGGTTCGCCGGGAAACCGGTCAGGCCGGCGCCTTCGCCGCTTTCGGCCACGTTGCCTCTCAAGTTTTTCGCGGTGTTCCTCTTTTTGACCTCCTCCAGTTCAGTTTTTCCGGCGGCCCACAAAGTTTTCAGTTCTGGGGTTTCTGGACCCTCATTCTCATGGCGATCCTTTTCCTGACCAGTAACGATATCTCCACCCGACTTCTCAAAAGGAATTGGTTCCGGCTTCACCAGCTCATCCACCCCCTCTATATTTTTGCCATGATCCATTACGGCCTTCGAGGCGGGTATCTCAAGTTAATTCTGGTCGTCTTTGTTCTTTTTGTTCTCTATCTCTCCCGCTTCCTCGCCGCCCGCGGCACCAAGTTCTTCGCCTCCTCGCCTGTGATATAATTCAGGAGGTTAAGTGCATCAGGGCGGTCGTTACCGCCTTTTTCTTTATCAATCAGTAACCAAAATAAATGAACAATACTCAAAATCTAATTGCCCGGACCGAATTTGCCGCCGCCCTCAATCAAATCGCCAGCGAGCGTAATATTCCCGTCGACGTCATCCTCGACGCCGTCAAAGCCGCCCTGGTCGCTTCCTTCAACAAAGATTTCGAAGGCGAGGCCAAGAAAATCGAGGAAAATGGGGAGATGATCTCCGTTGATCTTGATCCCGAAAGTGGCGAGTTCAAGCTCAAATCCGGCCGGGCCGATGCTCCCGCCAAGGACTTCGTCGATATCACCCCCCCCGGTTTTGGCCGCATCGCCGCCCAAACTGCCAAACAGGTCATTCTTCAAACCGTTCGTGAAGCCGAAAAAGCCGCCACCATCGCTGAATTCAAAGACCGCCTCGGTGAAATCGTTACCGGTATGGTCCAAAGAATGGATGGCAAAAACGTCATTGTCGACATCGGTCGCGGCCAGGCTGTCATGCCCCCCGAGGAACAGGTCCGAAACGAATATTACCGCCTCAATTCGCGCCTCTCGGTTCTCCTGGCGGACATTCGCGATTCCTTCAAGGGCCAGCAAATCATCGTTAGCCGTTCCGATCCCCGTCTTGTTGCCGCCCTCTTTGCCCGCGAAGTCCCGGAAGTTGGCGCCGGTAGTGTTGTCGCCAAAGGCATTGCCCGCGAAGCCGGCAATCGAACCAAAATCACTGTTGCCAGTAACCAGGAAGGGGTCGACCCCGTCGGTTCCTGCGTTGGCCAAAAAGGCGTTCGTGTTCAGGCTGTCATCAACGAACTCAACGGTGAAAAAATCGACATCATCCAATACAGCGAAGACAAGGACAAGCTCCTCAAAGCCGCCCTCGCCCCCGCCGATGTTACCAAGATGGAATTCAATCAGGATCAATCCGAGGTCACGGTCACTGTTCCCGATGATCAGTTATCCTTAGCCATCGGTCGTGGCGGCACCAACGTCAAACTGGCCGCTAAACTGGTTGGGGTCAGGATCAAGGTTATTTCTGACAAGGTTGATCCGGGCATCGTCGTCAGCGGTAATGAGGAATATGAGATCGACCAGCTCGGTTTGGACGAAAAGGTCAGAAATATTCTGGTCGAGAATAGCTTCACTCGTATCGAGGACCTGACCCACAATCTCGACAAAGTCGAGAAACTGGACGGTCTGGACAGCGCTTCTTTTGAAACCATCAAAACCAAACTTTCCGCTTACCTGCCCTCCGGCCAAACCGTGACCCCCGTCACCGTTCCCGAGACAAAGGTGGAAGAAAGCACTGCAGTTAACAAAATATAAAAACGTGTCACCGTGACACTGTATCCCCGCAATAATTATGGCCACACTAGGCAGACCTCCAGTCATCACCGTTCTGGGCCACGTCGATCACGGTAAAACTTCACTTCTTGATCGGATCCGAAAGGCCAATGTCACCGCGAAAGAAGCCGGGGGCATTACCCAAGCCATCGGTGCCTATCAAATTGATCACCAAGGTCAAAAACTAACCTTCATTGACACTCCCGGCCACGCCGCTTTCTCGGCCATGCGCGCTCGGGGCGGCAAGGTCGCCGACGTCGCCATTCTCGTCGTCGCCGCTGATGACGGTGTCATGCCCCAAACCAAAGAATCAATCGAGCACATCAAGGCCGCCGGCATTCCCTATGTTGTCGCCGTCAACAAAGTTGACCTGCCCCAGGCCAACGTCATGAAGGTCAAGTCTGATCTTGCCGAGGTTGGGGAATATGTCGAGGGTTATGGTGGTAACGTTCCCTTGGTCGAAATTTCCGCCAAAACCGGCCTGGGCATCGACCAATTGCTCGAAAACGTCCTCCTCCTGGCCGAATTGGAAGAGCTCAAAGATACCAGCGCCGAGCCCACCAGCGCGGTGGTCATCGAAAGCCAACTTCACCCCCACAAAGGCCCGTTCGCTACTCTTCTCGTCAAAACCGGGAAACTCACCCTCAAAGATGATCTCTTTTCCGGTCCAACCAAAATTGGTAAGGTTAAATCTCTGGTTTCGGCCACGGGAGAAAGTCTGAGCCTCGCTACTCCGGCCACCCCGGTCCTGGTTCTTGGTTTTGGATCCGTGCCTTCTATTGGTGACTTGATCACCACCCGTCCTGGTGCAGACGCCGTCTTGGCCCCCGCTGTCCTCGGAAAAACTACCGACGTTACCGCCGAAGTCAAACAGGCTAATGTCATTGTCAAGGCCGACGTTGCTGGCTCTCTCGAGGCCATCCTTGGTTCTCTTCCCGAAAATATCAACGTCGTCTCCTCCGGCGTCGGCGGCGTTACCGAATCCGATGTTCAGTCGGCCGTCGGTAACGGGGCCGTTATTATTTGTTTCAATGTCAAAGCGGCCGCTACCGTCG
>Ga0209518_1002139_pt1 | contig 19190 bp, 18 predicted proteins | sample RifGroB1_FD_183993 | JGI IMG/M metagenome (GOLD analysis project Ga0209518, IMG submission 183993) | Groundwater microbial communities from Rifle, Colorado, USA - Groundwater B1 (SPAdes) (version 2) | ecosystem: Environmental > Aquatic > Deep subsurface > Groundwater | place: Rifle, Colorado...
GGAGGAAAGGATTGCTAAAGCACGCGATTTTGTAAAAAGATACTCTTGGAATAAAATGGCGCAAGAGACACTTAAAATCTATGAAAGTTGCGCTCGTATACGATAGAGTCAACAAATGGGGTGGGGCCGAGCGCGACTTACTCACCCTGCATGAACTTTTCCCCGATGCTCCACTTTATACATCGGTTTATTCCCCCAAAGACGCTCCTTGGGCGAAAGTTTTTCCTTCGGTTATTCCCTCCTTTTTGCAAAAAATTCCCTTAACAAAAACCAATCATGAATTTTTAGGAGCTTTTACTCCTATTGCATTTGAAAGTTTCGATTTTTCTGCCTTTGACTTGGTTATTTCAGTAACTTCTGAGGCTGCCAAGGGAATAATAACAAAACCAGGAACGGTTCATATTTGTTATTGCCTTACGCCCACGCGCTACCTTTGGAGTGCCCACGATTTTTATTTCAGGTTCCCCCCGAGTAAATTTAAAACGTTCCCCTTCTTTAGGGGCATTTCAAGGCCGCTGGTTAGCTATCTTAGGAATTGGGACAAGATTGCAAGCGCTAGGCCCGATTTGATGATAGCCATATCAAGCGTCGTCAAAAAAAGGATCGAAAAGTACTATGGTCGCGAGTCAGAAGTTATATACCCCCCTGTAGATATTGAGAAATTCAAAGGGAAAAGAAATGAGTCAGATTTTTATCTTTTGGTTGGCCGCCTTACTCCTTACAAGAGGGTGGATCTGGCGGTTCGAGCTTTTAATAAGCTTGGTCTACCACTTACTATCATTGGAAAGGGGAGCGAGGAAAGTAGGCTAAAAAAGATGGCAAAAGGCAACGTCAAGTTTATAGGAGAATTGACAGATAGAGAGCTTTCTCACTACTATAGTAAGGCACGGGCATTGATTTTCCCGCAGGAGGAAGACTTTGGAAAAGTGGTTGTCGAGGCCCATGCGGCCGGTACCCCGGTGGTTGCATATAAAGTAGGGGGTGCGCAGGATACTATTTTGCCAGGCGTAAATGGAGTCTTTTTTGAAAAACAGTCGGTGGTAAGTCTGACCGAAGCCATAAAGAAATTTGAAAAAATGTCGTTTAATAGAGGTAAAATAGTTAAATCCGCCGAGCGATTTTCAAAGGATGTCTTTAAAAAGAGATTGTTAAAGCTTATCAATAATATTAATGGATAGTTACAAAGAACATTTATTCGCGCTCATTCTCGCTGGAGGTGGTGGTACAAGACTTTGGCCGAAATCTCGTGAGAAAACTCCAAAACAATTTCTCAAACTTTTTGGAGAAAAAACCCTCACCCAAATCACTCTCGAAAGATTAAACAAGATTCTGCCTTGGGAGAAAATATTTGTGATTACGGTTTCAGAAGCCTATAAAAAGGAAATTCTCAGGGAAGAAAGTCATTTATCCCCTGATAACATAATAGTCGAGCCAGCAAGGCGCGACACGGGACCGGCCCACGCAGTAGGAGCACTCTATATTTATTCCAAGGACCCCAGTGCCGTAATTATTACCGAATCCGCAGATAGGCTCGTTGACCCAATACAAAAATATCTCGATACACTTCTTGAGGCGGCAAAGGAAGCCTTTGAGAATAGACTACATATTGCCATGGGGGTTAAGGCAAGATACCCAAATACCGGTTACGGACATATCAAAAGAGGGAAAAAAGTGAAAAGCGTAAGTGGAGTCGATTTTTACAAATTAGAGAAGTTCATTGAAAAACCGCCTCTTCCCCTTGCTATAAAATTCACCGAATCGGGTGAATATTATTGGAACGCAGGTCAATTTGTCTGGAGAGCAGACGGATTTTTGGCATCTGTAGGAAAATATGCCCCAGATATTAATGAGAGACTCACAAGTATTAAAGAAGCAATAGGAACTGAAAAGGAAAAAGAAGTTCTTACCCACTCTTATGAGCTCATGCCTAAAATTTCGGTTGACTATGCAGTTGCGGAAAAAGAAAAGAACTTTTTGGTCATTGAAGGAAATTTTCATTGGACCGATATAGGAGATTGGAATGAGGTTTGGGAGAATCTGCCTAAAGATAAAGTCGGAAACGTAATTATTGACGGGGAGGAATCGGGAGGAAGAGTAATAAATATTGATACCTCAAATACCCTAGTTCATATGGACGGAAGACTCATTGGAATAGTTGACGTTGACGACATTGCAATTATAGATTCCAAAGATATTCTCCTTGTCTGTAAACGAAGTAGCGCTCAGTCGGTTAAAAAAATCGTCGAACAGTTGAAATCCGAGAAAAGAAAAGAGCTTTTGTAGTATAATTTCTGCCTGCCTAGTATGTTTTACGAGATTGTTAAAAGGGTGATCGATATCGTTGGTGCCATAGTTCTTCTTATTGTATTTTCTCCCGTAATTGCAGTTACCTCAATTCTGATTAAACTTGCGTCCCCTGGCCCTATTTTTGTGGAGAAGGAAAATGCGCATATGAAGAGACTCGGCAGAGAGGGAAAGTTTTTCAGGTTATATAAATTTCGCTCAATGATGGTCAATGCCGACGTTCTTGAGCGTACCGACCCGAGATTCAAACACGTATTCATCGAGAAGCGGACCAAGGGTAACTATAAAGTAATGAAAGACCCGAGAGTTACTCCTGTCGGAAGATTTATAAGAAAACACTCAATTGATGAAATTCCCCAGCTCATTAACGTTTTGAAAGGGGAAATGAGTATTGTAGGTCCAAGAGCATATTTACCTGATGAGCTTGAAGAGCAGACAAAGAGGTATCCTCATACAAAAGATCTTGTAAAGGATGTACTAAAGATAAAGCCGGGGATTACGGGCTTTTGGCAGGTTACAGGAAGAAGCGCTGTTAATTTCGATAAAAGGATTGAGATGGACGCTTTCTATGCCAGGAAAAAGTCACTCCTTTTTGATATTCTAATCCTCCTTAAGACCCCCTGGGCCATGATATCGGGCAAAGGTGCCGTCTAGTATAGTAAGATGGTTGGTATGGAAAATACCCAAATCCCAAAGCTGACACCCAAAGAGGTTCCGTTAGAAGCCGGAAATGAGCAGGTAAGCGAGTCGGTTTTGATTCCAAAAATTGGTCCAAAGACCGATTCCGTTAAAAAACTGCAAAAGAGATTTCCCAAATGGGTTCTGGTTGCCTGCGGGGCTCTATTACTATTCCTATTTTATCTGGGATTATCCTTCTTCAATATCTACCGAAATGCTAAAGTTCTTGGTGCCGAAATTACAAACCTTTCAACCGAGGCTAAAAACCAGAATCTTCCCGGAGTGAAATCCCAGCTTACCAAGGTAGATAGCGCCCTCATCAAGCTTAAAGGGAGTTTGGCACTTGTTGGCTGGATGAAGATAGTTCCTTATTATGGTGGATTTGTTTCCGACGTCCAACATGCTACAAATGCCGGTACACATCTAATTGACGCAACTGAGGTATTTTTAGTGGCTATTGAGCCTTATGCAGACATTATTGGGTTTGGGGGAGGGGCAGAGGAAAATGCCGGAGACGCTGCAAAGACTACAGAGGAGAGGCTAGACTTTTTGGTAAAATCTATACCCGACCTTATCCCACGGGCTGATGAGATTTCGCAAAAGGTTTTAGAGGTCCAAAAAGAGATTGCAGAAATTGACCCAGAGCGCTATCCCGAAAAACTGGGATCGAAAGAAGTTCGAGCTCCTCTTAAAGAAGCTCTCGCAATTTTTGACGAGGTAGCTTACTTCGCAATTAACGGTAAACCCCTGCTTGAGGTGTCTCCATATCTTCTGGGCATAGATTCACCCCGAACCTACTTAGTACTTTTTCAAAACGACAAGGAGCTTAGACCAACAGGGGGGTTTATGACTGCTTACTCTATTATGAAGGTTACCAAGGGTAAGTTTGAACCGGTCTCCTCAAATGATATTTATAATTTGGATAGCACATATAGGCCAAATGTTGATGCACCTGAGGCATTTATCAAATACCTGAAAGGTCCCTATGTAGCCTCACAAAAAATGAGGCTTCGGGATATGAACTGGTCGCCGGATTTTGCCGAAAGTATGAAACTGTTTGCCGATGAGGCTGAAAGTGTTGGAATAAGGAATATTGACGGGATTATTGCTGTTGATACCCAGCTTCTTGTTTATTTACTTAACGTTTTGGGCCCCATTGGGGTTTCCGGGTATGGAAATTTTAGTAACGAAATAGTGGCTGAGTGTAACTGTCCACAAGTAATTCACGAGCTTGAGAGCTTTGCGGACATCGAAGGGCCGATTGTTTGGAGCGAGAATGAGCCTGGAAAGATTGTTTTTGCTCCTCCAAACTACGACAACCGCAAAAAAATCATTGGACCCTTAATGAATTCCATTCTTTCAAATGCCTTTGGTCAACCCAAAGAGAAGCTCCCAGACCTTTTTGAAGCAGCTTTCAAGTCGCTTCGTGAAAAACACGTACTTTTTTACTTATTTGAAGCCGAAAAACAGGCCGCCGTTGAGTCGTTTGAAATCGCAGGAAGAATACAAGATTTTGAAGGGGATTATCTTCATATAAATGATGCAAATCTAGGTGGTAGGAAATCAAATCTTTATGTGACCCAGGAGGTTAGCCAGGAAATATCGGTTGCAAGTGACGGAAGTGTAGAAAAAACCCTGACAATTACTTATAAAAATCCCGCCCCTTACGACGGATGGTTGAACTCGGTTCTCCCAAACTACGTACGGGTTTATGTCCCGAAAGGGAGTGAGTTGGTTTCTTCCGAGGGGCTAGAGGAGAAATTTGACGTTTATGAAGAATTTGGCAAAAGTGTCTTTGCAGGATATTTTCAACTAAGACCCCAAGGGGTTGCCAAGGTTACATTCAAATACAAGCTTCCTTTTAAGGCAAAGAGCGGCTTATCCCTTTTAATTCAAAAGCAACCGGGAACGGGAAGTCCTCTCTACACAATTTCTATGGGAAAGAACGAAGAAGAATTCTTTTTGACTACCGATAAGGAACTCAAACTTAGGTGATACCTAGACGATATTCGGATGAGGGAATAGTTCTTGCCAGACGTAGCTACTCCGAAGCCGATAGAATAATTTCAATCATCACAAAGGACCACGGAAGAGTAGTGGTTCTTGCCAAGGGAGTGAGAAGACCGACCAGCCGCAAGCGCGGGCATATAGAGGTTTTCTCCCAGATTAAATTTCAGGCCGCACACGGGAAGGGCCTTGATATACTCACCGAAGCCGAGACAATAGATAACTTTGGGGAAGTAAGACGAGACCTCAAAAGAGCCGCCCTGGCCTACTTCTTTATGGAGGTAATTGGCCGCACAACCCACGAGGGAGAAGCTCACCCAGAGCTTTATTCCCACATACTTGAGAATTTGAGAACGTTAAAGTCGGAAAATAAATTAAGAACTCTGAAGAATAATTTTATTGTCGAAGCCCTGATTTCTCTCGGTTTCTGGCCGAAAGGTCAATCTCTCCCTAATCCAGAATCGAAGCTTCAAGAAATCACCGAGCGAGTTCTCGGCAGTGCCCGCGTCGGCAAAAAACTCCTAATATAGTACAGCCAGCATTGTAGTGGGATATAAACAGGTCTGACTTTTTGACTCAATATATATACTAGGATTTTTGTGTTAAGAAGCGAGTTATGCTATATTCCCTTAATTCTATACAAAAAATGATTAAGGAATTACTACAAAGATTTGGCCTCCGAAAACAACCTGATGAGGAGATTGTAATGATAGGTCTATTGGCCGTAAAAATGGATCGAAAGCTTTACGATTCGGCTCTATATATGGGTGTTTTGCAAGATGCTTATTGGAATTTGAGGTACGCAGGAGAGAATGGTGTTAAAGCTTTATCTTTGGGAGAAATCCTTGCTCAAGTTAGGCCGAAAGATGTTAAAAATATAGTTCTTTTTGACTCACCACAAGATATAGGTTTTCCAGGAAACCATTGGCGGATACGGGAGATGGAAGTAGACCGCGAAGTAGCAACGCTACTGCTTTGCAATGAATTAGGAACCCGTGATTATAACTTCCCGCCCATAGAGGTACCTTTTGATACTCCTTTATTTACAGGTATTTCAGTTCCACGGTTAGAGCTTAATGGCCGACCAGTTTCTTTGGAAGAAGCCGCAAGAGCGGTAATAGAAATAAGGGGAGATATACTATATCCGGAATCACTTAAATACATCGGAGAAACTATAATGTGGTCTTCTCCTGATGGAAAGTTGAAATCCGACAAACGTCGCTTAAGCCCAGTTAAGTAAAATTATAAAATTCGGGACGTTCAATCCTTTGTTATCACCATATGGGGTTGACAAGGGAAGGGGGTTTGCGCAAGAATGTATCTATGCCTCCGAAGTCAAAAACTTCCAAAGCCAAGGAAGAATCAGTGGTTTCACCTCCTGAAGAAGTGAAGGAAGAACCCCAAACAGAAGTTACAGAGCCGGAAGAGAAACCTGTAGACGTATCAAAGGTCCCTGCCTGGAGGGCAGAGGTGGTTGAGGAGGGAGGAGAAGAAACTCCAGCGGAGGAGCCAAAAGAAGAAAAGCCTAAAGAGGAAATTCCTGAAGTTGTCTCTATTGAGGAACCGCCAAAAGCAACAGAAACATTGGGAGAGGTAAAGAGTGAAGAAGCTCCGACACTGGACCTAACCATACCAGAGGATGGAGGGGGAGGGAAAGGAAAGAGAGTTTTTATTATAGTTTTTATCCTGGTTTTAGTTCTCGGGCTCGTGGCGGGAGGATTTTATTATTACAAAACCAAAGTTTCCGGAGGGGAGACCCCAAAGGAAGAGACTCCGGCGCCTTCGGCTCAAGAAACTCCTACTCCAGCTCCCCCGGAGGAGGAAGTGGACCTTTCAGAGTACAGCGTTTCAATACTTAATGGTTCCGGAATCCCAGGGGAAGCCGGAAAAGTAGAAACTGCACTTAAGGCACAAGGTTTTGAGACGATAGAAACAGGAAATGCTGAGAGTTATGACTATACGGTTTCCGAAGTAAGTCTTAAAAAAGATACGCCGGAAGCAGTCTATGAAGCCGTAAAGAAGGCAATGGCCGGCTACAAAATTGTCAGACAGGAGAGTGAACTTTCCGAAAGTAGCGATTTTGACGTTGAAATAATTGTAGGAACCACGAAGTCAGGAAGCACCCCAACGCCTACGGCTACTCCTTCGGCAACGAATACCCCTACCCCAACACCCTAAGGTGTGACAAAAACTTCTAAGGACTGGAAGACTAAATTAACGCCAGAGCAATATAATGTATGTTTTTTAAAAGGGACGGAGCCACCCGGAAGTGGGAAGTATTACAAACACGCTGAGGAAGGAATGTATGTTTGTGTGGTTTGTAAAAACCAACTTTTTTCTTCCGACACAAAATATGATTCTGGAACGGGTTGGCCAGCTTTTTGGGAGATAGCAAAAGCTTCTGCCATAAAAAAAAGTGAAGATAGGAGTTTAGGAATGGTGAGGACCGAGGTAACTTGTGCAAACTGCGGTTCTCATTTGGGGCATGTATTTGACGACGGACCTAAACCAACGGGACTTAGGTATTGTATAAATTCACTAGCCCTTGAATTTATCCCTACTGGGAAATCCCCTGCGCGATAAACTCTTGGATCTTGCCCCACTTATTTATTCCTTCTTTGGGGACCAGAATGAATTGACCGTCCGAGCTTCTACCCGAGTTAAGGACATTTTGTTCTGTTAAGTAAATCGAAGAGACTTTAAATTCTCCCTCTTTAGAAAGAAGCCCCCGGAAGCTTGTAATTTGCTCGGGAGTTAAATCTGTTCTGACATTCCTTGAAATCTCATCAAGAATCCCGGTCAGTTTTTTAGCAGCTTCCAGTGAAACCGCTTTATTTTTGATCCCGGTAAGAAGTGCGTATTGCCTTTCAGAACGGGCAAAATCTCCCCCGTGTTGTAAGGAATGTCTTGAGCGGACAAATTTTAAAGCAGTTTCTCCGTTCATCGTAACCTTCCCTTTATCAAAGTGCAGGTGTTCATAGCGGCAAGTAAACTGTTTCTCAAGGTCAAACCCGGTATATTTTGCGTGGAAATCGGCGATTTCCTCCCCGCTAAAGCCGCAAGTTTCATTTTCTTTCCCCTTTACTGGATATAGATAATCATCGAAGGCAACGGGTACATCGACCTCGGCTCCTCCCAATAAATCAATAATTTTGACGACGCCTTCGAAATTGACCGAAACAAAATTTTCAATTGTCAGACCCGTTACTTCTCCTACTACGCGCTTAGCCATATTCCCGCCGCCAGCTTCCTTTCTAAATTCAGGCTTTTTGTTGGCGTATCTAACATCGTCAACTCCAATTGCGTGGGCCATATTTATTTTGTAGTTTTGTAGATTATCCCAGTCGTAAGGAATAGGAGCCCAGAGGTCGCGGGGAACCGAAATAAAAGTAATCTTTTTATTTTCAAAGTCGGAGTGCACCACTATTAAAGTATCGCTTAGTGTTCCTCCATCGTGACCGGGCCCGCCGTAGCCGATAAGTAAAACATCCAGTGCTTTATCGGTTAGGGTAATTGGAGGAGATTCTTCCTGGGGAGTAGGAACCCTCTTAATGAATATCTTAGAAAACATTGAGGCAAAATATCCTGTAAGAAATGCTAGGACAAAAGTTGCGAAGAATATGGGCAGTAAGAATTTTTTCTTCACTTAAGTAAGGACTTAAAGTCCTTTTTAAGTTTCTCAATTTTCGGATCAATTACCAAGCGGCAATATGGGGCAGAACTGTTTTTTAAATAATATTCACGGTGATAATCCTCTGCTGGAAAAAAGTTTTTGAAGGTAATAATTTCTGTAACTATTTGGTCTTTGTAAGATCCTTGAGCTTCTTTCTTACTTTCCTCCGCCTCCTTTTTCTGTTTTTCATCGTGATAAAAAATAACCGAGTGGTATTGGGTTCCTATATCATTACCTTGACCGTTAAGCTGTGTTGCGTCATGTGTTTTCCAAAAAACATAGAGGAGGTCTTTGTATGAAAGTTTGGCAGGGTCAAATTCAATTTGTATTGCCTCGGCGTGCCCCGTTTCGCCGCCACATACCTCCTCATAAGTAGGGTTTTGTCTATCTCCTCCCGAGTAACCCGGCATAACAGATATTACTCCTCTAAGTCTTGTAAAAACGGCCTCGGTACACCAAAAACAACCTCCGGCAAAAGTTGCCTTGCTTAACATTGTTTTATTATACAGAGTTGAAGGCTTTCAAGATCGGATTGGAAATGAGGGAATAGATGTGGGTTAATCTCCGGGTCCCGATCGTCGTTCTCTTTCTTCATCAATATATTCTTGAGTAATTCCACATACTGTAAGGACGTCTGAATAGGACCAGAGGTCTTTTGGTTCAAGATTTAATTTTTCAAATAAGCTAAGTCTATCGACAGCTAAAGGGCTTTCTAAAAGCGAATGTTCGAGCAATCCTTCTACAGAAGTAAGTTCTGCCGCTTTTTGGATTAGTCCTTGAGGAAGATGAGGAGCCATTCTTTCGAGGTATTCCTGCCAGTAAGATTCAACGCCTTTAAGGCCATCTAGAAAATTTCTGGGATTTTTATCAACCAATGTGTTAAACCGCATGAGTGCTTCTGCCAAAATTCGTTCGGTTTCTAGTTTCATTATTGCGGGTATTATTGTGTATCTGTTCTCTATTGTCAAGCTCTCTTAGGCTCTGGAACTAATCTGTCTACAAATATATAATCAAGAATATGGAGATTATGGAGAAAATTGTGGCTCTTTCAAAAAGACGGGGGTTTATTTATCCCGGGAGTGAAATCTACGGGGGCTTTGGCGGGTTTTGGGACTATGGACCTATTGGGGTTGAGCTTAAAAATAATATCAAAAAAGCCTGGTGGAAGGATATTGTTTATTCTCGGGACGACGTAGTTGGACTCGATACCGCAATTATTATGAACCCGACTGTTTGGGATAAGTCGGGACACCTTAAAGCTTTTGGAGATCCCTTGGTTGAGTGCAAGGTGTGCCACAAACGCTTTCGATCAGATAACGAGGAAGAGTTGAAAAAACATGAAGGCGAGCACGATGGAAAAGGAGAGTGGACCGAAGCAAAAACCTTTAACCTGATGACGGAAGTTCTTTTGGGCACAACTGAACCCAAAGAGAAGGCTTACTTGAGGGGAGAAATTACACAAGGAGTTTTTGTTAATTTTAAAAATGTTGTTGACTCGAACCGCGTAAAAATTCCTTTTGGTATAGCCCAGATTGGTAAAGCCTTTAGAAACGAGATTACTCCCGGGAACTTCACATTTCGCTCTCGCGAGTTTGAGCAGATGGAGCTTGAGTATTTTATCAGGCCTGATGAGAAAGAAGGAGAAAAAACCTTTGAGTTTTGGAAGGAAGAGCGAATGAATTGGTACTTAACCTATGGAATGACCAAAGATAAGTTGAGGTTTAGGGAGCATACTCCGGAGAAAAGGGCCCACTATGCGCGTCTTGCAACCGATATCGAATATGAGGCTCCATTTGGTTGGAGTGAGTTTGAGGGGATTCACCACAGGGGAGACTTTGATTTGAAAAACCATGGACTTTCCTATAAAGACGAAGGGGATGAGTTTACTCCTTGGGTTATTGAAACTTCGGGTGGAGTTGATAGAGCAACTCTATTTTTCTTGATCGATGCCTATCGTGAGGAGGGGGAAAGAGTTTATCTCAAACTTCACCCCGAGCTTGCTCCTTTTAAGGCAGCTGTTTTTCCACTTTTAGCCAATAAAGAGGAATTAGTTAAAAAGGCCAAAGAAATTTATGAGTCCCTAAAAGCGAGTTACTATGTAGCTTGGGACGATAGGGGAAACATCGGCAAGCGTTACGCCAGTCAGGACGAAATTGGAACTCCGTGGTGTGTAACCGTTGATTTCCAGTCCCTCGATGATGGCACCGTTACAATTCGTGATAGAGATACTACCAAACAGGAAAGAATCGCCGTTGACAAAATCGCAGGTTACATTGAAGATAAATTAGGATGAAAAAGTTCCTACCGATTATTATTTTACTTCTGGGAGCACTCGTTTTGGTTGGAGCATTTTTCTTCTTAAGAAGTAGAAATTCCGATTCAGGCGACGGGGAGGAGAGTGTTCCCGTGGTGGCTTTTGCCGATAGACCGGTAACTACTCTCACTCCTTCTGAAGACGGCCATTGGTTGAAGCTTAAAGTGGAAAAGATAAAAATTAAGGCTAAAACCTTAGACTATGAACTTCTTTATGAGCTTCCAAGTGGGAATACCCAAGGTGTTCCTGGTACGGTTGACCTTGGAAGCACTAAATCCCTAGAAAGAGATCTTCTTTTGGGTTCGGAATCTTCAGGTAAATTTAGATATGACGAGGGTGTGAAAGCAGGAACCCTGACACTCCGCTTCCGAAACGAGAAAGGGAAGCTTACTGCCAAATTCACAACTCCCTTTAGTCTTCTATCCGAAACAAAGGAACTTGCATCTTCTGATGAGAAATTTAAGCTCACACTCAATAAAAGTTCAGACGCTTTCTTTGTGGTTATGGAAACTTTTGGAGCCCCTGAAGGATACCCAAGTGGAATTACGGCTGGACCCTATGGAGTGTTTAGTGCTTCGGAGGATGTTTCAGGTGTCGTTAGCCTTGGTTCAGGGAGTCTGCAGGGTTACTTTAGCGGTGACTGGGCTAAGTTAGAGAGTGGCAAATCCCAGAATTTGGGGATTTTCGTCTTAACCTCAGAGTAAATACTTCAAATTTTCCCAACGTTACCTAACTTTCTTATTTGAGCCCACTCCCCCCTTGACACGTTCGTGAAAACATATCAAAATGGTGTATAGTGGTATTTAGTGGTGAGTCCTGCCCAAATATAGATTATGCTTATAGGTTCATATTTGGGGTTACTTGGAGAGAAAAGAAGGACGGCTGTACCAAAAAGGTTTTTGGATGAGTTAGGAGAGAAATTGGTCGTTGCCAAGTGGTACGATGGCTGTCTGGTTTTGGTAAGTGAGGGTTTTTGGGAAGCTTTATTAAACAGATTAACCGGGGGTTCTCGGGTAGCAAGTCTTGGAGTAAGGGACATTGAAAGATTTATATTAGGATCGGCTTTCGAGGTGACACCAGACAACCAAGGAAGAATTATAATACCCGAAATTCTGGCAGGTTTTGCGGGACTTGAGAACGAACTAGTTTTTTTGGGACTCGGGGATAGGGTCGAAATTTGGGGGAGAAAGATTTGGGAAGAGAGAGCGGGAAAAATTGCTGAGACTACCCGAGATTACATAGAAAATTTAGCTAAGGATGGAAAATGAAAATTATCACGAACCAGTTTTGGTTCACGAGGTTTTGACAAGTTTTGCTCCTTTAAAGAACGCTCGGATAATAGATGCAACATTAGGAACGGGGGGTCACACTTTGGCGCTTATTAAAGAAGGTGCCGAGGTATTAGGGATTGAGGGAGATAGAGAGATATTAGAAGTTGCCAAAAGACGCCTTGAAGAAGCTTGCCCTACTCCCAAACAAGACGGTTGGGGGTCCTTTAGGGTTGTCCACGCCAACTTCAAAGATATAGGGAGAGTTGCGTCAAATGAAGCTTTTATGGAAGTAGACGCAGTTTTATTTGACTTGGGAGTTTCAAATATTCAGCTGACCTCAGCATCTCGTGGATTTTCTTTTGCAAATCCCGAAGCTCCACTTGATATGCGTATTGACCCTAAAACCCAAGGGGTAACGGGAGCGGATTTACTTAACGGACTTAGAGAAGATCAACTTATTGCCCTTTTTGGATTGACTTTAGATCACGGGTCATCTCGATGGCTAACAAAAAGGACTTTGGTTGCAAGAGGCGAGTCACCAATAAATTTTGTTGGGGATTTTTTAGAAATCTGTGAGGGGTTAAGGGTGAAAGGAAGGCTGAATGAAGCAACTCTACCATTTTTGGCCTTAAGAATTGCTGTTAATTCCGAGCTCGAGAATTTAAAGGATGCTCTCCCTAAAGCTTTTTCTCTTTTAAAAAAAGGTGGAAAGCTTTCGGTAATAACTTTTCATTCTGGGGAGAAAAAGGAAGTTCTCGATTTTTTCCAAGAGAAAAAAAGGGCGAAGGAGGCAGAAATTTTAACAGACGGAGGAATAAAGCCGGAAGTTGAGGAGGTTCACAAGAACCCCAGGGCAAGAAGCGCCGAGCTTTGGACTCTAAAAAAATATGAAACAGATAAATAAAGTAAAGGGAAAAAGACGCCTAGCACCATTTTGGATGGTTACGGCCTTATTTCTTATTGCAACAGTGTTTTTTACGATAGAGAAGGCAACTGAAGGTGCTGAACTTGCACGCCTGACCACCATGGAAAAGACCCTTCAGGAGGAGCAAAGACGCTTGACCTCGGAGCTTATGCAGTATTCATCACTCACCAATTTGGAAGAGAGGGCTTTGGATTTGGGATTTGCTAAGCCAGTAAAGGTTATTTATGTACTTGATACTCAAGAAGTAGCCAAAGTTCCTCTGCCTTAAAATGTCACTTTCCTCCCGTGTTAAAATCCTCACGGCTTTATTTCTTCTTACGTTTGCCGCTTTAGTAGTAAGGCTGTTCTTTTGGCAAATAATTAAGGGAAAAGTACTCTCGGCTCAAGCCAGGGGACAATATGAGGTAGGGGTAACCCTCTCTGCCCCCAGAGGCAATATTTTAGCGTCGGACGGAACTTGGCTTGCGGCAAGAGAGAGTGGATGGTTGGTGTTTGCAAGTATGCCCAATTTGAAGGAAAGTCATACTTCTGTTGCCGAAAAACTTTCACATCTTTTAGTCGAAGAAGAGGAGGTATCCGGCGAGGTGGATAGAATAAAGGGGCTCTTGCCCAAGGAAGGTGCTGTCTGGATACCTCTAAAGCATAAAGTAAAAGAGGAGGCCAAAAAAAACATCGAGGCACTGGGAATTGACGGAATCGGCTTTGAATTGGAAGAGATGAGAAGCTACCCCGAAGCCTCAGCCGCCGCTCAACTTTTAGGATTTGTGGGTAAAAATTTAGAAGGGGCCGACACTGGCTACTTTGGTCTAGAGGGTTATTATGACCTTGCCCTTTCGGGGAAGCCGGGGTATCAAGCGGGAGAGGAAGACGCGAGGGGGGTGCCAATACTTTTGGTTGACAATAAGGAAGTATCGGCAATCGGAGGGGTGGATCTTGTTACACATATCGACAAAGGTCTCCAGATCCTTAGCGAGAAGAAGCTTAAAGAGGGTATAGAAAAATATGGGGCCAAGGCGGGGAGCGTAATTATTTCAAACCCAAAAACGGGAGCGATATTGGTCTCAGTCTCATATCCCTCATATGAACCTGGAAAATATTACGATTATGGAAATGAATTTTTCAAAGACCCCGTTATCGCAAATTCCTTTGAGCCGGGGTCGGTCTTTAAAGTTTTAGTTATGGCGGCGGCGCTTGATGCAGGCGCAGTTGAGCCTGATACTGTTTGCGATATATGTAGCGGTCCACTTAAGGTAGATAAATATACTATTGAAACCTGGAACAAGGAATATAGGGCGGACTCGACCATGGTCGATGTAATAGTTCATTCTGACAACGTTGGCATGAGCTTCGTGGGCCAAAAACTGGGAGCCGACGCCCTCTATGATTATTTAGACGCATTTGGAATAGGAAAAGTTACCGGTATTGATTTGCAAGGAGAAGGTGCCCCAAAATTGAGAGATCGCGGTACCTGGAACGTAGTTGATTTGGCAGTTGCCTCTTTTGGTCAGGGAATTGCGGTGACTCCAATTCAAATGGTTAAGGCGGTAGGAGCAATTGCAAACGGAGGAGTTATGTATACTCCCCAAGTAGTTGATAAGCTAGAGGGGGTAGGTTGGGAGGAAGATGTAAAGCCTGAGGAAGGGACTAGGGTAATCTCAAAGAAGGCGGCAGATGAGATTACCTCTATGATGGTTTTAGCTGCGAGTAGTGGTGAGGCTAAGTGGACCCACTTGAGAGGATTTAAGGTTGCAGGAAAAACAGGAACCGCCCAGATTCCAATTTCTGGCCATTATGATCAAGAGAGTACAATTGCTAGCTTTGTGGGTTTTGCCCCCGCCAACGACCCCAAATTTTTGATGTTGGTGACCCTTAGGGAGCCAGTAAGTTCCCCTTGGGCATCAGAAACTGCCGCTCCCCTCTGGTATCAAATCGCCAAAGACCTTTTTATATATTTTGGAATCCAGCCTGAGTAATTTTGAGTGAGTTAGCTTAAGTGTTAAAATACGCTTGATGTCCAAGTTCATAATCAAGGGAGGAGGGAAACTTGAAGGGGAAGTAGCCCTAACCGGAAACAAAAACTCGGCCCTAAAGCTTATTCCAGCGGCTCTTCTTGCCGAGACACCCACAACTTTAACCAATGTCCCCCTTATTCGAGATGTTGACGTACTTCTTGAGATAATCGAAAAGCTGGGGGCGAAGGTTACAGGTGTGGGAACAAATGAGGTAACAATTGACCCAGGAAGTCTAAAATCTTACGAACCGGATTCCGATTTATCTTCGAGAATTAGAGCCTCTGTAGTTTTGGCAGCCCCCCTCCTTGCCAAGTTTGGAAAGGCTGTCATTACTCCTCCCGGAGGGGACCAGATAGGCGAGAGGCTACTTGACACTCACTTTTCTATGATGAGGCAGATGGGAGTTACCATTGAAAGGAAAGACGGAAAGTACCTCTTGGAATGGAAGAAGCGAAAAAAAACAGATATTTTTCTGGAGGAGGCCTCAGTTACTGCGACAGAAATGGCAATTATGCTGGGGAGCTCATTAGGCCTTGAAACAAAACTTGAAGATGCGGCGCTAGAGCCCCATATAGGAGACCTTATCGAGATGGTGAGAGCTATGGGAGCAAAGATAGCTGGAGTAGGGACTAACGCCCTGAGTATTAAAGGAGCTGGTAAGTTAAAGGGAACTAACCATAAAGTTGTTCCCGACCATATCGAGGGGGGAACTTTTATAGTCGCCTCGGCCATAACGGGCGGGAGAGTTACTATCAAGGATTATATTCCAGCTCACTACAAAATGATTCTTCATTATTTCAAAAACATGGGGGTAGAATTTCGCGAAGGAGTGGAAAGCCTTGAGGTTTTGCCGTCAAAACTTGTGGCTCATAAGCGCAAGTTTCAAACCAGACCATGGCCGGGTTTTCCAACTGACCTAATGAGCCCTTTTATAGTTTTGGCGACCCAAACTGACGGGACTATTCTTTGCCACGACTGGATGTATGAGTGGAGGATGTTTTTTGTCGACGATTTAATTTCAATGGGTGCCAATATCTTTATTGCAGACCCCCATAGGGTAATTGTCAGCGGCCCGACAGTACTTTCCGCCGACTTTCTTTATTCAAAAGATATTCGAGCTGGAATGAGCTTGGTCCTTGCTGCCCTCACCGCTAAGGGGGAAAGTGTTATTGATAATGTCGAGATGATAGAGCGGGGTTACGAGAGACTCGAGCAAAGACTCAGAGGCTTAGGAGCGAATATAAGAAGGGAGAATTGACTTCTTAATGCAGCTTGAAGAATTACTTCAAAAAATTGGTAACTACTCCGGTATAACCGAGGATTCAAGGAAGGTAATGAAAAATTATATCTTCGTTGCAATTAGGGGAATAAAAAACGACGGACACGATTTTATTTCAGATGCGCTGAAGAATGGAGCAGGGGTCGTAGTTGGAGAAGAAGAAATTAAGATTAGTATTCCTTATCTGAAAGTTCTCGATTCCCGGGAAGCTTTAGGGAAGCTCGCCTCTCACTTTTTTGGAAATCCCTCAAATAGGCTAAAAGTAATTGGGGTTACAGGTACCGACGGAAAAACCACAACGGCAAACCTCATCTACTTCATGCTGGAAACTGCCGGGAAGAGGGTAGGTTTAATCTCTACCCTGGGTGCCAAAATTGACAAGGAGGAGGTGGACACTGGTCTACATGTCACAAATCCGGATCCCATAAGCCTCCAAAAGATTCTTTCAGAGTTTGTGCTAAAAGGCGCAGAATTTGCAGTGGTCGAAGTGACGTCGCACGGCTTAGATCAAAAAAGGGTCGCTGGCGTTAAGTTTGACATGGGGGTGCTAACCAATATTACACGCGAACACCTGGATTATCACAAAACATTTGAGGCTTACGTTAAAGCCAAATCAAAACTTTTTGCGGGGGTAAGGATTTCCGTTCTAAATAAGAATGACTCCTCTTATAAAAAAATAAAACCCCTGATTCCAAAGGGTATAAAAATTATCGAATATCCAATGGCTCTTAGTGGACCACTAGTTGAGGCTACAAATGGGAGATTTCCCGAAGACTACAACAAATTAAATACCCAAGCCGCAATCGCCGCAGTAAGGGAGTATGGACTAGATGAAAAAGATTTAGTAAGGGCGATAAACTCCTTTCCAAAGCTTCCCGGAAGAATGGAGGAGATAAAGGGAGGTAGAGGTTTTAGAGTATTTGTCGACTTTGCCCATACTCCCAATGCACTTCAGAATGCACTTTTCGAGTTAAGAAAGAAAGTTGGTAGGAAGGGCAAAATAATTTCTGTTTTTGGTTCCGCTGGGGAAAGGGATAGAGCTAAAAGGCCGATTATGGGCGAAATTTCGGCAAAACTCGCTGATGTTTCTGTTTTTACCGCAGAGGATCCGAGGAGTGAAGACGTTGAGGGAATTATTGATCAATTAGTCGAAGGGACAAAGAAAGTTAAGGGAGAGCCTAAGTATTATAGAATTTCCGAAAGGGGGGAGGCGATTTGGTTTGCCGTAAATAAACTCGCAGGAAGTGAGGATATTGTCGCAATCTTCGGAAAGGGCCATGAAAAAAGTATGGCCTATGGGGTTAAAGAGTATCCCTGGAGTGATCAGGAGGCCGTTTATGAGGCTTTAAAAGGCAGAATTAAGTTAGTTGAGAAGGGATTTGATTTTGATAGGTTAAAAAATGTCCACTTCACAGGAATCAAGGGAGTTGGAATGGCCTCGCTTGCCCTTTGTTTTGACGACTTAGGGATTAAAGTTTCGGGGAGCGATACAAATGAAGTATTTGTTACAGACGAGACCCTAGAAAAAAGAAAGATAAGCTGGAGAGTTGGTTTTTCAGGGAAAAACGTAAGTCGAAAGTGTGACTTACTGATTACAACGGGGGCTCACGGGGGTCTCACAAACCCAGAGGTTCTTGAGGCTAAAAAGCGAGGAATAGCTACTATAACCCACGCTGAGGGATTGGCGAAAATTGGGGCGGGAAAAGAAGTAATTGCGGTTTCCGGAGTTGGTGGTAAATCTACAACTTCCTCTATAATTTCTCACCTTTTAGAGAAAGCCGGGTTAGAACCGTCTTTTGCAATAGGGGTAGGGAATATTTTTCCACTCGGGACCCCTGGGAAATTTAACAGCAAAGGTAAACATTTTATTTGTGAGGCAGACGAGTTTGCAATTTCTCCTGGGATAAATGATAACCCCAGGTTTTCACTTCTTTCCCCCAAAATATTGGTGGCAACAAATATTGAGCACGACCACCCCGATATTTATCCGAGACTTTCCGATACAAAAGAAACCTTTAAAGAATTTTTCAAAAAAGTGCCCGAGGATGGATGGTTGGTCGTTAATGTTGATAACAAAAACATCAGGGACGTAATTTCAGACGTTGACGTACCCAAGGCAACTTACGGATTTTCTCCTGACGCCGACTGGAAAATTTTTGACGTTTCATATTCACCAGGATCTACATTATTTTCTCTAATCCACAAGGGAGATATAGTAAAAAACATTAAAATTAATATTCCAGGGCAGTATAATGTCCAAAATGCCACAGCCGCATTCGTCGTTGCCACCCTCCTTGGAATTTCGCCCAAAAAAGTGAAAGATGGACTTAACTCATTTGTCGGAGTAAAAAGAAGATTCGAGTTCGTGGGTGAAGTGGGAGGGATGCTTATTTATGACGATTATGCCCACCACCCCCTCGAAATTAAAGCAGTTCTTAAGGCAGTCAGAGAGTGGTTCCCAGATAGAAGAGTTGTAGCCGCATTTCAGCCTCATACTTATTCCAGAACCAAAGCTCTTTTTGGGCAGTTTGCAGAAAGCTTTAAAGGGGCGGACGTTGTGGCACTTATGGATATTTATTCCTCGGCAAGAGAGAAAAAAGATCCCAATGTGAGTTCCGAAAGGCTTGCTCAAGAAACAAAAAAGTATGTTAAAAACTCTTATTATATAGGAGACCATAAGGAGGCAACTTACTGGCTTAAGAAGAATTTAAGAAGTGGAGATTTGCT
>Ga0209518_1002142_pt1 | contig 19163 bp, 40 predicted proteins | sample RifGroB1_FD_183993 | JGI IMG/M metagenome (GOLD analysis project Ga0209518, IMG submission 183993) | Groundwater microbial communities from Rifle, Colorado, USA - Groundwater B1 (SPAdes) (version 2) | ecosystem: Environmental > Aquatic > Deep subsurface > Groundwater | place: Rifle, Colorado...
CTTCTTCTTTGCCGGTAGAAATTCTGTACAATTCTTCGCAAATTAATCTAAAATATTTATCTGGATCTTCTAAATCAAGTGAATTTGTGGAATTAAAATAGTCTTTTATCCATTCCTGCGGAGTTTTTAATCTTTTTGACAATCCATTTAACACAACTTGTTGGAATAGATATAAATACATGATATTCATACCTATTCTTCTCTTTCTTTTGTGTGGGCTAAAATATAATAATACCAGACTTTTTTACTATTATGTACCATCCCCAGCGAATAAATTTCATTTTCTAATTTGTTTTCATATGCTGTGTCTAAATGTTTGGGTGCCGGAAATTTCGTACCGTTTAAACTACCACCAACAAAGAGAATGAATTGATCTTCTTCTAAAGACATTAGATTTTTCATAAATCAGCATGGGATTTTTCTATATGATTTTTTATACTCTGTCACATTTAATACTCTGCTTACATCTTCACTTACTCTTAATGGCTTATTTCGCAATTCGGGAAACGACTTAATTGGAAGTGCTACACATTCGCTATAAATTTTTCTGAAAGAATGATGACGAACTCGTCCGGTTCCGTACCTATCATAAAGAAATTTTGACCATCTTTTTTTAGGCAAGATCGCATTTGGCTTAAACAAAACCACTTTATCTCCTAATTTCACATCTTGCTTTCTCATTATTGAGATATAACCATGTCTATTTGCGCCAACTACACACACAGATACTAGATTTTTAGCAATTGTATGTTGCGTTAGCTCATTAACATAGCCTACTACGGCCATTTTAGATTCATTTTGACTATTAGTTTTTAACATTTAAGTTCCTTTCTTATATATCGTTATATATCAATACTATAAAGTAATTTATTTTTTATGCCTATTATCAGCAATTGTCCATTATCATCATTGTAGTAAACTGCTACATCATCTTTTCCTTTTGATTTCTTAATTAGTCTGCCTACTTTTTTAAGTTCATTTATTTTAATCACATCTCTATTTATTAATCTTAACTTTTCAGCATTGTCCTTGTCTCGGAAGATTTTATTAGTCATATTGCCAAAGTCTTCTGCTGTATAAATAGCAAGTAATTTAGAACATTCTTTTGAAGCAGTCATATTTATTCAAATTTATTCAAATTTATTCAAAATCCGATAGTATATAGGTTTTAGAATCTTTCGGGATACAAGATTTATTTTGATAAGATAAGAACCAATACCAATTTTGGGGTTTTTGCGGTAGAACATGGTCTCCCGCTCCATCGGTAATTATAAATATTGCATCTGGATAGCGAATTCCTTCTTTTTTGGTCTCGTTTTGGATAAAATCCTCAATAATAGAGAAGGATGTCCCGCCAAAGCCGTATAATTTCCTATCTTTTAATGAAATTTTATATACATTTGTATCGAAACAATAAGTTCTAAGATGTATTTTTTCCGTGGGAACGGTCTCTGCTGCGTTGAAAAATCTTTCAGCTAGCTGCGCACATGATCCTGAACTGTCTTGGAACCACCAAATTTCTAATTTGGAGGGTTCGTCTTCTAAAGTTTCATTCTCCGTTGGTAGCAAAAAATTATCACCAAGTAGCACAAATCGCCTATTTCTCCTGGACCATTGGTCTTTTACTATCTCGGATAAATCAATTTTTCTTGCCAGGATCTTGCTAATTAATGTTTCCCATTTCGGCTTTTTTCGTATTGATCTCTTGGCGACAATTTTGGTTAGTCCGCCAGCATTTATCCCTCTGCCATGATCCACTGTCTGTTGTTGAATTTGGTTTCTCAATTCTTCTGGAGAATATTTGTCTAGTTCTTTCTGCAAACCCCCGCTATCAATATAGCCTTCTTTATCTACCGCATCTAAAAATGATTCTATTTCTTGATCTGAAAGTTCTTTTCCAATTGCTTTATCTAATTCGTCTTGAAAATTATCATTTGTGTTTTGATCCTGCGGCCCAAAAGTTTTGGAATGGTCATCTAATGTTTGTGGCAAGTCCTGATTCTTACCGATTTGACCTGGATCAAGTTTTTGGCTGCCTTTTATCCGTGGATCTACTTGTGCTCCCTGTCCATGGTCTTTACCATCTTCTTCCCCGTTTTGACCGGCCCCTCCACCAGATGATGATTTACCAAATACTTTAATAGTTATTTCAGGATATTTATCTTTTAACTTAAGGTAGTAATATTCGGCACTTTCTTCTCTTGAGATATTTGGATCATCTTTGAATACTGTATCGAACCAACAAAGTTTATCTTGAAAAGATACGTCTTTACGCCTAAAGCCGAATTTAGACACGAGCAATTCATTCACAATTACGTCAGTAGCTAAATTCATGGCCTGCTGGCTGTCTGTTATACTAAATCTTAAAACGTGATTAAGTATCAGGTGTAAACTTTCGTGTGCGATGATAAATTCTTGTTCTTTTTCGGAAAGCGTGGACCAGAATTTCGGATTGAGTAGAAATAATGGTCTGCCACCTTTCGTCAAACTAACAGCAGCGGTCTCAATGTATTCGGTTAGTATGGGTCTGCCCATTGACCATATCGTATAGAATATGGCATGATGGTTCTCTAAATTACGAGATATTCTGCTCTCATCGTAGAAGCTAAATTCCATAAATTTTCCTTTAATAAACAATATTCTGTGCTATATCTAGATTTCGCAATTCCGTCTTTATTCTTTCCATTTCAGTTGATTGTTTGTTGTTAAATACCCAGGTTGCGAATGTCATCGCATTGCTCGGTAATATTTCGTACATTTGGCTTGCATTATGTGCTTTTAATGCACATTTAATTAGATTAAGTAGCATATCATACAAATTATTCATTTGGTCTATCGTGGTTGGTCTTGACCTAAAGATCAACCAAATTGCTGTATTTAGCGCATTAAGAGAAAGTTCTTTATCGCTTTGTAATTCTTTTTGATGAATCATGGCTAGTTCATTAAGTTTGTTATATATGTTTTTTCTCAATAACTGAGTAGATTTTTTACTCATCGAACACACGGCAAGAAGTGCATATTTTGCAAATTGCTTGTGGTCTTTCGCCGTAACTGCCAATGAAGCAAATGAACCCAAAAAATCTTCCATATCTTTCGATCTATTTTGATTAAATATTTGTGATTCATGAATGATAGTTTCAATTATGTCCGTATTTTTCATAGCTTGAAGTTCTTCTGGCTTGATTTGTTTCGCTTGTAAAGCGTTGTTAATTTCCGGTGCTGATTTGGGCAAAATAGACATGAATTTCTCTTTCGGCATATGGTCAGCTACTTTATAGTAAATCTCTATGTTAGATTCGCACTTTTTGCGTAAGTGATCCCATTTGTTTTCTTCATTAATAAATTCCTTGATCCGTTCGGCATCATTTTGTTTAAGTGCGGCTTCTAGTTCTTTATCCAAGTCTCCTGTGCCAATTGCATACAATAGCGCGCTGATATTTGTAGAAACAGGAAGTACATCTCGTAAATTCCCTCCCAAAGTAAACATTTGTAGTGCGTAATCTAGTCTTCGCGGCGAAACGGCCAACTTGCCCTTTATATCATTGCTCAAATTATCCCACCATTGAATAGCCGCGTTAGCAACTTCCGTACCAAATTTGTTGATGAAATAATCCTTATTAGGTTCATACGGCAAGTAAATATGAACATGGAACCTATCTTTTTGTGCTGGATCTAGTGGCTCAACATCATATTGTAAATCGTCGTCATCTTCTGGATTAATCGCGGCCCAGATAAATCTAAGATTATTAAACTTATGTCCATTAATGGATTTAAACTGAATTAATTCCATTACGGCATTTTTAACCTTTTTAGGGCTCCTATTAAATTCATCAAATATTAATGCCTCTATTTCATCAAAGGCAAATTCTTTTGGCCGAATCAAACCAAGAACTTTAACCCCATTATAGTCCTGTTCTTTTGGCACCCCAATAAAGTCAACCCATGGGTCCATGGTTGATGCAGAAAAATATTTCCATCTTAGACCGTGTTTTTCAAGCGCACTCGTCGCGATGGCTGTTTTCCCGACCCCATGCTTGCCAATGAACAATACATTCATATTGTTATCAATCCAGAATTTCAGATCCTTTTCCGTAAGCACTATTTGTTTTCCTTTCTTAATGGGCATTTCTATTTTATAGAGTAAATTGAGATTAGCTTTCCATAAAGTGTCAAATAATAGTGGGGTATATTACTATTAAATGGTATTTTTGGTATTATTTCTATCGCCGAACCGGCAAAGGAATCATTGATTAATTTTACCACTCTGACTAAGTATTTAGTTTTATTACCATGACATATATATTCTACATTTATTATATCTCCTACTTTTAGTTTATTAAATTGGTCCTTGGTCTGTTCCATCTTCTTGATCCAGAAATTGACTAAATTGATTTTCTAGTGTTTTAAAACTATTAGTTATCATTAAAAGTGTATAGTCTCTTCCGCCGTAATTAGTACACCAATGGGCAAAAATTTTGTCAATACGCCACTTTCTTGGCAGTTTACACTTGAAGGGCCTTACTTGCAAACAAAAATTACTAATTAATGTTCCATCGCCCCTTAAACTTGGAAATTCTTCTAGTGCTTGAACCGAAAATGTCTTTATAAGACATTTATAGCCAGGAATATGCATTACTACAATATCGCCCGATTTTATGCTATTAAAATCTGTATTAATCTTCATAATTTTCCAAATTCTCCAATGATAGAAATTGAGCTTCTAGCTCGCTGAATTCTTTAAAATTACGTTTAACTAAAACCAAACTATATGCAGTACCACCATATTCTTCACAATGATGTTTAAATATATGAGCAAATGGTGTCGCGGGGGATGAACCGTCTGGAAATTCGGTATGTAATACCACGCTGTTTGTATTGTACGGTTCTTTATTTAAAATAATTAGACTGAGTATCTGATCTTTATAAGACGTAATTTTAGATTCTAATACCAAAAGATCACCTATTTGGATGGTGTCAAAATCAATTTTCATCGTCATTCCCTATAAATTTCATTTCTAATGTTTTGTAGTCGGAAAATTCGATATTATAGCAATTATTGACGTTCCCCCATGTTAGGTAGTTCCAGGGACTTGGTAATACGCCTTGGTCCATTCGTTCAATCCCCACGCGATATGGGGCAACATTGACCACCCTCACATCAAGAAATTTATTTTCTAAGTGAAGGACTGCGGCCGCCGACAAATAGTTTACCCGAAGCAAATCACCAATTTTTATACTGTTATATTCTTCTATCGTCATATTAATCCCTTATTTTCCTAAATGCCAAAAGCATTTTGGCTCTTGAATCTTGTGTCGTACCGTCGAATATGAATTCGGATATTGCGTCCAGTATATAATTTGCTGTTTCTTCACTAGAAGAGGACAGTACTTTTAAAAGATAATTGATAATTACCAATCTGGCTTGTTCGATTGTACAATTTAAATTGAGTACTTGATCTATTAATTGCTTAAAATGTTCTCTTGTAACCTTCCCCGAATTCTTCGCCAAATATCTAGCTAAAATTATAGGATCGTATTTTAGTCCGCTGGATTTTATAATCTTTTCAAATTTTTCTTTACTAATTGCATAGGCATTTTCTTCTTCAACCAAGTCCAGGAGATTATCTACATACGCAATAAAATTCCTTATTGAGAAATTTTCCGGGGAATTTTTGCTTATAAAGTTATTTCTAACTTCAAATATATTTTCTCCTGAAAAATTTACTTTTATATTTCTTTTTAATTTAATTTCGAGTATTAGTTTGTCTAATCCAGAACAAAACTCCTTGTTTTCTAATTCTGGAGTTAGATCGGTTTTATAACATCTTGTTATTATTGTATTTACAAGTCCCTCTGGATTGGTAGAACAAATAATTACATAATTATTCTTAGGTAGATTTTCTATTCCTTTTAGCAAAGTATTTTGCGCCTGCGGCGTCAACATATGGGCCTCATCAAGTATAATGACTTTAGACTGGCTCATTAGTGGTCTAGATGACATCACGCCTAATAACTCACGCGCAAAATCAATTCCTCTCGTATCAGCACAATTTAATTCTACTAAATCGGTAGACTCTGCCCATACGCATTTTGCAAATATCCTAGCAAAAGAAGTTTTGCCCATGCCAGATGGACCAGATAAGAGATATGCTCTGTAGCTATCTGTGGATTTTAGTATCCGTTCTAATTTTAATCTTGTGCTTGAGTCACAAATTAAATTATCCACTGTTTTTGGTCTTAATGTTTCAAAAACATTTTCAATTCGCATAAACCCGCTTTCTCCAATCTGGCAAGATAAAGTCTTCCTGCATCCAATATACATCTGCCGCGTGGCATAATTGTAATAAACCCCAAGTTTAGTAAAATCGGTTCAATCAACCAATCAAAATCTGATGAATCAATATTCAGAACAGAACAGATATTATTACGACTCATTGGGCCTTTATTCTCTTTGAGAACAGATAGAACACTTATATCATCTTGGGTTAGTCCATCGTCATTTACTTTCAAAACATTCATTATGAATGTTGCTTGGCGGATGCCAACTTCTTTTCCCTCGGCGATAGCCGTATCTATAATTTTTTTAGCATAATGTAAACCTATTCTTGGTATAGATTTTGATCTATCTGCTATAAATTCTATTACATTATCTGGTAATTTGGGGAATTTATCTTTAAGTAATTTACAAATACTTTCTTTATTATAAAGCTCCAGTTTAATTGCATAGGTGAATCTTTCTCTCAGTGGACGGTAAATTTTACCCGAATAAGTAGTAGCGGCCATAAGTGTAAATGGTACAATCTTTTCGCCCTTTATTGAAAAGTCTTGCATGGCCTCATATAACATTTCCGCCGACTTAAGACTGATGCTGTGGACTTCATCAATAAAAATTGCTTTATTCGGATAGGGTAGTAACAAAAAGTTTAGCAAGTCTTTAATTGAACTTGACTCCCTTAATTCTGACCCAAGAAATTCTTTGTAGTAAGAATTCATTTCACAGGCCATAGTTCTAGCGAGCAAACTCTTACCCAACCCTGGACCACCATAGAAAAGTATATGGTCTAATGGTTTCTTTTGTTTTTTTGCGGCCCCAATTGCTACGGACAATATATCAACTGCCGCTTCCTGCCCATAGAATTTTTTAAGCGTAAACCCAACTACTTTTGTTGGACTTAAATCATGTTTAATTTCACCTATCTTTTTGATCGGCGGATTTATTTTATTAGCGATATATTTATCAATATTGTAGTATAATCTATTAATTGTCATTACCTGATTTGCCTAAAACATAGATATAATCTCCAAATTCAACTCCAATTACTCTATCAGAGTTTGGATAAAAACTTACAGTCGAATACCCTGAAATCAAATTGATCATTTTGGATAATTCATCTGCCGGTAGAATAATTTCTATTGAATTAGATAGTTTATTATCTTCGAGATCAAATTCGGCATTATATTCCATGTTCGATTCAGAAACAAATGTTATTTTAACTTGTTTTGTAAGATCAAATCCAAAACTTATCTTTTTAGGTTTTAGATTTCTAATTATATTGTTATTCAACACTTTAAGTAGTTCTTCAACTTTAATGCTCACTGATTCGGACTTATCGACTAAATTAGCTAGATTTTCTAGTTTTTCAACAATGGAGGTTTCGTTTTCTGCAAGATTTTCGTCTAATTTTTCGTTCGGCAGGACAACAGAGACGATAGCATCGCTAACTATCATTTTTGAATTTATTTCATCCACATAGATGGAGCTACCGTCTCTTAACATGGCTAGATTAAATACATGTGATGGAATGAATATATTTAGATTATTTAAATTTAAACTATTATTTCTCGCCAATAATGAATATGAATTTGTCGAATAGGTATTTCCTCTCGCGCAAAAGAGTCCATTGATATTGGTAAATACCGTTGTATTACTAATAAATAACTCACCGTGTTCTGACACAGAAGCTAATTGTTTAGTGTCTAATAACTTATTAGAGTTAGTCGGCGAATAGACTGGGACCTCTTCGTCCGGTTGGGCCATACTCCAATCAGCAGTTTTTACCTCGCGTCTTTTTGATCGTGCGAAAAGATATTTACTCTCATCGTCTAGTTTGATTTCGACGCCATCACGATCATTCCCAGCTTTAAGCAAGTCCACAAAAGTAGACATTTTAAGCTTAAGCCTAGATTTAAGATTTCCTACTATACCTAGATTAAACTTCAAATAGTTCGTAATTGGGAGTATTGAAACTACCTCTATGCAATTTTGCGATAAATATACGCTAGAATTTTGTGAACTAATTGTTTTTGTAACTTTTAGGAATTCTTTTATTTCATTATTACTAATTGTCATCATTTACTATTTTCCTTTTAAATATATTTTTATAAGAATTTATTATTTCTTGCGGCATATTTTTATCGTAACCGCACGTCGGACAAAAATCCGATTCATAAATTTTATTATTTAGAGATTCAATGGCTGGAGCAAATTCTTCAAACTCTTTTAGAATAGTTGCTTTCTCGATTGAAAGCGTTTCCACTTTAGTGTCACAAACAGGACAGATTTTAGTTTCGCTCATTCCATTTCCTAACAATTGGGTAAAAGTTATTTTCCGGGCAGTATTCCACCGGTCCTCGCACCCCACAATTATCGCAAATTAATGCGCGTGGCGTTCCTTCGCGGTCTTCTATATCTAGTGTCTCTACTTCTACATCAGAATAACCACAGAAAGGGCATGGAATTATAGTAAAATCTTTTAATAGATTGTCATTAATGTCCATATTCATTCCTTTATAGATGGATTCATAGCACTTACCATAATTATTTTCTTTTCAAGATTAAAGGTTGCATCCAAATGACCTGAGTTAACCCATTTATAGCTCACATGGAGTTTTTTGCTCATAAAATTTACTGATACCTTATAGTCATCAATAATATCAACATTTCTCAGCGCAAGTAAGAATTTTGCTATGGCGTAGGTTAATTTGCTGGCATCTTCATTCGACTTAAATATTTTGTGGACCTCTGTCATTATTTTCCTTGGCTTGCGCTGGAAGACTATAAACGGAGTGCGTTTGGGAAACTGCATATTTTTATCTACCTGTTTTTGCACTATAATTCCACCCTTTCTACCACACTAGTGTCTCTAGTATGTGAATATACCACGGTCCTAATACGAAGGAATCTTATTAATTTCATACAATTAGGGCACGGACGAGATTTGACCGTATTTTTACATTTTGATTCTCCGTAAATAAATAGTGTCGACCCTTTTATCAATTTTTGATTAAAGTTCAATTTTGAAAAACAATCTACTTCCGCATGAACAGAAAATTTTCCGTCAAAAGATAGTTTGTCTCTTACTTTTTGTTCTATATTTTTAAAATCGCGGTTAAGACTATACCTATTATAGCCTTTGGAAATGACTTTTCCACTTTTAGAAACGAGCACGGCTCCGTGTCTATATCGCATTTTTTGCGCTTTTCTCGCTTCGTGCAAAGCATCATTGTATAAAAACTTATTAATCATAAATACTGGACAAATCTATTATAATGGTGGGTGACAACAGATTTTCTACCTCTTGTCTTTTCTCCTCGCCAACTAAATTATCTAATTGTTTAAGATTTTTGCGGATAGAATTTATAAATGCATTTTTATCATATTGATCTAATTCATTATAGCCTAGATTAATCGCCCCGATCACCAACATAATATGCTCATTTGGTACTGATGATTTATTCAGATTTTCTAAAATCCATCTAAAGGAACATCCTATTAAAACAAGTTTATAACTAGGTTTATCCTCTAAATCATTAGACATTATGTGCTCCCTCTACTCGCTGTACGTTCGTCACGGCAGTAGGTTTCGCCTTTTTTGGACCGGTCGGGCTCAGCCGCCCAATCGCTTGATAATCTGACTAGCATTTATCTTGGCTTTTCCCAGCCGTTTTTGTCCCTTTTCACTAATATTTTTGGGCCGAAGATTATGACTAGCTTCTTCCGGCGTGATTGGAAACTGCATTCTTGACTTTGGTTCACCCGTGCCTTTAGTAAACCTTACACATTGTTGAAGGATTTTATTACGAAATAAATTAGATCGTCTGCTCATTTTGGTCCTTTCTTAGATCAAGTTCTTCTAATACATTCTTTATTTCTTCTTCATTAAGTTTATCGGGGTCTAAATCCGTGTGTTTAAATACATATTCATATATATTCGTGGCCTCTGTAAAACTAATGCCTCTTGGAGATTTGTTTTGTATTGATTCTATGACCGAGCTAATTTTTTCATCTTCATCCATATCTTCTATTATACGAGCTATTTCCATATTCCCGGATTTTATAAATTCATAATTTATCATTCGATGTGGGTTTCCGTGCTTATTAATTGATTTAAGTCATTTCCTATAGTTGATTTGATTACCAGCCATTTGTCATGAGGCATTTTTATTAATGTCTCTTGTCTGTCGTTTTGGTGTGTCCAAAGAAAGTATGTATAACTATACGCAAAATATACGTATGTAAAAGGCGTAAAGAGATGCATATAATCTCTATTAGAAATATTGTTAATTTTCCTATCTCGCCTTAGACTCCAGGTCTCCAACTTATTAGAATATCTCCTTGCTTTGATAATTTGGAAACCATCTAATAGGACGGTTATTTCGTGATATTCTTGGCAAGGATTTATTCCATCTAATGGTTTAAGATAATTTTCGGTGAAATTTTGTTTATATGCCACCCTTCTTGATCTGGTGTTGGTAACAGCCAATTTACGCAAATCATCAAAATTAGTAACTTTTTGAAGTGAATATAGTCTGACTATTGGCATTTATTCTCTCCTTTTTTATCGCCTACTCCTGCCGAGAATCGAACTCGGATTAATTGTTTAGAAGACAATTATTCTATCCTTTGAATTACAGGAGTAAATATTTAGTCCATAACTTATAATGTATTTATAATTGAGGTTTTTAGAAAGTTTTCTGCAAATTCTCCATTGCGGATGTTTGGGTCTATTGTCACATTAAATGGCATAATCAAAAATAATTCGCTGTCATCGGATTTTGCCGGTTTGACTAAACATGCTTCACGATCATGACCCCCAAGATAAAGCCTAAAGGCGTCGTAATTTAAATATCTAAGAACCATTTTCATTTTGTTCAATAATTTTATTGAAAAACCAATACTACCTATATTTGATTCATCTTTAGAATGATCTTCTCTAAAAAAGAAAGGCGTTGAGTTCTTCCAACTAATTAATTTGGAATTGTCCGGGCAATTACCTAAAATATAATCAAAATGAGCGAATCCATCTATAGATAATCTGATAGCATTAACGGGACTAGCATCACTTAATGATACCGATAAATTTACTATTCTCTTTTTTGGTTTAATTTTCTTTTTAAAGACCAGTTTAAAAAACTGGTCTAAATCGTTTAGACTTATTGAAATATATTTTTTGTCTTCAGTTATAACATCTTTTCCGTGTTCAAAGTCTAAACTGAATTTTTTAGCATAGAGTAAATAGGCGTCACTACCAATGAGATAAAATCTTTGGTCTTCTGCGCGGGAAAAGTCCAGTAAAATACCTGGGATATTGCCTATATTAGCCTTACATTTTGTTGCTAGGTAGGCTGCATAGAAATTTTTAAAAGGTATTTGAATATTCATTTATTGATTTTTCCAAAATTTAAATCTTGTAATCCATATTTTAAATAAATACCAACTCCATTTTATGTCATTTTTGTTAATCATATATTTATTGATTAAATTTTCCGATCACAATTTCCGACCTCGGATTTGTCCGTATCTTTTCTCACAAACTCGGCATTATCCGGTAACTGTTCTTTAAAAATTTCCGGTATCCTACCATGATGTAATAGATTAGTGGTCTTAATAACCCTACTATCTTTTTGAATAAGAAACTCCCTGCCCTCAAAACCTTTTATATCCCGACCTAGAAATTCGTCGCCCAAAGCATACAACGCTCCATTAATACGAACAAAGTCGGGATGGTCCTTATTGTCAACTTGATTCATCCAGTAATTGCACTTGAAACAAACCCGTCTATCTTTCATTTGATCAACGGTCTTTTGACTATATTTCCAGTCTATTTTAGACGAACATATTTTACAATTTATAAGCCCTAATACCATAATTCGCTCTCCCATAATATGTTATAGAATAATTACTTATTTCCTGAAACATTCTTCTACTCGTTTCGTAAAGGACAAAATCGGAGGAAATTAGATGTTAACACCCGAAAACCAAAGATTATTGGCAAAATATAAATCTTTGCATATACCGACTAATGCAGAGATTTCATTTGAAAAATTTCTTAACTTACATAATATACACTATAAATCACAAAAAGGATTTATGGTAGATACTATGAGAAGATTTTATATTGCTGATTTTTATTTACCAAAACCATTCAAAATAGCACTTGAAATTGATGGACCGTATCATTTAAATACAAAATATTACGATTTTGAAAGAGATAATTATTTTAAACATAAAAGACGCATTAATGTTATTAGGATCACAAACCAACAAGCATTTGACTATAGATATTTAACCAATTTATTTAGATCATTATTTATTATAATTTAGTCTCTTAGTAAAGAGATAGTACAGTTATATCCTGAGCGGCAAGGACAAATGCAAATCTTTCCACACTTTAATTTCATTCTTGGGGCTTAAGACATTACTATCTCTATAGCCTATAAAGGGTATATCGGGTAATTCTTGCGGTACGCAACACGGCAAGCAAATTAAATGTAATTTGTCGGCTTTGATAGTTTTAAGGGTATTTTTTATTGTCGCGTGAGAGTGTACCATGACTATTACGACCTGCTCAAATTCGGTCAAATCAAGTTGAACTTCTTCTACTTTATTCGCTAAGCAAAACAGTCTATTAATATTATACTTCTTGTCCATTCTCATATTAGGATCTATCGAGTAACAGGTCCATGCACTTCTAAAAGCAAATAACGCTCCGGTCCTCGGACTCACACCATCACCGACAGAAACTAATCCTATATTAGGATTTTTAAAAGGAATTTCAAGAAAATTTCTAGCCGCGTGATAAACTCCGCAAGATTCTGTCCATTCTTTTGCATTAGGGAACAATCCTAATTTTATTAGATCAGAAGAACATTTAAGTCTAAACAATTCATTTAGATATTTAGTCATATGGCTTCATTATTTTAATCATTAGTTTTGTACCATACCAACCTATCAGGATAGATGTTATACACATAAAGAAGAATTGCAAAGATTTGTTATGTGGGGCATAAAATGCAAAAACTACTACAAACCCTGCGGGTATCAATACACATAGAAGCATTTTCAAAAAGATTTTTGCGGCCATGAGCATAGAATCTCCTTTCATGTCTCCATATCAAGATATAACATTAATAATTCTAAATACTCCAAATCATTCAGGATTTTAACTTTACCATCTATTAAATGGGTGAGGTATAAACCGTTATCCACTCTATCTAAATCGGATTTGTCTTTTGGAAAACGGAAACCGCCTGGGGTCAAGTCTCCATCAAGGAGGATAAACCTGTCATTTATAAAACCATATTTTATACGGTCAATTTTGGCTGTGGAAGTGCAAAGATGATTACTAAGTTTTATTTTCACCAGATTATTATCTATTCCAGTTCTTATCACCCAAATATGTTTGTTGCGTAAATTGTCGAATTCTGCTATTGTCATAATTAGGTTATTCCTACTTAGAATTTTTGATAAAAGATTTATTCTATTATTACATACTTCATTACGACATTTAATAAATGTGAATAGTCTTCCGATGTTGCTTCTTCCGTAAATTTATTTATTTCTTCTCGTGGGACGTTATTCTCTCGCAAAGCTCGTCGCACCTGACCGAGAATAAAAAAGGCATTGCCATCTTTGCCCAATAGTTTTACTTTGATATGTTGGTATTTAGGGGTCATTTCTAACCTCAACATATAGCCAGTCAAATTCCTGAAGGAATTTGGCTTTTTGGCCTGCCTGCCAACGAATATAACTTAAATAGTTCCAGTGGTTTAAGTCCTCAAGAAAAAGTTTTCTGGCTAGTTGAGGACCGATTCGGCTTCCATCGTTGTCTATTTCATAGTTTGCGACTCGTTTATGGATCTTACCTGTTGGTAAATGTATACAAACATATTTAAATTCCATCTTAGTTTCTTACTTTATCCGTCCAGATAAAAACTGAACATGGACCAAGGTGAAAGTCTAATTCGCAGCCAGTAATATACCTAGACAATCTTACCGTAAATAACATTGATTTAAAGCCGAACCATACAATCTCTAAATGTAGTTTATAACCGGCTATCTTCATCTTGAGCCTCCCTTAGAAATTTGTTTTCTAGCATACTAAAATCACGCTGAGAACTTTCCATAAAGTTTAAAATTGAAGATGTTTCTTCCCTAGAGAGAGAAATGGGTTTCGTCATGTCGGAAAAAAATCCAGCTTTGCCATTATCCCACATCCTAAGTCTAAAATTTCTTCCGTTGCCGAGTCGCCAGCATTGATTTCGTGATTCTCTACGGTAACTAAGAAATTGATAATTTCTTTCAAACCAATCTATTAGTTTTTGTTTATTCTCTTCACAAACATCAGGTGGCTTGTTCATTATTCCTCTCTATTTTCCTGATCCTTTATCTCTTGTCTTACGGTTTCAATAACTTCATCGGGAAACATATAGCCGATTTCTTTTAATTCTAAAAGACGACGCAAAAAACTCTCTAAGTCTGGTTCATGGAATGATTTTCCGTCATGTGGTAAGCCTATTTTAACCAATGGTTGAGAGTGTACCCATTGGTGATTTTCTTTTATTTTGAAATATTCTTTTTTGGCCTCATCTTCTGATAAATTGACTAAGTCCCAGAAACCTACATTTGGATATGGTAAGTCCTGATCTTTGAATACTCTTCTTCTGCCGGCGACGTGGATGATAAACTCTTCTTCTGTATTTTCGTAACAGTATAAATCACACCTAAAATTATTGGTAGACCAACGACAATAGCTCATTTTATGGCCCTGGCAATCTTTTTAGATCGTGAAATTATGCTTCGATTACCGTATTTTTCAGTCTTTATGGCCATGTCCTCACAGCATTTTTGCATAAATGCAAGCATACCATCGTAGTTAAACCATCTATACCACCAGAGTTGACTGCGGAATAACCATAAATTTTTGAGAAGTTGAGGAATATCCCGCCTGAAAAATGACACGAATCTATTAATTTTGTAATTCATTCTGCAAATATTCATATATTTTCTCCGATGCTTTTAGAACTTTTTCTTTATACAAGAGGTCAAAATTTTGGAAAGTTGTAAAACATGCGCAAAAAGCAAGGTAGAATACACAATACACTATGGAGTAAATAGAGTCTAATGTTAGGTTGTTATATATGTCTACTTGATTTTTCTTAATGTTATAGTGACAGCTTACATAAGATAATATAGCTTTTGCCTCAGAATCAAATTCATCTTCTGGCAAGTTTTTTACACTAGTTAGTTCAATTCTATTTTCAAATAGAATTTTTGAAATTCCCTTAATTCTTTTGTTCCAACCTGGGTGAAAAAATTGTTGTGCCATGCTTACTCCATTTCTGTCATTTGTCTTTCCAGATCACTGAAAAAAATCATATTAGGTATCGAAATTTTAACGAATCCATTTTGGATATCATCCAAATATAATAGAGTTGAGTCATACTCGTAATGGGGTTGATTTTTAATTCTTAAAGACTTTCCATCTTTAGTAAGAAGATTTAGAAACAATCTTCCTGTTTTCTTCCCTTGTTTGGCGGCAGAATCAATCCAACATTGGACGGGAACGTCAATTAATTCGGATTTTAGAATGGTTATTGGATCGCCTTTTTTTAGAGATTTGAATTCTTCTTCGGTCATAGTAAAATTCTCCGAATCAATCTTCTAAATCAAGATTTAACATTTTTTCTTCAAAAATACGAAGGTAGCCTGGCCGATCTATTATTACAGAGCCATCATTAATATAGTCTAAATACAGTCCCGTGGGTATCATTGACAAACTAGCAATTATAATCGGACAGCTTCCCTTTAAAATAACTAACCATTTTCCAGACCCACATCCAATGTGGGGCCTTGAAACGACCACAAATTCTGTGGGTATATCAATTAAGGGAGACTTTATAATAGTAATTTTGTCTCCCATTTTAAGAGACTTGAACTCTTCTAGAGTCATTACTTGGCCTTTATCAATTCGTCTTCCACCAACCTTAATGACTCAATCAATTCTTTATTTTCTTTTAGATTCTTGGCGTCACACTTTTTACATACCGCGAATTTTATAGCGTAATTTTCCGCTACATCAGACCATGTTTTAATTAACACTACTTCCGTTTCGGGGAATAACTTATCACAGAGCTTGCAACTCCAGTAGTCTGCTTTGATTTGTCCCGTATCTGGATCAATCGTAAAATAATGTTCATTTGGTGGCATTTATATCCTCTTGCTCTATGAAACCATACGCTTGTCCATCCGGCGGGTTGCGCCCGTCAGATGGAATTTTCGTCACGCCACTTCCCTCGATCCAGGTCATTAAGGAAACTATCTACCATAGATGAGATTTTATTTTTTTCTACGGGCAAGGATGATCTGTTAGCGTGGTTGTTCATGAAGATGTCATCGTATGTTTTATGATCGTCGATCAGCATTTGTATGATTGATTTTATATTTCCAGCAATTTGCTTGTCAACGGGTTTTTCTACCGAATGTGCAAGAACTTCATTCTTTTCATCCTCAGACAATCTTATAAATGCCCAACAGAACGTATCTTTATGAGATATTGCACTTAACATCGCCATACCAGTGACTTCCGGCGGAAGCAGTCTGCACAAGACTTTCCAATCAATTATACCACAGCCTAATACATCTTTTCTATCCATTCTTTCGTCGGTGAAATTCCACACTACGGGGAGAATATCACCGGATATGACGTATTCACCCGCAAGAAACCTTACACCAAAAAGATAGGGAAATTTTTCATCCGTTTGATTCTGACCATTATTAATCATTGGGTATTTTCTCTTAGTTTCTATCTATTTTTATTTGGGATAAAAATACTAGCTATACTATGGCTGCCAGCACCTATATACACGCCAATTAAAGCATTGAGTATAAGTTTTGCTGTATTAGTAACGGGTTGGTAGGTTTCTAAATGAAGAATATATATTCCAATTATTATGAAAATTGCAGCAAGAATAAAGTGTCTCATTTTTGCTCCTTTCTAGTATTCTAGTATTCTACTATTCTAGTATGTTTATACTTGTTGCTGGATAAAATATTTTTATACGTTTTCCATTCGGAGTCGAACTGACACATCCTTCCAAGAGTCTGGGATATGTGTCGGCGGCGGGAGTCGAACCCGCATGAGGATTATCCTCGGAAGATTTTGAGTCTTCTGTGTAAACCGTTCCACCACGCCGACCCACATTGACTACCAATTACAACACAGCGGCTTAATTACTTCTCTTCGTTATATTTATTCCACGTAAATGCAAGACCTAGAAAAATACTGGGGATCGTATATAATACTATAAATTTCCATATAGGAAATGATCTCCAGATTTCTGGATGAAGTTGTCTATTAACATAAAGTAATACCCAGCTTATTATAGCTAACCAAAACATTATAAGACCCTTGACCGGCATTATTCGTCTCCTTTTTTATTAATCCAAATGGGTAAGGTAGCCACTTTCTAGGAAATTTTCTCTTGCCGAAAGTTTATGTACGAGTGGCAGGAATCGAACCTGCGACCTTGAGTTTAACATACCACTATGTCTTTAGACATCGGATATCCGTTTGTGGTCTGGATCATGTCTTGACCCTATTCTTTTGAACTTAGGTCTGCGCCGTATGATCTCTACACGTCCCCAACGACTAAAGTCGTCGGGTTTCGCTCGGCGTTGACATATTAGATTTTAGTCTAACTTAGTGTTCGCCGAATTTGACGCAATTCATTGGGCAGTTTCCAAACCCAATGCTCCTATTTGAAGACTCCTGCTCTACCGACTGAGCTACACCCGCAAAAAGAAAATTGATAAATACTATTTTGCTAAGTTAGATCGCCCCAGTATATCGGGGGACAAACCTAATATATCACAAATTCTTCATCTGAAGTTATCATTGTAAATTGCTTGTGTCATAATTTCCTATTCTTGGAAGTCTATTTCCTGAACCCAAAGATCATCACGGCCATGGTCTTCATCTCTATAGGTCATTTCTACAAGATCATATGCTCTTTGACTATCTTTATATGCCGCTATAACTGATACCTCTTCCCGTTCTGACTCTGGTTTTAGAACTAAATAGATTTTCATACTTCCTCCTAAAAATGTCGGGACGGCTGGGCTTGAACCAGCGACCTAAATTTTTTATATTTGTTAGGTTCTAAACGTATATTACTGTCGGGGTGACAGGATTTGAACCTGCGTGGGATTTACCCGTTAACCGTTTATAACTAATTGTGGGTAGTGTTCTTCCATATGACAATTGTTACAAAGTAGTACGCATTTTTTTGCTTCCTCTAGAAGAGTTTCTATTTTTAGATTATGTCTACCACTTATTGTAAAGTCTTTTCCGGTCAAATGATGGAAACATAAAGCTGCCATATTTTTATTATATCCACATTTCTCACATTTTCCGCCTAAAGTGTCAATTAGTATTTTTTTCTTTTCAAAACCTCTGTGTTTCTGGCTATTTGTGCTAGTTGAGTATTCATTTTTGTAGAGAAACGAAATACAACACCTTTTAGAACAAAATCGTTTTTGTCTATCGGTTAGCTCATTCTCGCAGAGAATACAAATTTTCCCATTTGGAACATTCTTTTTCTTTCTTCCTATTTTTATGTTATACCTACTAAGATATTTACCTACCGTAGATGTAGATACACCATAATAAATAGCAATTTTTTTTTTCGAGAAACGCCTTAATATTAAGTCTTTTAATTCATCTTTTTCTATCACTTATACCATCCTATCTAGAATTATTTGGTAGACTGGGGTGGAGTTGAACCACCGTCTGAGAATTATAAGTCCCCGGCTCTTCCGTTGAGCTACCAGTCTACAATAACTATGTTTTACACATTAGGATAGTATAAAACTATTTACAAAC
>Ga0209518_1002143_pt1 | contig 19143 bp, 17 predicted proteins | sample RifGroB1_FD_183993 | JGI IMG/M metagenome (GOLD analysis project Ga0209518, IMG submission 183993) | Groundwater microbial communities from Rifle, Colorado, USA - Groundwater B1 (SPAdes) (version 2) | ecosystem: Environmental > Aquatic > Deep subsurface > Groundwater | place: Rifle, Colorado...
AATCTTTTTCTCCTCGATCTTTTCAGCTTTTTCAGTTTTTTTATGTTCAGCTACAAATAAGTCAGGCACAATAAATTCCTTTTGGGGAATGATAGTTTATTTGCTACTTTTTTTCAATATTGTAAAGCGGACCAACAATTTGAATATTTGCCGGAGCTCTTAGGTTGAACCAGCTTTTAAATTCGTCACCGCTAAATGAGTTTGACCCGCCGTCTCCTGAAACATTTACAGAACTAGTTTTTCCTGAACTAAAGTCAATGCTTACAGAGACATCTGAGACATTACTATACGGAGTTATTCCTCTGTTTCTAAGTTCTTGTTTAACTCTGTCTTCATTCCAAATCTCCCCTCCATAGGGATGTGGTTTATCTGTCTGATATAAGTGATCTCCCGTGCCTGAGTCTTTTCGGGCGAGCAGTATAACATTAACTATATCTGCTGCTTCTGAAGTTCTAAGCCATGCAGTTCCAGAATATTGAGATCGTGAACCCCAATCGCAGTAGAACCAAGGAGAATTTCCGTGCGATGGTCCATCGTATGCTCTTGAATTCAAATCAGCAAAGCTACCTGGATTTCCTCCGTCGCCATCAAATTTCCCTAAATTTAATATGTAGCCCCCATGGGTCGAGGCATACTGAGTAAATCCTGGGCCCCCACCATCCATAAGAACCCATCCCGCTGTTGCAGCAACTGCTTCGTTCCATCTTCCCCCCTTTTCTTCTTGATGAAAAACTTGACACGCTTCCGTAGTGCAAATATGCCCATTTCGCTGCATTGAATTTAAAGCGTAAGTACGAGCCGCAACAGCCTGTGCTTTTAAGGTTTCCATGGGCCAACTCTCAGGTACTTCAAAAATATGTTTTGTATAGTCTTCTATGGAGTACGATCCAAAACCATCTACATTAACCTGAGCATTTTGATCGTAGTCTCTTTTCAAGCTCATGTTGGGATAATAAGCTTGCAATATTTGTTCTACATTTTGCCCAGCATCAGCTCTTCCTTTAGCTCCATATTGGTTTAGACCATTTCTATGCGGCGCTCCATAAGTAAAGAATGCAAGTCTTGGAGAAAAACCAGGATCAACTCCTCGATCATCGGTGCAGCCTCTTGCAGAAGTTCCAGCAGATCTTGGAATATTTAAGCTTGCGAGCCTCTGATTTATTATCTGTTGTTGTTTGGCTGTGAGTTCTGCAATTTGTGAGGAGAGCTTAGATTGGTAAGACTTCGCTTCCCCAACTACCTTATCAAGACTTAGCTTCACTTGCGCTAGTTTTTCCTGTTCACTTTCTAAGTCCTTCTTTCTTTGCTCAAGACCATTAATAGTTAAGGCAATACTCGTAATTATTTGTTTATCCTGATCTGCGGCAGCCTTTTGGTAAGCTAGGACTTGAGTTATTTTTGTGGCTTCTCCCGAAGAGAGAAGAATAAGAATTGGAGAATTATAGTAGCTTTTAATATAGTATGCCCTTACTGCAAGATTTAATATTTTTTGCTGTTTCTCAAGATTTTTATATCCTTGTTCAATATCTTTCTTCTTAGTCGCAATCTCTATTTCTATTTGGGATACGCGAGCTTTAATACTATTTAATTGTGTTTCGAGAGGCGCTGTAGCTGTTTTTGATTGATTAAGAGCTGTTGTTAAATCATTAATCTGTTTTGTTATATCATCAAGTTCGTCAGAGAATACCGACCGAGTCGAAAAACCAAGAAAAACTGCGAATACAACTACAAAAATCGCAAAAAAAATTTTTTTCATCGGTCTTTCAATTATACAGTATTTGCCAAAACTCGGGACATGTGTTATATTCCAAAATGAGTTTTTTGGCAGGTATGGATGGAGTAGATTATCAGGATACTTCCGTAATAAAAAAGACAAGAAATTATAAAAGAATTGGTATTCTTATAGTTGTCGGAGTTTTAATAATACTTCTTCTCGTCAGCCTTTTTAGATTTTTAAATTCATCAGGTGAAAATGCAATAATTCCTACGCCCGCTCCCGAAACGATAAATACAACAGTAACGCCTGAAGGAACACCATCTCCAGCGCCCGGCCTCGATCAAGGAAATTTAAGTATAACAATTCAAAATGGAAGCGGTGAAGCTGGAGTTGCTAAGACAGCTTCAGACTTTTTAACAGAAAAAGGATATACAATTTCTAGTACCGGAAATGCCGACAATTTTGATTATCAGGATGTTACCATTCAAATTAAAGAAGATAGCTCTGAATATCTTGATCTTTTGGAAAGTGATCTCTCCGAGAAATATAACGTAGGAACTACATCGGCTGATCTCTCCTCTTCATTTTCGACAGACGCATTAGTTATAATAGGAAAATAGTGGAAATAATCCCCGCAATTTTGGAAGAAGACTTTTCTGAAATTGAAAAAAAACTTAAAACTTACTCTAACCTTTCTAAAACAGTTCACATAGATTTTATTGATGGGGTTTTTGCCGAAAATAAAACTTTTTTAACTCCTGCCCCCTTTCTTAGTTTTGCCAACATTTTTAATTTAGAAGCGCATTTAATGGTTTCAGAACCAATAAAATATTTAGATCCGCTCGCTGGAGTAGGTTTTAAAAGATTTTTAGGTCATATTGAAAAAATGGCAGATCAGGAAGAATTTGTAGCCAAAGGCCAGCTTTTAGGCGAGGTAGGCTTGGCACTAGATATTGATACGAAAGTAAGTTCCATAACTGTTCCATTTGAGGATTTAGACGAGATTCTTCTAATGTCAATTAAAGCGGGCGCATCAGGAAGAGAGTTTGACCCAAGAGTTGTTGAGAAAATTGAAGAAATAAGTCAAAAAACCTTTATTCCCGTTGCAGTTGATGGTGGCATAAATTCGGACACAATCAGGCTAGTTGCTGCCGCGGGCGCGGAAAAATTTTGTGTTAATAGTTTCTTGTGGCTTGCGGATCCAAAAGTTCAGTACAGTAACCTTCTTAAGGCGCTGGAGTAGGCGAGGGATTTGTTCTAACGAGTGGCCGGCAGCTGACGCTATTTTCTGTTCCTGACAAAAAGTATTCATTAACACCTAGGCATGGTTTTTGGACAAGCCCCTGTGGTACCAGAAATTGCTGATTTTTACTTCCTGAAAGTAAATTTGAAGTTAGTCTATTCCAAATAGGAGCAGCGCCTGTAATACCAGAGGCCAAAACAGGATTCATCGGTGCATTATTATTATTCCCCACCCAGACTGCAACAAGTAGATTTGGAGTATAGCCGATTGTCCAGTTATCCCTTTTATTATCAGTTGTTCCTGTTTTTACAGAAACAGTGTGTCCCGGGATAACTAGAGGAGAATTAGCACCAAATTCCATCGACCTAGCTCTGTTGTCAGATAAAATATTTGAAATAATAAAAGCGACACCTTGTGGAATTACTCGATATCTTTTAACGCCCTTTTTTTCTTCCAAAATATCTCCTTTATGATCCGTTATTTTAAGAATTGGGTTTACATCGACTCTTTCTCCCTGATTAGCTAGTGTTCCAAAAACAGTCGCCATGTCTGTCATCTTAACTTCTGCAGCGCCTAGAGTTAAAGCAAGTCCATAATCTTCTGGATTTCCCCAAGTTGTGATGCCCATTTTTTTAGCTAAACCAAGCATTGTGGGTATCCCAACCTTATTAAGTGTTTTTATCGCAGGAATATTTACAGAGTTTGCAAGAGCTAGTCTAACTGTTAGATTGCCATGAAATTTACCATCATAATTAACAGGAATGTAGGGCGCGGCTCCAGGCGAGTCGAATCTAATTGGAGCATCAAGAATTGGAGTTGCTGCTGTAAAGCCGTTCATTAAAGCGGCGCTGTAAGTGACCACTTTGATAGTTGATCCTGGCTGCCTTAAGGCTGTTGTTACATTGAAATTTCCCGAAGGCCCATCATAATAATCTCTGCCTCCGACCATAGCTAAGATATCCCCGTTGCTTGGATTTGTGACAAGGGTTGCAGCGTTTGTAAAACCCAAATATCCACCATTTTCTACTTCTTCTCTTACAATATCCTCAGCCTTACCTTGAGTATTTAAATCAATACTTGTAACTACGCTAAGTCCTCCCCGTTCTACCATGTTTATTCCATATTTTTGGACAAGCCAGTCTTTAACATACATAACAAAATAAGGAGCGTGCAGTATATTCCTTGGGGGTTTAAAAGTCAGAATTTCCCTATCTGCTTCTTTTGCCTGTTCCTCACTGATATTACGTGTCTCGATCATGCGTTTAAGAACTTCTCTTTGTCGTACTTTCCAGCGAGTAGGATTTCCGGAATATGGCGAATAAATGGATGGCGCCTGAGGAAGCCCTGCCAGAAAAGCAGACTCCGCAAGGTTCAAATCTTTTGCATGTTTTCCGAAATAGGTTTGAGAGGCAGCTTCTATTCCCCAGGCAGTTCCTCCATAAGGCACTTGATTAAGATACATCTCAAGTATTTGATTTTTGCTGTAAATATTTCCAGCCCAGACTGATAAAATTACTTCCTTTACTTTTCTTTCAATACTTCGCTCAGGAGAAAGAAGTCTTGCTTTAATTAGCTGCTGGGTGATTGTTGACCCTCCCTGAAGAGGTTCGCCTTTTAAATCTGAAATGGCTGACCGAAGAATTGCCATAAGATCAAAACCGGGAGTTTGGTAAAAATTTTTATCTTCAAAAGCAATTGTTGCTTTTTTTAAGTTGTCTGGAATTTCGGAGAGAGGAATCATAGTTCTATTTTGATCAGCATAAATTTGATAAAGGAGGCGGCCGTCCCGATCATAAATTTTTGTGGTTTGAGCAATGTCTTGTGATATTAACTGTCTTGGGTCAGGAAGACTTTGTATAAAAATAAACGTTAAGAAAGGCAGAAAAATAAATAAAAAAGAAACAAAAGTTCCAATCGCAAAAAACTTAAACTTAAAATAAAAGGGGATTATATAGGGCCTGCCGCGTTTTCTTCTAATAAGGCTGGTGCTAGGCTTTGATATTTTAGGAAATTTAGGAAGTTTTACTAATTTAAGTCTTTTTAAATAGTACTTTTTTGATTTTTTTATCTGATAAACTGTAACCTCCGAACGTCTTCTTAGATGTTTTGGAAGCGTAACGATGAAGCTTGCCAGAAAAATCACTCCGTCGCCTATAGCGATTAAGAGCCGGGCAATTAAAATTAATATATCAAGAACTAGCCTCATTTAGGTTTATTTTCGTTCCAATTGGCGCGATTATACTAAAAAAGCTATAGGTTTAAAAGAGGCAAAATTAAGGGTTGGGAGTCGGGGTGGGGGTGGGATGCGGGCAGGTGACACAATACCGATCGCCAGTCGGATCGGTTACTATATATTCATCCTTGGCTTCTAAATTTTCCTTTTGGTCTTTGCCTGCAATGTCCCCAGTGTTTTTATCGACAAAAATTGCACTTTTACCTGGATCAAATTTCTTAGGCTCCGTTCCTCTTAAGAAATATTCCACTCGAGTTGGACAGCTATTGCTAGATCCTGGTAAAAGACCAGAAGTTGAACAAACAAGCTTAGCTACGACCGTTCTTGGTTGTCCCGGGAGCGAAGCTGGCTTTTTTGTGACCAAATTAGCCATGATTTCATGCCAAATTGGAGCTGCGCCAGTTACACCTGATACCACTCCAGACATGGGAGTATTGTCATTATTTCCAACCCAGACTGCAACCAAATAATCTTTCGAATAGCCGATTGTCCAATTGTCTTTATAGTCATTTGTGGTTCCTGTTTTTACTGCAATTTTTTGATTGCCTATTCGGAGTTCCGAATTTGCTCCGAATGCTTCTGTGCGAGCACTGTTATCAGAAAGAATACTTGATATGATAAATGCCACGCCTTCTGGAATTACTTTTTTGCCGAAAATTGGAGAACTTGGAGGATTATTTTTTTCAATAAATTTTCCTCTTGAATCCCTAACTTCAAGTATCGGATTTATATCTATTCTATAGCCTCCATTGGCAAAAACAGCAAAGCTTGTTGCCATATCGATCATTCTTACCTCTCCTCCTCCCAGAGTCAGAGACAAACCATAATTAGAAGGGTCTTTAAAAGTTGTTATTCCCATAGCACTTGCCGTAGCAAGCATAGCCTCAATTCCATTAAGCTTAAGCATTTTTACTGCCGGGATATTAAATGAATTTCCAAGCGCCACTCTCATTGAGACTACTCCATGAAACTTACCATCATAATTTTTCGGGCAATAGGAAACGCCTCCCTGATTTGGGAAACAAATAGCCTTATCGACAAATGGAGTAGCAGCAGTGTAGCCTTTAATTAGACCTGTGGCGTAATTAATTGGTTTTATCGATGATCCAGGTTGTCTTCTGGCTATTGTTACGTTTACGTTTCCATCAATTGTAGGATCGAAATAATCCTTTGATCCCACCATTGCTAAAATCTCACCCGTTCCAGGGCTTGTAACTAGAGCTGCGCCATTTGTTACGTGGTAAGAGGGGGGGATATTATTTACTTCCGCAGAAACACTCGCTTCTGCCACTTTTTGAATATCTAGATCAAGGGTAGTTCTTACTTTTAAACCACCCTCTTCGACAAAACGAGTCCCATAACGACTTACTAAAACATCCTTAATATAAAAGACGAAATGCGGCGCTAAAATATTGTCTGATAAATTCTCATATTTTAGAACTTCTTTAATTGCCTTATCATGCTCACTTTTTTTAATATAACCCTGTTCATACATTTTTCTAAGTACAGTTTTTTGTCTTTCTTTTGCAAGTTCTGGATGAGAACCGAGCGGAGAATAGGTAGTTGGTGCTTCAGGAAGGCCAGCCAAAAGAGCAGACTGTGCAAGAGTTAGGTTTTTGGCATTTTTCCCAAAGTAGGTTTGAGATGCTGCTTCAATTCCATAAGCGGTTCCTCCATAGGGGATTTGATTAAGATACATCTCAAGAATCTGATTTTTTGAGTAAAGAATTTCAGTAGCAAAAGCTAAAATTATCTCCTTAATTTTACGCTGTACTGTTCGCTCAGGAGTTAAAAGGCTATTTTTTACGAGTTGCTGGGTGAGAGTAGATCCTCCTTGGAGTTGTTTTTTGGTTGTGATTACGAAAAGTGAACGAGCAATTCCTCTAAAATCTACTGCTCCATGATGATAAAAATCTTTATCCTCTGAAGCAATTGTTGCAGTCTGCACGTATATTGGGATTTCTGAAAGCGGCACATTGGTTCTATTTTTACTTGAATAAAGTGTATAGAGAAGCCTGCCTTTTCGATCATAAATTTGGGTAGACTGTGGGGAATTTGGACTTTCTAGATTGGTAGGGGAAGGAAGATCCTTTAGTATAAATATATAGATTAAAGAAGCTAAAATTATTATAGGAAGAATTTTAATTAGAATATCTTTCCTTTTTTTGACTGATCGGAACATGGTCTATATAATACATTAGAATAATTCTTCTTACAATCTTTCACAAATGGATTTTTTTTCAAATTTAACCCAAAGCTTAGGCTCACTTTCTATAACCCCTTTAGGACTTAATTGGGTCGATCTTCTGATCCTTCTTGTTTTTGTAGTTTATATATTCGAAGGTTATACGCTGGGATTTTTTAAAGCCTCATTTGATTTTTTGAGCTTTATTCTTTCTTTTTCGTTGGCTTTAATATACTACTCTTTTTTTGGCAATATTCTCGTTAAGACATTCGATATTCCCAGAGGTTTTGCTGAAGCGATTGGATTTTTTATAGCGGCATTTTTATCCGAAATTGTCTTAGCTTCAATTTTTAGACTTATTTTTCTGAAATCGCACTTAGTAAAAAAATATAATGAAAAACTCGAACGAAATAAAAAAATAAATCAAGTCCTAGGCATACTTCCCTCATTTCTTTCAAGTCTTGTTTTGGTTTCTTTTATCCTTATTTTAATTGCCTCTTTGCCGCTGTCAGCTTTTCTAAAAACTTCCGTTCACTCATCGAGAATAGGAAGCTATCTCATATCAAATAGTCAGGGATTAAAAGGAGAAATGAACAAAGTTTTTGGAGGAGCTGTAAAAGACGCATTAACATTTTTAACAGTTGAGCCAAGGAGTAATCAAAGAGTTAGTTTAAATTTTAAAACTGAGGAGATTTCAATAGATGAATCATCCGAGAGAGAAATGTTTCAAAGCCTAAACCAGGAAAGAAATAAAAGGGGCCTAAAAACACTGGTTTTTGATATTTCCCTAAGAGATGTAGGAAGGAAACATTGCATAGATATGTTTAATAGAGGATACTTTTCTCACTATACTCCAGAGGGGCAGTCCCCCTTTGATCGAATGGGACAGGATGGTATTAATTATACATATGCAGGAGAAAATCTAGCATTTGCGCCGAATGCATCTTTGGCAATGCAGGGGCTTATGCAAAGTCCGGGGCATAGAGAGAATATTTTATCTGAAAACTTCGGCCGTATAGGAATTGGTGTAATTGACGGAGGAATTTACGGCAAAATGTTTTGTCAGGAGTTCACAAATTAATGTTTGATTTTAAAAAAATTCAGGATGCAGATATTCGAGACAAAAAAGTTTTGCTACGCGCGGATTTAGATGTAGTAATCGAGGACCATAAAATAACCGATGATTCTCGCCTTAAGGCTTCTTTAGAAACTTTAAAATTTCTCAATGATAATGCCGAAGAAATAGTTATTATCGGACACCTTGGAAGACCCGAAAGGAAAGAAGAGAAATATGGTTTGAAAGTTGTTGCAAATTGGTACGCGAACAATTTTCAATTAGCAATTTCCAATTTCCAGTTGAATGATTTTGATGCTTGGAAAGTAGGGCCAAATATAATCCTACTTGAAAATTTGAGGTTTGATTCTAGAGAAGAAGAAAATGATCAAGAGTTTGCTAAAAAACTAGCTAGTTTGGCTGACATCTATATCAACGATGCGTTTGCATCTTCCCACCGAGTGCATGCGTCAATAGTTGGAATTACTAAATTTTTGCCCTCCTTTGCTGGATTACATCTGCAAAAAGAAATAGAAGAGCTTTCAAAAATAATTGAACAACCAATGCGGCCTCTTACTATAATAGTAGGAGGAGCCAAGATCGAAACTAAGCTTCCATTGGTTGAAAAAATGCATCAGTTCGCAGATTACGTATTAGTTGGCGGAGAAATAGCAGAAAACGTAGGGGTTTTAGCAAAAGTCGCACACGAAAATTTAGTAGGAAAAAAATCAATTTTATTTGTTGCCGATTTGACTTCTGATAATAAGGACATTACGGAAGTTTCAATTCAAAATTTTACGCAAGTAATCAATTCATCAAAAACAGTTGTATGGAATGGGCCTTTGGGAGAAGTTGAAAAATGTTTTGATTTGGGGACACGGGAAATTGCAAAAGCTATAGCAAATTGTTCTGCCTATACTATAGTAGGTGGGGGAGATACGGTAGCTTTTCTTAAAAAAGAGGATTTACTTTCTAAATTTTCTTTTGTTTCGACCGGTGGAGGAGCCATGCTTGAATTTTTAACAGGCGAGAAACTGCCAGGCATAGAAGCGCTAAAATAAAGATGATCACAACTATTTTATCTGATTTATCTAGGGTAATTTTGAATCCTAAAGACAAAAACTACAAAGGTACTCTAAACGGTTTATACAAAGAACTTTTAAGTAAAAATTCAAAGTTTAATTTCTATGATTATTTTGAGTTTGACGAAGAGGTTTTAAACCTATATTCTTCATTGAAAAGTAAATATTCACTAAATTTATTTACAACGGGAAGTATTCAAAATGCCTCTGAAGCGCAAGAAAAGTTAGAACTGGTTTTTGACAATATATACTCCGCCGAAGATTATTCTCTTGATAAGAAAGACCCCGATGCCTATAAATTTATAGCAAAAAAATTAAATATCGATGTCTCACAAATTTTATACATCGATGATCAAACAGAAAACATAATTGCCGCAAAAAGTGCGGATCTTAACGTTTTTCACTATGAAGAATATAATCAGCTTGCAAACAAAATTAGAGAAATACTTGCTTGATAGATTTCAAACTCTTTAATATACTCTATAGATGGAAACTCCAGTTAACATCCCCAATGTTCAAAATATAACGATTTCGGGAAGAATTGGAACCGGAAAAACAACTCTTGCCAGCAATTTGGCACGGGCTCTTCACTGGAAAGCTTTGGACGGAGGAAAATTATTTAGAAAATACGCGAAAGAATATGGATTTCATATATCAAAAACACAAGAAATTCCCGACGCTTTTGATAGAGCTTTTGAAGAGAAAACTAAAGAAATACTTCAAACAGAAAAACATGAAATTATCCAAAGCCATTTGGCGGGATTTACGGCACAGGGAATTCCTGGTGTTTTTAAAATACTAGTAATTTGTAAGAATAGCGAAGGAGAGGATAAGCCTAGCATAAGAATTGATAGAATTATGAATAGGGATGGGGCCTCAGCTAGCGAAGCAAAAAAAGAGGTAATTGAAAGAGAGGAAAGGCTTTTAAAAAAGTTTAGAAAACTTTATGTAAATAATGATCCCGATTGGGTTTATTGGGATCCTAAATACTACGATTTAATAATTAATACCTTTGATCACAACGCAGAAGAAAGCCTCAGGATCGTTTTAAAAGCTATCGGCATTCCCCGTTAAAGCTGTTTTTTGACTTTGGTTTTCAAAGCTGATATAGTCTTTTCCCAAATCTAAGAAATATGGTAGCACCAGAGAGAGAAATACCAAGCGGAGAAGGGGAGGAATCACAAAGGACTCTTCTTTTGGCCCACGAAGACGTGTCAACAACTGTGACGAGAGTCGTGGAAATAGACATCCCTCAAGATCCTGAAGTTATGCTTCCGCCAGAAGACTGGGCCTTAGTTAAAGACTACCTCTCCTTACTATTAAATGAATCGAATCTACCTCATTTTGTCGGCATAGTAAAAAGAAGTAAACAAAAAGACACCGAAGGAAGAGACATTGAGGTCAAAAGAAAAATGACAACTCAGGACTTCATAGGAGAGCTTAGAGATCCTAGCGTCCATATGTTAACCTTTCGTAATGAAGCAGACTCTGTTTTAGGATACGCGATTATTAGGGATCCTTCTGAAGGACAGCATGAAACTTGGATTGAAAAACTTGTGGTAAGAAATAGATATCAAAATAAAAGATCCGGAGAAAGACCTCAACCAAGGATAGGAACTCAGATACTCGAAAAAATTAAAGACTATGTTTTTGAAACTCCCACTTTTGATGATAGGCCTCGGGAGATTTTATATGCGGGAGTTGTCATGTTCGTTCCAAATTGGGAAAGGACAGACCACCTTTTTACTAAGAGCGGATTTGTACCTGTAGGAAGATGGCAAGGAAATGCTGACGTTTTAATAAACGGAGAATTTGAACGAAAAGATTCGGAAAGACTTATGCTTAAAAGGGAAATGTGGGAAGCAGAGAAAGCAAAGAGTTTATTGGCGCTGCAAGGACTTATTCAAGGCTAACTTGATATTAAAGTCTCCCCATGATAAAGTATGGTGCAATTAGTTCTCTATGGTAGTTTCTGATGTAATGTCAACGGCAGTTGATTATGTAACTACGAATACCTCTGTAAGAGATATTGCGCGTCTTATCTTTGGAAAAGGAATTAATGGAGTGCCAGTTCTTGATAAAACTAAACTTGTAGGATTTATCACAGAAAGAGATATTCTTGCTAAGTTTTACCCCTCGGTAGAAGAATACATGGAAGATCCTGTCAACACATCTGACTTTATATCTATGGAAAAGAAAGTTTCAAATATACTTTCTTTAAGCGCAGGTAAAATTATGAGTCGAAATCCCGTGACAGTTACTGCGGATACACCTATTTTAAAAGCCCAGTCACTGATGTTCATAAATAAGATTGGGAGGCTTCCTGTAGTTGATAGTAAAAATCATTTGGTAGGAATTATATCCAAAGGAGACATTTTTCGCTCCGTTGTTGGAGACCAAATTCCATCTAGCGCAGAAGAAGAATATCACGACTGGGTGTCCCGCCATTATGACTTAGTCACGGGATGGGAGGAAAGGTTGGGGAATGAAATACCTGATTTAGTAAAACTTTTTAATAAAATTGGTGCAAAAAATATCGTAGACATTGGATGTGGTACGGGGGAACACGATATAGCCCTAGCTAAAAAGGGGTTTAAAGTGTTAGGACTTGAGAAAAGTCCTCTTATGTTCAGTAAGGCTAACTCAAAGCTTTCAAAATTGGGTAAATCAGAACTCAAGAATTTGAGATTTGAAAACGGAAATTATATAGAACTTTTGGAAAAAGAAAAAAACCCTTTTGATGCCGCTCTGTTTATGGGAAATGCTTTTACCCATCTTGTAGATGATCACAAGGAAGTCTTAAAAGTTGTTTCAAGTAAATTATCTAAAAACGGAATTGCATTTTTCCAGATAAATAATTTTTATAGATTATTCAACGTAAGAAAAAGATTTTTGTCTCTAAATTTTTCTAAGAGCAAAAGTGGTGTTGGACAAGATTTTGCTTTTTTAGAATTTTACGATCCTCCCAGAAAGAGCAATAAAAATCTGACTTTAAATATGGCTGTTTTTGAATCAGGAGGAAATAATTGGAGGCTCAGATCTATGAACTCCACTTCGATCCTAGAACTTGATAAAAGCAAAATGGAAGCTCTTCTAAGAAGCGCCGGTTTTAAAACAATTGATTTTTATGGGGCTGATGCAAATGGTTCTTTGTTTAAAGAGCTAAACAAGAATGAAAGCTATTATCTTAATGTCTTAGCGAAAAAGTGATATACTAAATTTTACAAAATGAGAAAAATTTTCCCTCTGGCCTTAATTGTTCTATTTCTATTCTCTTTAGTAACTACTGGAAGATCTTTTGCAAAAGAGGACAATATACTTTCGCCAAGTCCTACACCAATAACAAAAATTGAATACCAATTGCCATATCCAGGACTTTTGCCGGGAAGCCCTTTGTATCCCCTCAAAAAATTAAGAGATAAAATTATTGAGGTTCTAACAACGGATCCTTTAAAAAAAGCCGAGTTCTATCTTTTGCAGTCAGATAAAAATTTGGAGACAGGGGTAATGTTAGTTAATAGGGGAGATGGAAAAACAGCAGAGTCTACAATTTCAAAAGGAGAAAATTATTTTGAACAAGCAATTTCGAAAATTATTTCAGCAAAAGAGGAACAAGCAAACGTTGACGAAGTGTTAGGTAGAATGCAACTTTCTTCAATGAAACATCAGGAGGTAATAAAAGATTTGATGAATAAAACAAAAGGAGAAATAAAATCGGGACTTCGAAAAAGTCTAAAAAGATCCCAGGACTTCGAAAAAAGGTTAGATGAATTAAGCCCAAAGAAATAGCTTAACTGCCTCTATTGTTCACTTTTTGTATTCTAGCAAATTGCTCTGGTACAGATTATTAGTTAATTTTTTTACTCTTTTTTCTGAACAATTTTTCTAAATGATAAAACCCGAGGCTAAAAATCATGTTGCATAGGTTTGATCTATTTATTGCTAGTTGACACGCCACATCTAGGGCAATATTATTTTCTTGGCACTATTTATAGTGTCGGCAGGAGAACTTTGATTTGAGATGAAATGTCCTTATTGCGGGTCAAAAGATACAGAAGTAGTTGAGACAAGAGACTCAGAGGATCTCGAAACAATAAGGAGAAGAAGGGCCTGCTTAGCTTGCGAGAAGAGATTTACTACTTACGAAAGAGTCGAAAATATCAACTTGGTTGTTATAAAAAAAGACGGAAGACGGGAGCAGTTTAATAGAGATAAATTAAAGGGCGGAATTCTCAGATCTTGTGAAAAAACAAAAATAACAGTAGATGATATCGAAAGAATAGTAACAGAAATTGAAAGAGAGCTAAGGACCCAAGATTCAGTTGAAGTTGAAAGTAAAAAAATAGGCCAGCTAGTTTCAAACAAGCTTAAAAAACTTGATAAAGTAGCATATATTCGCTTTTCAAGTGTTTTCAAAAGATTTGTAGATGTTGAAGATTTTGAAAATGAAGTTAAAAAATTAATTAAATAAAATATGGAACAATTAACAGGAGTCAGACAAAAAGTATTTTTGGACAGATATTCCTTAAAAGATAAAAAAGGTAAGCCTCTGGAAAAAGCGCCTTTAGAGATGTGGAAAAGGGTGGCCAAAGGAATTGCAAAAGCAGAAGTGCCTTCTAAGAGACGCTTTTGGGCAGATAAATTTGCTGACTCAATGAAAGACTTCAAATTTGTCCCCGGAGGACGTGTTTTGGCTGGAGCAGGAACCGGCTATGAAGTTACATTTTATAACTGCTTTGTTATTCCCAGTCCACCTGATTCAAGAAATGGTATTTTAGATAACCTTAAACAGATGGTTGAAATAATGGCCCGGGGCGGAGGAGTAGGAATTAATCTTTCCTCTCTCAGACCAAGAGGAAGTCGGGTTAAGAAAGTAAATGGTTTTTCATCCGGTCCTTGTAACTGGGCTGAACTTTACTCAGTTGCTACAAAAGACATTATTCAGCAAGGAGGTTCTAGGCGAGGAGCACTGATGCTTATGCTTTGGGACTGGCATCCTGATATTGAAGAATTTATTACAGTAAAACAAGATTTATCTCGAATTAATGGGGCTAACCTTTCAGTCTGCGCATCCGATAAATTCATGGAAGCGGTTAAAAAGAATAAGGATTGGGATTTGGTTTTTCCGGATGTAAAAGATCCAGACTATGATACAAAGTGGGACGGAATTTTAGACCACTGGAAAGCTCTTGGGAAAAAAGTAAAAGTACATAAAACAGTAAAAGCAAGATATCTCTGGGATTTAATTTGTCAGGCAGCATGGAAATCAGCAGAACCAGGGTTAGTATTTATGGAAAGATATAACAAAATGTATAACAACTGGTATTGGAACACAATTAACTGTGTTAATCCTTGCGGAGAAGAGGGTCTTCCCGCTTGGGGAGTTTGTAATCTTGCCTCTCTTAATCTTTCAGCGTTCGTTAAAGGCTATGAAGTAGATAAACCAGGCACCTTTGATTACGAAGAATTAGCCAAGACTGCACGAATTGCAGTAAGGTTCCAAGATGACGTTGTTGACGTTGATCAGTATATTTACCCCGAAATTAGAAAAATGCAACTTGAAGGAGAAAGGAGAATTGGTTTGGGAACCTTGGGTTTAGCCGATGCTCTAATCAAACTGCATCTCCGTTATGGGTCAGATGAGGCAATTCCGGTAGTTGATAAAATTTATAAAACAATAAGAGACGCAGCTTATGATGAATCTGTAAACATAGCAAAGGAAAAGGGCGCATTTCCAAAAATTGATAAGAAAAAGCATCTTAAGGGATTTTTTATAAAACAACTACCTAAAGAAGTAAAAGAGAAAATGGCAAAATACGGAATCAGAAATTCGATGCTTCTTCAGGCTGCGCCAACAGGAACTACGAGTCTCTTATCGGGCGCTTCATCCGGGGTTGAACCAGTTTATGAGTTTGAATATTTTCACTCTGGGCGTTTAGGGAAACAACTCGTTTATCATAATCTTTATGGTGAGTGGAAGAAGATTCATCCAAGCGACGCACGACCAGACTATTTTGTAGCTGCTAATGATTTGACCCCAGAAGACCATGTAAAGATGCAGGCAACAGTTCAAAAATATGTAGATGCCTCAATTTCAAAAACAGTAAATGCGCCTAATTCTCATAGCGTTGAGGATGTTAAAAAACTATATATGATGGCTTATGACGCTGGCTGCAAAGGAATAACATATATGAGAGACGGGTCAAGAGTAGGAGTTTTATCAAGAGTTGACGATACAACAAAAACGGAGGAAAAATCGGTAACTACCGTAGTCGGTCCAGACGTTCCTAAAGCGCCCCGTCCTTTAATGATGGAGGGAGTAACATATATGGCAGAAACTCCTGTTGGCAAAACTTACATAACAATAAACCACGACGAGAATAAGGAACCCTTTGAGGTTTTTATAACAATTGGAAAATCCGGTAGCGATGTGGCTGCTATGGCAGATGCTTTAGGAAGGATGATTTCATTAAATCTTAGACTTTCAGGTGGCCTTGCAGCCAGAGAAAGAATAAGACAAGTTGTAGCACAACTTACAGGCATTGGTGGAGCAAGAAGTGTAGGCTTTGGAGAAAACAGGGTCCGCTCTCTTCCAGATGCTGTTGCCAAAGTTCTAGCTCGTCACTATTCATTCAGAGTGAACGGAATAGTTGAGGATTCAAAGCCACAAATTAACGTAGCTAATGGTAATGGACATACAAACGGCAATGGATTAAACGGACACGGTGTAAAAGTGGAGGTTAAAGATAAAGAAAGCGCTTCGGAAAATATCGTAGTCATGCAACAACTTCCGATAAAAGAGGCTATAACAGCCGATCTAAAACAAGGAACAGAAACACATCTTTTTGACATTTGTCCAGAATGCGGATCAGGCTCCCTCGCCTATGAGGAGGGCTGCAGAAAATGCTACGCATGTGGGCATTCTGAGTGTTAGTTTAGAGTCGGATAAGGATTGGGCAAGGAAGGTTAATTTCCTTCACAGTGCCGCTACCGTAAAGTCGGAAAACCACCTTATCTTAGGTTCCCGGGATCAGGAAACTTTACAAAACTTCTCGGGAACGAGGAGTTTTTTTATGCGTTCGACAGGCTCAGTATAATCTTGAGCGAAGTCGAAATGATTATGGCTATTTATACAAGAAAAGGGGACAAAGGAAAGACTTCGCTTTTTGACGGGACTAAAGTTTCAAAAAATGACCCAAGAATAAATGCGGTCGGAACAATTGATGAGTTAAATAGTGTAATTGGAATTGCAATTGCCCAAATCCCAAATCCCAAATCCCAAATCCGAAAAGAACTAGAAGAGATTCAAAATGACCTTTTTGAAATAGGAGGAGCGCTAGCCTTTCCATATAAAACTCCTCTCGAACAATTAGAACATCGACCCGGAGAATTCGAAGAACTAATTGATAAGTTAACTGAAAAACTCCCGGAACTTTCGGATTTTATTTTACCTGGAGGCGGAAGGGCGGGTTCTTATCTTCATTTGGCTCGCACGGTTTGCAGACGTGCGGAACGATCAACTGTTCAGTTATCAAACAAAATCGACCCATTAATTTTAATTTATTTAAACCGTCTATCAGACCTTCTTTTTACTTTCGCCCGTTTTGAAAACTTTAAAGAAAAGAAAAAAGAGAAAATTTGGAGGAAAAGATGAACGAGATCCAAGCTTACAATAATTCTTTTGATGTAGAAAACTATCGATATTTACCTCAAGAAGATTTGTTGAGAAAGGAAAAGCTTGACAGTTACACAAAACGACAGGTTGAAACTCATATTGGAGAAAGATTTAATGCGCTTTTATCTATCACTCGTTATGAACTTCGGGACGGGGTAATTTATGGAGAAAATATGGATGAGCCGTTTATAGACTCCATTGTCCGCGGCCGAAATTATAGAAGAATCCATGGAAACCCTATTAATTTCAAAAGAGAAGACGCGGAAGTTTTTGGTTTTGGCAAGATCCAGTCAATAATGGCAGATTCTGATGAAGGAGAAATGGTTGTTTTGATTTCAAAACCAGGGGGAGACTATCCGCATAACTTTACCGATGTTATCTCTAATAGAGGAGATTATTTAGAATCAAGGCGTTATAGCATGGCTCTAAGTACCCAGGAATACATTGATTTTGCAAGAAGCCAGGGTTTGGAAGTGCCGGATGACGCAGATGATGCATTTTTTTTGGAAAATCCATTTAAAATTACTACTTTTAATACTCCTGATGAAGTCCACAAAGCGTTTCACAAAGAACATCAATATATAACCTCGGATGAATTTGAGCAAATTATAAAAACCTGTGCTCCTTTAATTATTGCTTATATCAATGCTCTGGCGAGTGGAGATATCGAACTACAGAGAATAACGTTTAATGCGGTTCTGAATAGAGCAGATGATAAATTTATTGAGATGAGGAAAGGCGAACAGGTAATTTTTGAAGATCTAACGCCCGAGCAACTAACAGCTTTAGGAAATAGAGAAGTTCGAGAAATTCTCACAGGTTGTGGTTCATCTTCCGGATTTAATATGACAAAAGATGGGAAAACTGCACCCTTTAGCGTCTCTGAGTTCGCTAGGGAATACTCTTTTGACAAGTTTGGCACATGTAAAGCTTGCCATGGAGAAACTATGCTTGGTCCCTGTGGAATTTGTGAGCCTTGTGATGATGGAATAAGAGCTGAACAAAAAAGTCTCCTTAATTAGTTTTGTAATCTGATTGTTAGGATTTTTTAATTGTTTAACTTTACTTCAGATGCTATCATAGTTGTATGCCTGATCCAAGTAAACAAGAACCATTTCCAAGGCCACTAGAAAGTCCGACAACTACAGGAATTGAGGCTCCAAGAGTAATTGAGGGAGCAACTGAGGCATCAAGCATAGAGTTTAATCCCTCTCCTGAAATGCCCTTACCCGAGCCTTCACCTGTAGTGCAGGGATATGTTCAAACTAGAGCTCCGCAAAGACCCTTGACTCAAGATGAAAAAAAGGTCGGAATAACTGATTCCCACTATTTTTCCTCGATAAGTTCTTTAGATCAGGTGACTCTTGGACAGACGGAACAAAATATGAGAAGTTTTGGAAATCAATTGAGCGTGTTCGATTTGTTAAAAACTGCATTCTCTGAGCATACATCAAGAATAGTAGGTGCCGGAGTTGTTTTTTGGCAGACTCTTACCAGACAAAAAGAAAGGCAAGGCTCTCATGCTTGATTTTGATCCAATTGCATTTTTTCTGAGCGTTTTTTTAAGTTTAATTGTTCTTTTTATCATAGGACTCTTCACGGTGGGCTTTTTTTATTTTTTTTTCCTATGGTACAAATACAGAAATCGAGAAAAAGAGTCAGTGGACTCAACCCTTATTCAGATTTCAGTTCCCAGGGACAATGAGATTAAAATAGATGCAGCAGAACAGCTTTTTTCAAGCTTTGTCTCTCTTCATGAGAGCGGAAGGCTCTCCTTTTTAAAACTTCAACCCCATATGTCTTTTGAAATTGTAGGAATGCCAGGAGACATAAGATTTTATGTTTCGGTTCCAAATAAATACAAAGATTTTGTCGAAAAACAGATTAATGGAAGCTATCCGGACGCAGAGATTCTGGAAGTTGACGAAGGAAATGCGTTTCACCCCGGGAGTAT
>Ga0209518_1002146_pt1 | contig 19106 bp, 25 predicted proteins | sample RifGroB1_FD_183993 | JGI IMG/M metagenome (GOLD analysis project Ga0209518, IMG submission 183993) | Groundwater microbial communities from Rifle, Colorado, USA - Groundwater B1 (SPAdes) (version 2) | ecosystem: Environmental > Aquatic > Deep subsurface > Groundwater | place: Rifle, Colorado...
GGTCAAAGAAAATACAATCATTGGTAAAAAAGTTGACTGAAAGAAGAAAGAGTAAAATTAAGAATAAAAAAGTCAAAAAAGTTAAATACTAATTATTTATCATCCTATGAATATGAGTGAAGAAACAAATCCCGCCCTTGATAAGAAGGGTATACTCGAAGCCTTGGCTCCCGCCGGAGTTCGAGAGGCGCTTGCTAAGTTTAAGAAGGTTGTACGGCCCGCTAAGGGTATAGATCTTGTTGGACTCACGCAGTCGCTTATTGCGAGAAGAAAAAATAAAATAAATTAATTTAATTAATATTAACTATGAACAACACATATGTCTAACGAAGAATTACAAAAGCAGCCTAATCCAAATGATCTTGGATCCGCGGGTGCGGGGAATCCGGTCGGAGAAGGCAACGATCCGGTTAAGTCTGGTGAAGCCGGGGAGTCGTCTGAAAATTCAGACGTCAAGACTCAATATGAAAATCTAGAGCAAAAGTTTGGTGAGCAGGGTCAAGAACTTGGCGAGTATCGATCTTTTATGAAAGAGATTGAGCCGCTGCTTGATAAGCTTAACACCCAACCAGAGCTCATTAAGATGATTATGGAAGGTAAGTTAACCGCAGAATTGGCACAAGCAGTTGTTGAGGGTAAAGTAACTCAGGCTGCTGCTGAGGCGGTAACTAAAGCCCATGAAGAGGTAAAGAAAGAGGTGGGTAAGGAGAAGTTCGCTGAATTATCTCCTGAAAAAATTGAAAAGTTGGTTGCAGAAAAAGTTGAGGTAGTGAAAAAAGATCTAACTAAGACTATTGAGGAATCAAAGAGTCTTGATAACTTTGAGAACTACACCAATGATTTCATTCGCAATACTCCCGATTTTGTTGAGTATGCTGATAAGATTACGGCTTGGTTTGAGGAACATCCCGACCAAGATGATATCAAAATCGCGTATGAGGCAGTTAAGGGACGAATTTTGTCTGAAAAGTACAAAGATGCTGAAGCGGTTGCTGCGGCTGAGGCTGCCAAGGAATTGGCTGCTAATGCTGGCGGTGGATCCTCGGAGGCCACTGGAATACCTGGAGGCGAAAAAGAAGTCGATAAGTATATTGGCGGAACAACCAATCCACACGCTTTCATATAAAATTTTCTGGGGACAGAACTGAAAAGTTCTTTAAAAAGTTAAAAAGATTGAAAGGTTTAATAATTTTATGCCTAGTTTTCCCTATAAGTATAATGGGGAAATAAAATTCTTTCTAATTGGCTCGAAAGCCCCATTGGGGTAACGAGGCGGAAGACGAAAGTCGCCGTGAGAGACTAAACGAAAGAACGCTTGATAAGCGATGCAATAGTCCGAACTCGGAATATAAATGAAATCCGAGAGCTGAACAGAAATGATTCAGTCACATCAAAAACGATGTAGTAACATTGGGATTATACCGAAGGAGCACATGTTCAAGGCGCTCCAACTGGGGCTGGGTTTCGTGACACCGGGACTTCTGATACAGAAACCCGATTAGTCCGAGATGTAGCAGATAAGATTTCATTACTTGAACCTGCCAAGCATCCCCTCGTGACACTTCTGACGAACGTCGGAAAAGTGTACGACGGTAAGGCTTGGAAGGGTTCTGGTATGATGAAGTCATCTTGCTTTAGCCCAACCTTCGAGTGGTTTAAAGTCTTTGGACCACTATAAAATTTCTCTGATTGACTCGAACGCTGCAACGCCAACGAGGCGGAAGACGAAAGTCGCCGTGAGAGACTAAGCGAGAAATCATTCATTGAATGATGCAATAGTCCGAACTTATGGGAATAGTAACCATAAGATGTGAACAGAAATGATTCACAATTCTATAAGAATTAACAAGTTAGTGAAGACGTTTACGGAGGTCGCTACTGTAAAGTAGCTGGCTCAGGTTATGCCGCTTCTGGCGATATAACCATTACCGTATCAGGTGCTGGTTCAACTCCAGCTCATATTTTCACCGTTGGCGATACGTTTAAGAACCTTCGTACAGGTGAAGTGATGGTTGTTGAGACAATTGCTTCTACAACCACAATTACAGTGGATACCGCAGATCGCGCCTCTGGTTCGACTGCTGCGGCCGCTGGGTTAGCAACAGATGAATTATTGATTATTGGCAACGCGAGTGGTGAAGGTGCGTCAATGCGTAATGCAAATACGACCGTTATCGGAGCGGAAACCAACTACACTTAAGAAATTTGGGTGTAGTAAAATCTGACTATATGCGGGAACATGCGGCTAAGCTATTGATAGGATAATAAGATAGTAATATATCTTATCGGCCCCTAAGAATTCAATAGATACGCACAATCCGCAGGAAAGATAATTTATGACTAAATGTAGGTACTGTTCGCAAGAATTTACTTGGAACAATAAAAATAAAAAGTTTTGTTCTCCAGAGTGCTGGAGATTGGGTAGAAACAAAAGGGTAAAAAATTGGAGACTAGGTAAGAAAAAATTGTTAATTAAAAATTGTAAAAAGTGTAATATATTATTTGAAACCTATTCTATAAAGAAGATCTTTTGTCATCACGATTGCCATAGAAAATATTGGGATAAAATTAACAATGACAGGAAACCAAGAATTTCTAATAAAAGATATTTTCTTTCTAATGAACTTAGGGCAACGGTACATCTTACAGATAAACAGTATAAGTTTGTACTGGGCAGTTTATTGGGAGACGGGAGTTTAATACTTGGTAGTAAGAATTTTTATAAATTTACTACCACACATAGCGAAAGACAAAAAGAATATATAGAGTGGAAGCATGAATTATTAAAGCCATTTACTACCAATGGTTTAATAAGATATGAAGTGCACGATAGAGTAAGAGTCGATGGAAGTCCATTGGTTCAATATCATTCTGCCACTATCTGTCATGACGATTTTAATAGGATTTATCATATTTTGTATAGAAATGGAAAGAAATTCGTTACTAGAAAGTATTTAAATCTTATTGATGAATTTGCCCTTGCGGTATGGTACATGGACGATGGAAGTTATAATAAGATAAATACTGATATGGTCTTATATACATTGGGTATGACTCTTTCTGAACACAAGGCCATGAAAAAATGGTTTTGGCAAGGGTGGGGCATAATATGTAATATTAGACAAGTAAAGGGAAAATTAAGTGATGGAACTCCCCAAATATATTATTGTTTAAGGTTCGGTAGAAAAGAAACAAATAAATTTCATTCCCTTGTTGGGCAATATATTTTACCATCAATGGAATATAAATTAAATCCTCAACGACTATACGTCAGGGATTAGAAATAATCAAGATATAGTCTATTCTTACTAGAAATAGTAAGTCTCGCAAGAGAATTTTGGCTAAGATAAGCCAAATAATTCAAAAAACAGATTTTTCGTACCACAATTTCCGTGACTAACACTCAGGACAAGTCTAAGCTTTACGGCGGACCTGACTTGAAGTATCAGCGCGCTAAGAAGGGTACGGAACACATGATAGATATCGAACGGTCATATATGTTTGGTGAGAAAAGGTCAACCACAGTTACTGCTGGTCAGCCTAAGAGGTTTACTGGCGGAGTTCATGAGCTTTTGGGCACTGGTGGTTCTTTCGTACAGAACCAGGGTGGTGTTTTGACTGCTCCTGACTTTAACAACTTCCTTCGTGAGGGCTTTACCTATGGTAATCCCCAGAAGGTATTGATGGCCGGTGGTTATGTCTTGCAGGCTGTAAACGAGTTCGCTCGTGGACAGTTGCAGACTCAGGTTGGTTCCTCTAAATATGGTTTGGCTATTTCAAAGTACCAGACCCCATTTGGTGAGATCAATATAGTTCACAACCCCCTATTCATTGGTGACGTCGCTGGATATGCTTACTTGCTTGACTTAGAGTCATTCAGGTCTCGCTACTTGGACGGTCGCGATACTTCATTAAAAATGAATATCCAAGCCAATGATGTGGATGGTCGGGTGGACGAATACTTGAGCGAGTGCGGTTTGGAGCGCAAACAGGCTCCTCGTCACGCTTTGCTTAAGGGCGTTCTCCCCTCATAATTAAATAAATCCATACTTTAGTATGGTGGCCGACGCGGGCTCCGGTTTAAATTGAGCCCGTTCTAGGGCCTTGTCTCTAGGCCCCACGCAAGCAGGGGTAATTGCTTCGCAAGAAAGGAAATTTAATTTTATGGCTAGTTTAGATTCTTTGAATATTCGCAATCAGTTGGCTGAGGGCGTAATACTTCAATTTGGAACTGACGAACCAATAGCGATGCGTATTCGCAAGGCTAGTGTTGGTACTGTTACTTCGGTAACTGTTACTACCGCCACTAACATTGTATTAATTTCGTCTGATGGCGGAACTGATACATATGCGTTTGCGACCTATACTACGATTGGCGCAGTTGCCGACGCCATCAATGCTGATGGTATCTTTGAGGCTAAGGTGCTTGATTCGCTTAGGTCTCAGGCTTCCGCCTCTACTCTCGTAGACGGAGCTATCGCCGCGGGCACAGACGCCAATGGCGTTGTCGTGTGGGATGCTTTTAATGACACCAGCGCTCTATTGGAGATTGGTGCTACATTGAGTTCTAACCGCGACTTTGATGCCCCTCGGGCTCGTCGTGTTCATTTGCTGCAGGTAGTGTACTCAGTAAACATGGGTACCGCAGCCGCTGACAGCTTTCAAGTATACCTTCGTCGGGATACAACCGAAACTAAAGTTTTTGGTGAGTTGTCTGTAGATACTACTGAAACTACTCGTACATTTGATATCAATGGCAGCTTGGGTATTAGCGGAAAAGATGGGGACGAAATTTTCGTTCGTGTCAAGGATGCTGCTACTCTTGCAAATGCCGCTGGCAATTTTGTGCGTGTATACGGTTTGATCGAATAGTCCTATGTGGAGGGGTACTTTGTGCCCCTCCTTAGGATAATTATTAACTTAATTTTATGAAAATTTATGGCAAAATTCATGTCAAAATCTCCTAAGTTAAATATAGTGCTGCGTCCATCTGTTCCAGCAGATCCTACTAGTGGTAGGCCGGGAGTTCCTGGAGTGTATGTTCTCTTTGAAGACCACGAAGTGAATATTGAAAATCCCGAAACTGCAAATCTTTTGAGGGCACATGCTGGATTTGGACAGGATTATACTGAAATTACCGAAGGAGAGATGGAGTTGATTAAGCGCCAGCAGAATATGAACGTTCCCGCTCAACAGGCCACTGAATTTAAGTATGGGCATATTGAACGGATTACTGGTAGGCCTAATGTAAAAATAACTCCAGAAATGCAAAAAGCGATCGTTGAATTGGCTGCTGCTGCGGCTAAGGAGATGTTCGATAAAATGGTTCAAAATTCTAAACAATCTACTGACAATCAAGATACTCAGCCTGAAAAGACGGCTGTTGAAACCGACTCCCCAGAGGACACCGAAATTAAAAAGGTCGTGACCAGGGGTCGCGGAATCAAGAAATAATGGATTGTCGGTTGGGTAAGCCATGCTTACCTATAAGAAATAATATATGTCTGACAATCTTTATTCTTTTGTTTATGACTCTTCCATACATACTGCTGGAGGAGTATATTGGAAAGCTGTAAGTGGAAGTCCCATAAGGTCCGGTGGTGATATTGTTGTAGATAATGCAGAAATTGCATATATTGATCATTTTCTTTATGGTCAATATATCTTCTCATTAAAATTTCCGACAGTGCCCGCCGCCGGAGAAGTAAGGAGATTTGGTTTATATTCTCCTAATTTTGGTTTGACCAAAAACGTTATTTATGTCTTGAGCGGTGATGGAATTCTAACATTAACGTCAATTAATAATGATGGAGATTCTGAGACAGTAGACGTTACTTTCGACGCCGCCTGGGCTGCCACTCATGTTGAATATAAAATCGTGTGGGGTAAAGGATATCTAGAGCTTCATGTTGATGGCGATAGAATGGCAAGAATAGATGATATTGCCACCTTACCAAACGCTCTTGCACTTACACCATTTATTGATAATAATGTTGTAGAAGAACTTAAATTGAAATATCTAGTCATTAGAGATGCTAGATATAGGGCAGAGGGTAGAACGGATGCTTCGTGGGTTGTATGGTCAAGCCCCTCGGCTTCCATTTCACCGTCCGCTAGTGCCTCGGCCTCGATTTCACCTAGTGCGTCAATTAGCCCTAGCGCCAGTGCCTCGGCTTCGATTTCACCTAGTGCGTCAATTAGCCCTAGTGCCAGTGCCTCGGCTTCGATTTCACCTAGTGCGTCAATTAGCCCTAGTGCTAGTGCCTCGGCTTCAATTAGCCCTAGCGCTAGTATCAGTCCTTCTGCATCAGTGAGCCCTAGTGCCAGTGCCTCGGCTTCAATAAGTCCGTCTGCTAGTGCCTCGGCTTCAATAAGTCCTAGTGCCTCAATAAGCCCTAGTGCCAGTGCATCATCTTCAATAAGTCCTAGTGCTTCAATAAGTCCTAGTGCCTCAATAAGTCCATCGGCTTCGATAAGTCCGTCAGCTTCAGAAAGTCCATCGGCTTCGATAAGTCCGTCAGCTAGTGCTTCGGTATAGTTAAGTTAATATAAATATATGCCAGAAGAAAAAATAACACTTGAAACAATACATGAGATTCTTATTCGAGTAGAATCTCAAGTAAATAAAACAAATGGGAGAGTATCCAAACTTGAAATTTGGAGAGGATTTATTACTGGTGGACTAGCCATTCTGGCTATTCTAGTCATTCCTTTAATTCTAAATTATTTTGCGTTATAAATTATGTCTAAACTTACAAAATCTTTATTATTCCGCCTTCGCAATGGATTTGTGTCAGGATTTTTGGGCGTGTTAATAACCGTACAATTATCAGATTTAGTCGTTGCGGATGGAGTCTCAATTGATTTAGCGAGTAAACTTGCACTCTCAGCCTTGGCTGGGGGCGTGGCTGGGGCTCTATTGGCCTTAGATAAGTTTGTTCGTGAAAATTGGGGATTAAAGTATTAAATATATGGCCCAATCTACCTCAGACCGTAAATGGGGTGAAAGAAAACCTTGGAAGTACTACCCCGCGATTGAAGGCCCTGGGAATCCAAGTTGGGAGGCAAGGAATCCGCCAAGATGGGGGGATCTCTCGAAAAAACCCGGCCTTCCAGAGGTGCCACCAACTAAGCCCGTTCCCCCACGTTGGCCTGGGCCGAGGATCCCATCGCGTAAGCCCGTCTATCCGGGTAAGCCCGGCTTCCCGCCGCGTAAGCCCGTCTATCCGGGTAAGCCTGGCTTCCCACCGCGTAAGCCTGGCTTCCCACCGCGCATCGGAGAATTCAAGAGAAAGTATGGTAACATAATGCCCAAAACTGGTTCTACAGTAGTCCAACAAAGGCGTAAGAGATTAATGGGGGCTATTAAGAGTATAAAAGGATAGAAGTTTAAAATTATTATATGGCGGGGTATTGGGTTAAGTTTTCGGCTGCCCCATCGTTATGGTGGGGCAGCTGTCGTAATTAAAGTTATTATTTATGAAAATATCAATAATTGGCGCAAACGGTTTTGTTGGAAGGGCAATGTGTGGGGTATTCCCAGGGTCCATTCGTTATGATATATACCATGTAACGAGAGGCGAAGTGAATATTTGCAATGTTGCCTTTCTTTGTTTACCAACCAACCTGAAAGAAGGTGGATTTCAATATTAAGTTTATTGATAATTATGACAAAAGGATTAACGTCAATAATTGTCCCGTCGCGTTCGCCCGAATTCCTTCAGAAGACAGTTGATGACCTTTTGTTAAAGGCAGAAGGCAACATAGAAATTATAATCGTACTAGATGGGATTTGGCCTGAAAAATACAATTGGAGTGATAAAAGAATTAGAGTTATTCATCAGGGGACTATACATAATTCTTTGGGCATGAGGGCGGCTATTAATACTGGCGTAGCACTGGCAGAGGGGGAATATTTGCTAAAGTGCGACGAGCACACGCTGTGGGATAAGGGGTACGACAAAAAACTTATTGTCGAGAGCCAAGATAATACAATGCAAGTTCCTAGGCGCTATCGTCTTGATGCTGACAATTGGAAAATAGTAGAAGATGGGAGAGACCCCGTAGATTACATGTACTTAGAGTATCCATATCTTAAACCGTATGACAAAACACAAGGGCTACATGGTAATTGGGACAAACAAAGATATTATGACAGAAAAGATATTTTGATAGACGACTTAATGACCATGCAAGGGAGTTGTTATTTCCTTCCGAGAAAACTTTGGGATTCAGTGATTGTAGAAATGGATAATAAAAATTATCATTCATTTACGGCTGAGGCTCAGGAGTTGAGTAATAAAATTTGGCTTTCGGGAAATAGAGTTGTAGTAAATAAAAATACCTGGATTGCCCATCTCCACAAGGGTGGTCGAGGCCGTCGATATGGATTTTCAAATGAGCAATATAGAAAACACGAAGAGGGCATGGAGCGTGGTAGATTATATTGTATAGATTTTTGGGTGAATAATAAATGGGATAAAAGAGTTCATGATTTTGAGTGGTTGATTGAGAAATTTTGGCCAGTTCCTGGGTGGCCAGAAGACTGGAAGACTCGAATTCATACAGACAAAAAATTAGATTATTCAACGCTTAAGTATAAAGACGATCCATGGCTAAGTGGGCTAAGGACAGAATAATATGCCAACTGGAGTATATAAGAGAGTAAAAGAAAATAAAGGAATGTTTAAAAAAGGAATTGTTCCTTGGAATACTGGTAAAAAATTACCAGAAGAAACAAGAAGAAAAATCAGTTTTGCGCTTATGGGAAGAAAACTTTCAGAAGAAACTCGTAAAAAGATGAGTAAAACAAAAAAGAAAAATCCGACTCGTTATTGGTTGGGAAAGAAATTGTCTGATGAGCACAGAAGAAGGCTCGGTGAGTCGCGTATAGGAAAAAAGAGATCTGAAGAGTCTAGAAAGAAAATGAGCCTTGCTCGTATGGGAATAAAACTTTCTCCTGAAACCAAAAAGAAGATGAGCCAATCTCGTATGGGGCTTAATACTTGGAGTAGGGGAAGAAAAGCATCTGAAGAAACTAAGAAGAAAATGAGCCTAGTCAATAGGGGTAAATTTTTAGGTAAACATCATTCTGAAGAAACTAAGAAGAAAATGAGCCTTGCAAGATTGGGGAAATATAGAGGTAACAAGAGTCCTCTTTGGAGGGGCGGTATCACCTCGATCAATATGAGAATAAGAAAATCATTAGAATACAATCTCTGGCGTAAATCAATCTTTGAAAGAGATAATTATACTTGTCAGAAATGTCAACAACACGGAGGATCTTTTGTGGCCCATCATATAAAAAACTTTGCTGAACATGAGGATTTAAGATTGGCTATTGATAATGGTTGTACTTTATGCAAGGAATGTCATAGAATTTTCCATAATAAATGTGGTAGAAAGAATAATACTAAAGAACAATTAAATGAATTTTTATATGAAAAAGGAAATAGCTAAAAAAGTTTTAACAAAAGATAGTAGCGGTAGGGAAAATGGTTTTCTGTTAGAAATTTTAAAGAGCTTGGATGGTAAAAAAACTGAAGTTTATCTTATTTCAGCTACGCCTAAAAGCTCTAAGGGGTTTCATTTACATCGACGTCGCGCCTCACGATATGTATGTGTTAGGGGAAGCGTAAGAGTAACAGGGTACGAGTTTAGGAATGGGGCGTGGGAAAGAGAGGTTATAACTTTAGATTCTATTGGAGACTCTCTTTATATTCCTACTAATGTGGCGACATTAATTGAAAATATAGGAGAAGAGGACGTCTGGCTTATTAATTGTCCTATACCCGCTTATGATTCGCAGGACAAGGACGAACAAGTTGAATATTCATTAGATGAACTTAAGAAAGGAGTACGCAAATGAAAAACCGAACAGAATTGGCTAAATATTTTAAAGAACTTGGATTTATGGTGGGTGCAGAAATAGGCGTTGCTCAAGGGTATTTTTCCAGAACTATTTGTGAAGAAAATCCAGGAGTTAAACTTTATTGTATTGATCCATGGGAAGTATATGGGGAGTATAGAGATTTTGCTAAAAAAGATACATTTGAAACAATGTATAATACAGCAAAAGAAATACTTGCTCCATATGATTGTACTTTCATAAAAAAGTTTAGTATGGATGCGGTTAAAGATTTTGATGACGGGGCGTTAGATTTTGTTTTTATAGATGGAAATCATCAGTATAAATATGTTAAGGAAGATATTGAGATGTGGACTCCAAAGGTGAGGGTTGGGGGGATAGTTTCTCTTCATGATTATTATAAAACTAAAGCGGGTAACGTCGGCGTTATCCGGGCCGTAGATGAATATGTAAAAGAGTATGGATATAAATTGAAAATAATAGACTGGGACAAGGACAATCCGGTGCGGGACGACAGGCAGCCGTGTGCTTACTTTTTAAAATCTCATTAGATTATAAAGAATAAATAAAATAAAACAAATTATATAAAAGAATATAATATAAAGGAGAAAAAATATGGCAATTATCGGAAACGGAGATATCGCTAAAGTATTAAAAGAAGTGGATAGAGAAGATCGTCTTTTCTTCGCTTCTGGCGTATCAAATTCCGGAGAAACAAAGCGTTCTGAATATGAGCGCGAAAAAAAACTGCTCTTATCACAAGACAAATATCGTCACATTGTCTATTTTAGTTCATTTTGTGTATATTATAGTGATAGTCTATACGCCCAACATAAAAGACGTATGGAAGGACTTGTTAAAAAAACATTCAAGCACTACACTATCGTTAGAATAGGCAATATTTCCTGGGGATCAAACCCCAATACATTGATCAATTTCTTGAGAAACAAGATTAAGAATAAACAACCATATGAAGTTAGGTCAGTCTATCGTTATGTGGTTGATAAGGATGAGTTCCTTTATTGGATTAAAATGATTCCAGATTGGAATGATACTATGAATATTATGGGGCGACGGTTGCTAGTTAAAGATATTGTGAAAGAGTACACTAGATGAATATATGGGGGCGGCGTTGTTTCGCTCCCATACTCTTCTTAAATTAATATCATGAAAGATACATTACAATTTATCTTAGAGAAAAATAATCTTACATTAGGAGGGCAGATAATTGAAATACCTAATGTTAGTAGATTTGATTTGATTAAATGGTTGAAGGAGCTTGATTTTAAGACCGGTGTTGAGGTTGGGGTTGCTCACGCTGAGTATTCGAAGTTTATAGCTTATTTAAACCCGCAAATGAAAGTATGGGGAGTAGATCCGTATGTAGGATATAAAGAGTATAAGGATTATGTAAAAGAAATAACGTTTAGGGGAATACATTTAGAGGCGCAGGCTCGTATGCGTCCATATAATAATTATAAATTTATCGAAAAATTTAGTATGGAGGCAGTTAAAGATTTTGAAGACAACTTTTTAGATTTTGTTTATATAGATGCTAATCATCAAGATCCATATATTACTCAGGATATTGTCGAGTGGACAAAAAAAGTAAGAAGTGGAGGAATTGTTGCTGGACATGATTATGTTAAATTAAAACATACAAGAGTAGATGTAATAAAAGCGGTCAATAAATATGTTAAAGAAAAGAATTTAGCTTTGTTTATTTTGGGTAGTAGTGCTAGGAATACAGGTGAAATGAGAGAACGAGTACGCTCGTGGATGTTTATTAAAAAATAGTATGAAAATAGGAATATTACAAGCTAACTTAAATAGTTTCGATGAGTGTTTTGATCCGGTCAATCAGGAAACTAAACATGAAGTTACATTTTACAGATGGACTGATGAAAATTTTCCACCGATTACTGGCTTAACTCCAAGGTTACAGTATAGGATTCCTAAGTGTTTTGGTTGGGAAATGGCAAAGGGCGCAGATTTTTATGTATGGCTTGACGGATCGGTTTCTTTTGAAAGGTCAGATTGTGTAGAGTGGTATCTATCACAATTGGGGGACAACGATATGGGGTTTTTTAAACATCCATCTCGAAGAAACATCCGACAAGAAGTTCAGCATATAGAAGAACATCTAAGGTTGGGGAAGCCCTATATCACAAAGAGATATACCGGAGGTTTGCATAGAGAATTTTTGGATAGAATTTTGAATGAGGGGTATAAGGATAGAGTTTTGTATGCCTCTACAGTATTTATATTCAGAAATACGTCGCTTGTTCAGAGGGCACTGGAAGATTGGTGGGCGTTGGGTAGCAGGTATTTTAGTTGCGACCAAGTTCAGTTACCATATGTACTTTGGAAGAATAATTTAAAAGTTAAGATTTTTGATGAGCCAATTTATAAGTCAGGTTACATAAGTTTGTGTTCAAAACATAAATAATATGAAAATCGCCATTGTAATACCAACGGCAAGAGAAGCCAATATAAAGACATTTTTAGAGTCTTGGGATTTTCCTGATTATTGTAGTATTTATGTAATTGAAGATAATTCTGTTAAACAGTTTGATCTACCGCAAGTACATTTTCATGGTAGTTGGCAAGAAGCAAACTCTTGGATATTCTCTAAAAAATGTGGTGGGGGTATGCGTTCATTTGGCTTCTATAAAGCATGGTTAGATGGCAATGATTATATTATTTCTCTAGATGATGATTGTTTACCGTATATAGACGGAGAGTCATTTGTAAAAGAACACATTAAACAGTTAGAAATCGACAATGGTAAATGGTTGTGGACTACAGAGGAAATAAGGGCCCGTGGAATTCCATATATGAATACGGGAAAAGGGCGTGAGACAATGATAAACATGGGATTCTGGAAACTTAACGCTGATTTCGACGCCCCCACACAACTTGTATACGGCGCTAGAGAGGTTCCTCCTAAAATTCTTTCTCCAATTCCACAAGGATATTATGCACCGCTTTGTGGTATGAATTTGTCTTTTAAAAGAGATGCTGTTGGAATGATGTTTCAGCCATTAATGGGGGAAGAATATGGGATATGGAGATTAGATGATATATGGTGTGGAATAATAGCTAAAAAGATATGCGATCATTTAGAATATAATATAAGAGCGGGAAATCCAAGTATTATTCATTCTAGGGCTTCTAACGTTTGGACTAATTTAAAAAGAGAATCACTTGGATTTGAGGCCAATGAAACATTTTGGCAAATGATAGATGAGATTCATTTGAGCGGCAAGACTATAAACGAATGTTACTTAGAAATTGCAGATATTTTGAATAGTACAAACGAAAAATATTTTAGAACACTTGGTAATGCTATGAAAATATGGATAGAATTATTCTAAAAACAATTACAACATAAGGGGTGGCTTTTATAAAACAATGCGAATAAATAAGGCCTGGAGTTCTCACCTACCAATATTAATTAAACTTCTCTCCATAACCGATGGCGATGTACTTGAAATGGGAATTGGATTTTATAGTACTCCATTTTTACACTGGGCTTGTTTTGAAAAAAGAAAATTAGTATCATATGAGAATAATCCAAAGTATATGGGTTATTTTAAGAGTTTTATAAGTGACCAACATAATATAGTTTTTGTAGAAGATTGGGATAATGCAGATATTGAAAGGCCATGGGATATAGTATTTATTGACCACGCTCCTTCGCTACGACGCAAGGAAGAGGTGAGAAGATTAGCTAATTGGGCTAAATATATAGTGGTTCACGATACCCAACCTAATGCTGAGAATAAGTATCGATATAATGAAATTTATCCATTGTTTAAATATAGGTATAATTATACAAAAACTGCTAATCACACTTGTATTTTAAGTAATTTTATTGATGTCACTCAATTCGATATATGAAAGTACACCAAAACATAGAAATAGATGGCGTGGACTATGGAGATAGAAAAAGTAGAAAATATTCGAACTTTTGTAATGAGGGGAAGTGGAATAATTTTATAAAACCTCTACTTCCAGTTGATTGTACAGATATGACATTAGTTGAGATGGGTAGTAACGCTGGGTTGTTTTTGCGATTGTCTAAAGAGATGGGCTTCCGTTATGTTATGGGTATTGAGAGAGACAAAGAAGCATACGACATGTCTTTGGAATATACAGATGCTTGGGGAATAAAATGTGATATTGTAAATACAAACGTAACTGAGAACTTTGATTTTAGAGACATTCCATTGGCTGATGTAGTATTGCTTGCCAATTTTCATTATCACATGATAGTACAAGATTTTCTTGTCATGCTTGATGCGGTAGAACACAAAACTCGTTACTGTTTAATAGTGTCAATTGATTCAGCTCCCAAACAACATTATAATACAGATGCAAGGATAGAAAAAACAAGGGAATACTTTAAAAACTGGAAAGAAGTTGGCGTAGTAAATCCTATTTCAATGGAGGGTGATTCGCACCCTCGGAATGGGATGTATGGAATACTTTTTGAATCTAAACTAACCAGAGTACCGTTAGATAATATTTTACGTCCAGATGGGAAAGAAGTTATCCTTGGAGATAGTTTTAAGAGATTTATAGAATTGGCAAAAAGTGGAGTTGGGTTTGATGTAAGGAAGACCCTATACTACAAGAAAATATTTAATCAAAAGGGAAAGAAGTTGCCCGAAGAAGAGATTTTTAATCTGGTTAACGGGAAAAAGGAAATGATAAGAGATTTTGTAAGGGGAAGAATAATGAAACCAATTATAGTTGACAAAGATTTTAAATTATTAGATGGCGGTACCAGGGTTATGGTTGCAAAAGAGTTGGGTTATAAAAGCATTATAGTAAGGGTATTATAAATATATGAATGACCTCTCTATCATTTTCTACACCTCAAACAGTATCAGCGATTATTTCATGGCCAATGTGCAGGAGCAATTGCTGAGGGCTGTTGGTGATACTCCAATAATTAGTGTTTCATTTAAACCAACGGTTGTGGGAAATAATTGTACTAATATAGTTTGGGGCGATCAAAAACCGTCAGTCTATAATATTTACAAAATGATTCTTCTCGGAGCCGAGGAAGCAAAAACCGAGTATTGCGCTATGGCAGAGGATGATGTTTTATACTCCAAAGAACATTTTGAGTATCGCCCGTCTAAAAAAGATGTATTTGCCTATGATATGAATAAGTGGTCAATATTTACATGGTCTAAGCCGCAAAGATTTTCTTACCGAGAGAATAGAAGGACCATGACAAGTCTTGTTGTTTCAAGAGAGGCGTTAATTAAAACGCTTGAAGAAAGATATGCTAAGTATCCAGTTTTGGAAGACATTGATCCTAATATTTATAAGTATTATTGGGGAGAGCCCTCGCGGTTTGAGCGGCATGTGGGAATTACTGAAGTAAAGAGTGAGAAATATTTTGCGTCTGTGCCCCACATAATATTTAGCCACGACAAGGCTTTGGGGTTTTCTCAATTGGGTCACCGAAAAGCTCACGGTAGTGTAATAAAATATGAACTAGAGCCATGGGGAACGGCTGAGAGTATTGCGAAACTTTATTCTAAATAATATGTCAAAATATTTAGTTACTGGTGGTATGGGCTTCATAGGAAGTAATTTAGTTAAGCGTCTTTTAGATGATGGTCATTACGTTAGTGTGATTGACGACTTTTCTTCTGGAAGGTGGGAGAATCTTGCTCCTTGTCTCAAAAACAAGAATCTAAGAATACATAACCAATCTATATTAAGCAACTTTCCAGATGAGCAGGTAGATGTTATTTTCCATCTAGCGGCTATTCCTAGAGTTCAAAAATCTATAGATGATCCTAGAGTAACTCATTTAGTAAACGTTGATGGAACTTTTAATGTTCTTCTGCGGGCGAGAGAGATTGGGGCGAAAGTAATATTTTCTTCCAGCTCTTCTGTGTACGGGAACCAAAAATTGCCGTTTACAGAAGAGATGAAACCAAACCCAATTTCTCCATACGCCCTGCACAAGTTAATAGGAGAACAATATTGTAAACTCTTTAGTGATATATTCGGAGTGAAAACTGTTAGTCTGAGATACTTTAATGTGTATGGAAAGAATATGGATCCCGATTCACCCTATGCTAATTTAATTCCTAAGTTTATTAAGATGATAAAAAACGGAGAGTCGCCAACAATAAATGGTGACGGCACTCAGACGCGTGATATGACGAGCGTTGATGATGTAGTAGAAGCGAATATCTTAGCAGCTAACAGTGATATAAGCGGAGAAGTTATTAATATTGGTGGCGGCAGGAATTATTCAGTTAATGAAGTTGCTGAAATGATTAAAAAGTCTTTTATGAGTAATGTAGAGATAAAACACGGGGGGGCTATATTAGAGCCTCACGATACTTTGGCAGATATTAAAAAAGCCGAGGAATTGCTCGGCTGGATGCCTAAGATTAATTTAGAAGACTATTTAAATAAAATTATATGAAGAAAATTAAACTTACTAAGGGGAAATATGTTATAGTTGATGATGAGGATTTTGACTATCTGGATCAGTGGAGGTGGAAATATCACAAAGATAATTATGCTGTCAGAACTACATATAGAGGGGCCCTTTATATGCACAGGGTGATTAACAAAACTCCAAAATTATTATTAACAGACCATATTAATAGAAATGGGTTAGATAATAGAAAGTCAAATTTACGTTCTGTCAATTATAAGCAAAATGCATTTAACACGGGACTTCCAAAAAATAACACATCAGGAGTAAGGGGGGTTGTTTGGGATAAGAATAATTGTAAATGGCAGGCTCAAATTATGGTTGACCAAAGAAACAAGTTTTTGGGAAGATTTAAAAAGCTAGAAGACGCGATCCAAGCAAGAAAGCGTGCGGAGGTGATTTATGCAGTATAAACTGAGTGTAATTATTCCCAGCAGGAATGAAGAATGGCTAGTTAAAACCATTGAAGATTTGCTGAAAAATAAAAGCGATGAAACAGAAATCGTTGCCATCCTTGATGGGTGGCGACCAGATCCTATGATACCAGATCATGAAGATGTAAGAATTATTTATTTGCCGGAATCTGTAGGCCAAAGAGCCGCTCAAAATTTAGGTGTTAAAATTTCTCGCGCGAAGTATGTCGCAAAGGCTGACGCTCACTGCGCCTTTGATGAAGGATTTGATGTGAAAATGTTTAAGGCGTTTGAAGAATCTGGGGATAATATAGTAATGGTTCCAGTAATGCGCAATCTTCATGTATTCGATTGGGTTTGTATTACTTGTGGTATGAGAATATATCAAGGTCCTGATCCTATATCTTGTCGTAATGAAACTTGTAATTTTGATAAATACGGTGTGAATGTTAAGTCTAATTTTAAGAAGGAAATAATGTGGATTCCAAAAACAAACCCGCAAAGTTCAGCTTATAGGTTTAATAAAAATTTACAGTTTAAGTATTTTCCTGAATTAAGAGCTAGACAAGAAAAAAGCGGATTAGTGGAAACAATGAGTTTGCAGGGATCGTTCTTTATGTGTACTCGTGAGAATTATTGGAAGTACGAATTGTGTGATGAGTCTTGGGGATCCTGGGGGCAACAAGGCACAGAAACTTCTGTTAAAACATGGCTTTCTGGCGGTAGAGTTTTATGTAATAGAGATACTTGGTATGCTCATTTATTCAGGACTCAGCAAGGATTTAGTCATCCATATTCTGGTGTGGGAAAATCACAACAGAATGCTAGAGAAATTTCCAGAGATATATTTCTTAATAATAAATGGCCACTACAGAAGTACCCGCTTTCTTGGTTATTAGAGAAGTTCTGGTTTGCTCTTAAAAAGGTGGGCGATCCTGAAGCGAAATGGACTGAACAAGATATTATTGATCTTAAGAAGAAAGAAGGAAAACAGTTTATTAAGTTTGAACAAAAATCTGGTGAAGCGAGTAGGGGAATTGTCTTTTATACAGACAATCAACTTAATTTAAAAATAGCACATGCAGTTCAGAAACAACTTAGAAATATAGCAGAAGAGAAAAATATTCAAATAGTAAGCTCATCATTAAAACCAATGACATTTGGTGATAAGAATGTAGTGGTCAAGGGTGAGCGTGGGTATCTAACATACTTTAGACAAATTGTGGCTGCGCTTGAAGCCAGTACTGCTGATATAGTTTACTTTTGTGAACATGATGTTTTATATCATTCAAGCCATTTTGATTTTATGCCTAAAGATAAGAATAAGTTCTATTACAATTATAATGTATGGAGGGTTCGTTCTGATGGATTCGCGGTAACTTGGGATGCGAATCAGGTTGCAGAATTCTGTTGTTATCGAGAATTGGCATTAGAATTTTATAAGAATAAACTAAAGGAGTTTGAGGCCGATCCAGAACATTTTGATAGAAGGTTTGAGCCTGGTGGTAGAGATAAGAATAAATATGAAGTCTGGAAGTCAAAGTATCCCAATATAGATATAAGACATGGTGGAAATTTGACTAAGAGCAAGTGGTCAATCAAGGACTTTAGGGATAAATCTACATGCGTGAATTGGCGAGAGGGGAACATAAAAGACATAGAAGGCTGGAATTTAGTAGAATATATGGAAAAGATGAAATTGGGATAGTAAAATTTGCTAAATGGGATTTATTAACGGTTACTGATAATATTTAAGATTTATGGCCACATTCGGAAAATTAACAGACGGAACAGGCGCAAGCAGTTCATCAACAGATAAAAAGGCAGTAAGTTCTGCTTCGCCAGCGTCATCAGGAACAGCAACCAAAATTACTGTTCGTTGTTTAATTACATCAGGAACTACTGTAGCTAAGGGGATAATTTACGCGGATAACGCAGGTCAACCCGGTGCTTTATTAGCCACTTCCGACGAAGTAACACTATCTAATACCACCGAAGACGCGATTGACTTCCCTTTATCGGGCGCGCAACAAATATCTGTGGTTTTGGGAACTACCTATTGGATTGGTTTTCACTGGCAAGATCCCGGTGCAGCTTCGGTTACATTAAGTCGCAACGCAACTGCTAATAGCCGTAAGGAGGCCGTTGATACTTACTCTGATGGCCCGGCCGACCCTTTTGGTACGCCGACTGATTTATCCGGGCCGTTAGATTGCTATGTTACTTATACTGAATCAGGAGCTTCTATTTCACCGTCCGCTAGTGCGTCGGCTTCTATTTCACCGTCCGCTAGTGCGTCAGCTTCTATTTCACCCAGTGCGTCAATAAGCCCTAGCGCTAGTGCGTC
>Ga0209518_1002147_pt1 | contig 19100 bp, 23 predicted proteins | sample RifGroB1_FD_183993 | JGI IMG/M metagenome (GOLD analysis project Ga0209518, IMG submission 183993) | Groundwater microbial communities from Rifle, Colorado, USA - Groundwater B1 (SPAdes) (version 2) | ecosystem: Environmental > Aquatic > Deep subsurface > Groundwater | place: Rifle, Colorado...
TGGGTGGCGACGCCCTCGGCCAGGGTGGCGGCGGCGTCGTTGGCCGAGGTAGCGATAGCGGCCCGAAGCAGGTCGGTCAGTGGCAACTGCTCCCCCACTTTCAAACCAAGAATGGTCGGTACTTTATCAACCGAAGTCTTAGTGGCGGTCAGAAGCTGATCGGGAAAACCAAGATCGAGGGCGACCTGACCGGTTAGAAGTTTGGTGAAGGAAGCGGGTGAAATCCGCTCGCCCTCTGCTTTGGCGGCATAAACCCGGCCGGTATCAAGATTAAAAACCAAGTAGTGGGGGATGGGGGCGAGAGAATCGAGAGTGGCGACGCCGGAAAAGTTTAGCGGCAAGGCGGGGGAAACTTTGGTGGCGATTTTTTCGGTGAGGTTGGGGGTGAAATCAGTTGCGGGCGAGAGGAGCTTTTTTCCAGGCCAGAAAAAGATGAGCGAGAAACCGACAAAAAAGGCGATGGGAAAAAGCCACCACTTAGGCTGCACGGCCGATCACTTCCTTGCCCATGAAAGGCACGAGAACGTCGGGTACCTTGACCGTCCCATCGGCCTGCTGATAGTTTTCGATGATGGCGGCCAAAAGGCGTGGAGTGGCGGCGACGGTATTGTTGATGGTGTAAACATATTTCAGCTCGCCGGTTTTGCTGCGGTAACGGATATTGAGACGCCGGGCCTGGAAATCGTTGAAATAGGAGTCGGAGTGGGTCTCGCGGTATTTGCCCTGACCGGGGAACCAGGTCTCGATGTCGTATTTGCGCCGTTGGCCCGCGCCCATGTCGCCGGTGCACATCAGCAGGACGTGATATGGCAGTTTGAGGGCCTGGAGCAGTTCTTCGGAGTTAGCGAGCATGGCGTCGTGCATTTCGCGGGTCACTTCTTCATCGGCGACGGTGTAGACGACCTGCTCGACCTTGTTAAATTGATGGAGGCGGAAAATACCTTTGGTGTCCTTGCCGTAGGTGCCGACTTCGCGACGGAAACAGGGCGAGATGCCAACCATTTTGATGGGGAGATCTTTCTCATTTACCACTTCGTCCTTGAGGTAGGCGGTGACGGGGACTTCGGCGGTGCCGATCAAGCTCTGACCGTCCTGAGTTTTGTAGTGATCTTCCTGCCCCCAGGGAAAATAGCCGGTGCCCCACATGACGTCTTCATTGACCAGCCAGGGAACGGTCAGGGGCGTAAAACCCTTGAAAATCATGTGTTTGAGGGCGTAAGTAAGGACGGCGTATTCGAGAAGAACGAGGTCGTTTTTGGTAAAGAAGGCACGGTTGCCGGCAATCCTGACCGCCCGTTTGGTGTCCAGAAGATCGAGAGCCTCCATGATGACGTCGTGAGTTTTTGGCTGGAAATCAAATTTAGGAAGATCGCCCCACTTTTTCACTTCTTTATTGCCCGTTTCGTCCTGGCCGAAAGGCACATCGGACGCGGCCGGATTGGGAACCTGATACATCAGATCGAGAAAGGCTTTTTCGACTTGGGCCAGCTGGGGTTGCTGATCCTTGAGCTTTTCTTTTAACTGTCTGCCTTTGGCGATGGCCTCGGCAGACGGCTGGCCGCTTTTGAGACCGGCGGCGTGCTCGTTAATTTGTTGGCGCAATTCCTCGACAGCGCCGATGAGCTGGCGTCTTTCTTCATCGACACGAAGAACTTCGTCAACAATCTTGGGGTTCAGTTGTTTAGCGGTAATCGCTTTTTTGAGACTAGCGGCGTGGTCGCGAATGTATTTGATATCGAGCATATTGTCTATATTCTACAATGAGGGGAAAAATTAAAACATTCCGGTCGGAATTTAAGACCGTCTCCCCCGACTTTTTGTCGGGGGAGACTAGGTTGGCTTGACTACTCTTTACCGAAGAAGTAGCCGATGGGGCCGCCGATAGCCAGGCCCAGAAAAACGGCCCAGAGACTGAACTGGTTTCCGGACCCCGCCTGAACGAGGCCGCCAAGCCCCGTAGTTGCGACAACAACAACAACGCAGGCCATCAAAGCGTTGGTCCGGAACTTATCAGGCAGATTGTTAATCGCGACGCCCACCGCGGATCCACCCCCGATGGCGTAGATGAGGTAGACTGGAGCACCCACTGACGCAGCGAGCCAGGCGGCGACCCCGGTAACCACACCGATTATGGCGATCTTGAGCATTAGAGTCTCCTTTTAGATTAGAATCGGAATGTGCGAGGGGCAAACAAATCCCGGCATATTCTACTATTATAGGACTTGAAAAGCAACTAGAGACTGAGATCGGCGGAAATTGACCGCAGACCGGTAAGGCAGAGGCCGACAAACTCGGATATGGTCAAACCGAGATTGGGTTCAATGTAATTGAAGCGTTCGCGGTCGACGCCTTTGGCAAAGTCTTTTTTGGGTAGCTTCTTCAACACCGTTTCGACGGTGACGCTAGCGAGTTTCCGATCTGGCTGGACGAGGGCGCAGGCGATAATGAGACCAGTCAGTTCGTCGCAGGTAAAAAGCGACCATTCCATCTTGCCGACGGGCTCCGGCGCGTCGGCCTGCCAATGCCAGGCATGGCTTCTGATCGCTTGAATAATGCGAGAATCAACAGCCTGCTTCTCCAGTTCGGCGAAAACGAGGGAGGGGTGTTTTTCGGGGGTATCCTTGAGTTTCTCGTAGTCGAGATCATGAATCAGGCCGGTCAGTCCCCAAAGCTCTTCATCCTCACCAAAATGACGGGCGAGTGAGCGCATGGCGGCTTCGACAGCCAACATGTGCTTAATTAAATTCGGGCTTTGAGTCCAGGAAGTGATGAGTGTCAGAGCGGCAGACCGATCCATTTCAAGCAATTTCCTTGATAGAGTAGATGACCTTTCCGGCGGGAGCGGAGACTTCAACTTTGTCGCCGACGGCTTTGCCGATGAGGGCCTTACCCAGGGGAGATTCGTGGCTGATTTTCTTCTCGGCGGGGTCGGCTTCCCATTCACCAACGATGGTGAATTCGTGAGTGGTGCCGTTGATGGCAACCGTGACTTTACTGCCAACCCCAACCTGAGACTTGCTAGTGGTGGTCTGAATGATCTGGGAACGGGCGAGGATGTCGGTCAGTTCTTCGATTTTCCCGACTAAAGCGGCGTGATCGTCACGGGCGGAGTGATATTCAGCGTTCTCGGAAAGATCGCCAAAAGCACGCGCGGTAGCGACGCGTTCAATGGCGGCAGGTAATTTGTTGTCTTTTAAGTCGGCTAGCTCGGCCGCCAGCTCGTTGTAGCCGGTGAGAGTTAGGTTGACTTTGTTGTTTCTCATATTTAATTTTTCGTTATTTTAGGCCAATTTTTCCCAAAAGCAAGACGCGGCCGTTTGAACAAGTGTAGCCGTCTGTCTCCGACTAGTCAAAAAGGGGGTTTCGGGGTAGTTTTTAACGTAACGGAGGCTAATTCTATGCTAAAATAGGCCAAAAGTCAACCACTTTGGCCCCGTCGTCTAGTGGTCCAGGACACTTGGTTCTCATCCAAGAGATCGCGGGTTCAACTCCCGCCGGGGTCACACATAGAGAAAAATGAGAGGAGGTCGGCAGGGTCGCCTCCCGAGGGCGTACTCGGGATGTTCCACGCGCGAGAGTCCTCCTGAGGCGGATAAACTCTGCGCGGAGCTCCCGTGGGGGTACACGGGATTTCGCACGATACGTGCTCAAGATTCGATAGGGTTTTTTGTATTCAATCTGGAGTTGTTTGTCTTTCAAAAAGAAGCGTACAAGAGAGCGAAAACGTAAACTTTAATAAATATAGGTTATAATTTGCCAATTGCGAAATATTGAGTATAGTTGTATTAGGATACAAAAACTGCCATATGAACAAATATCTGTATAACCTCGCCATAGAAATTTTGAGACTTCATCCCGGTCAGAGCAAGGTGAAGTTTGCCAAACTGATTTACTTTGTACACAAGGAACTAATTAGAAGCAGGTTGGTCGCCTCCAATGAACTTTCTTTTGTGCGCATGCCTCTTGGACCTGTTCCGGTAGGATTTATGGATTTACAAAGTCAAGAGGGTATTCTGGTGTCAGAAATTCCAACCCAGCTACTTTACAATAGTCAGGTATACGAGTATGGCGGTTCTAAGGATTCGGAGCTGTCCCCGTCTAAAAAGGGGGTTATATCTTCCGTGCTAAAACATTTAGTTTTAATGTCAACGACTGACATTGTTGATTTGTCTCACAAAGAAGACTCGTGGAGTAAGTTAGGTAATGGGATTGAATTTACGATTACTAACGAGGATCTAAAGACAACTTTGCCTCAAATCGTAAAATCAAAAATCGAGGACGAACGAGGCTTGCAAGAAAAGCTTGTTGATGGCATGCTTTCTGATATTGTAGCTTCAAGTACCTCGCTAGAGTATCCTGAAGATGAGCGGTGAAAACGCTTTAACAAAAGACGAGGTTTTGTTTCAACTATGGCAGGAGTATGTCCACGATAAAGAGTACACGTCAGGTGCGGTTAATGGGATCAGAAGAGATCACTCGATTGTCAAAAGAAGAGAGGAGGGGGGCCTGTTAATGCTTTACCGAAAATATGTTAAGAAGGCAGCATTACAAGAGAGGGTTTCGCCCGCCGAAATGATAAATGAAATTAAAGATATGCATAATTTGTTGTTTAAGTATGTATTTAAGGAAAGAGGCAAGTACAGAAAAGAAGAAAGACGAATTGGAGATTACTTTGACGAGACTCTAAAGCTTCCTTTTCCAAATGAGATTCCAGCAAAAATGGCAGAATTTGCTGGTTGGTTGTTTAGGATGACCGCTTTCCCCGATAAGTATCTCGATAAGTGTTATTTATTAGCGGAAGTTCACCTTAGACTGGTAATGATTCATCCATTTTTGGATGGAAATGGAAGAATCGCTCGTGCAGTTGCTGACAAATATGCAATCATGATGGGGCTCCCTCCAGTGTATGATGCTTATCCAAGAGTTGATAAACACCAACAGAAGAAATACCATGACGCAATTTATCAATCAAGGAAAAACAATAACTTGGAACCATTAGCACTTTGGGTTAAGAGTTACGTAGATAGGATTATTGAGACGTTGGCTTAAGGTGGTCGCGAATTCCCAAGGCTTTTTGTATTCTGCCCTAAGTTGGAGATTGCCTTGCCCCCTCAAGTATTCCAATTAGCACTTTCTTTGTTGGATATTTCTTAATACCTTCTGAGATGTATTTTTCAACCCTGCCTGATTGCCCCAGATTAATTAGCCTGTATAAGTACTCTCTTATCCTGTCGTAGTGATTGGATCTTGCTAATTTCTCCATCTGATCCTGAACCAGAAAATCAAATAGTTTGATTCCCGCATTTCTGTCCAAAATCAACATTTTTGCTCCAAATGTTTCCATTTCGTCATAATCTGTTTTTGAGTAGAACGCGTGTTTTTTAAATATTGCGATTCTTCTACTTACTGCTTCATCGTAGTTTCGTTCATACATCAATATGTTTTCGAGGTCATGCGAATCCCTTGTCGCCGTCTTCTTTTTGGCCAACAGTATATCAAAGCGCCCATTTTCCTTTGCTAATATACAGTATTCGCGTAATTTTTGGATACTGGCAGAGGAAACACTCTCTCTTAAAAATATCCCCGAGTAATATTCTAGAAGTTTTGAGTATTCATTTTCTTTTTTAAGGGCCCAAATTACCTTTTCTGCATCAACGCCGAATTTATTTCTGTATTTCCATAATTTTTCTGTGATTTTTGCCGACTTTTTTAAGTCGAACAAAAATTCCAGATACATTTTTGCCAAATCATCGGGATATCGATCAAATAAAATATCCATCTCCGTTTCTAATTTTTTATCGATATAGTATTGAGCTAACGCATAAAGGCGGGACGAGTCTTTGGGATCATTTAAGCTTTGGTTGACATTAATAATCAAGTCATTAATGATTTTTTGGTCAGTTACCTCGGTAAACATCGCAGAAACCAGATATCCCGCCACTCCTATTTCGCAATCCCTGGATAGATATTTGATGGGTAGGCCTTGGTAGTCAACCTCCATGTTTTTGACCGACTCGGCCACTAGTTCATATATTGCATCCTGCAATACACCATTGGAATCATCGACGTCAAAATGATCTCCTAGCCAGAAAGCAAGATCCATCATGTCTTCGAACCCACCATAGGTCGTCGGATAATCAAATTGACGATCATGTAGATGGTCCATAAAGTCCTCCTGACCGTCCCAATAAGTTCGATAACCAAACTTGTGTTTCATTCTGTTCCATTCACCCTTGATTTCGACTGTGATTTCCTTGGGGGACTTTTGGGTGTTCTCGGTTTTTACTCTCACCAGAGAAGTTTTTGAGTTTTTACCCTTGATTGGTTTCGCGCTTTGCAATGTAGGCAATATCACTCCTTTTGCTTTTGTAAGCAACACAGCCACGACGTGTTTACAATACCTTTGGTAGTAGATCGCGGGGCAGTCACAACTAACCGATAAATCCCAAGTATTGATCTCAACGGCATATTCCCTCGAACCGATCACCCTTGCCTTGATTACTCCGTCAAGTTCCTCATATTTTGTTACTGATCCAGTCAAATAGTACTCAAGTCCCTTCTTAAAACTTTCTTCACCCACCAAGTCTAATACGGCGCCTTCTGTTACTTCCATGGCCATATTATCCACCAAAGACCCCATTTTTGCCTGAAGACAAATTCATCCCGTCGCAAACGGGATACCGATTAAAATCGCGCGACCTAAATTCCATTCGACTTCGCTCAGGATGGCGAACCGCCACACTTCGCTAAGGCTACGAGGTGGCACAGCGAGGCCCAGCGCCCGCCTGCAGAAGCTATCGCTTCAGCGATTGCTGGCAGGGGAGCCCCGAGGATCCCACGGGTAATACCTGGGACGTCGAGTACTCCGGATACTCGGGATCTACGAGGCTCGCTGGGCTGGGCGGTGAGCCAAATGGAATTCTTTTAAATAAGATTTGACAAAGTCATAGTCCATGTCTGTATTGTCCTTTTCTTTGTAATAAATCTCTAAATACTCAATGCTGCCCGTTTTTATTGACCTGGCATACACAATCCGTATTCCACTTCTTACTCCTTTCCCTTTTAGACTTTTACAGGCAAATTTTTTGATTTTGTAAATTTCGATTTCTTCATGTTTTAGATTGGGAACGTGTTCAATGGAATTGTTATCTATTCTACTTTCATGAAGAAGCTTTATGGTATTTTTTTCTACAACCAGTAAATCTTCTTCCAGAGACCGGAATTTTTTTATCAACTTCTTGAGTTGTTTCTCAAAATGCTCATGCCGTTTCGTTTCCATAATCTCTGACAGATGTCTCAGCCGTTCTATAAAAAACGCTTTCGTAGTCTATTATTTTCCCTTCGGAGGTTGTTATCCAAGGTACATCCTTATGAGATAGATCAGAGAGTTCTTTTGCTGTTTTATTTTTTAATTTTTCGACAACTTCATCTATATGATTTAATTCTTGTCCAGAAAAAACTGAGAGGTCGGGCGAGACTCTGGGCATATACTTTGTCTGCTCGTGATTAAAGAAACTGCTTTTTACTACTTCGATTTTTTTCTCTACAATCATTTGTTTTAGAATCTCTCCAAATTCTATTGGGGTGGGCCCGTAGTGATTCCTTTGATACCTGGCTCCTGTCAATTGTTCTTCGTATTTTTCATAGTAATCAAAATCACAGAAATAAAGAATTTTGTACAGTACTGTCTGGCCAATATTGGGTAATGCGCCAATTTTCTGGGTTATATATAGAAACGCGTTCTCAAATTTATCAACATTTGCAGAAGATAATACAACCCTTTCTTCTTGCTTCTCTATCTTTTTATTTTCTTCCAGTTTTAGTTTTACTGCCACAGGAATCACGTCTCCATAAATCTCAGCCGTGGAAATTCCCAGAGTTTCAGCCAAAGACTTTGCTTCTGACATTTGAAGTTCCCTCTCACCTGACAATATCTTGGACACTGTTGGCCTAGAGACACCTATAACTTCTGCCAGTTTAGATTGTGACAGACCGTGACTGGAAACGAGAGATTGCAGTTTTGAGCTCATATACTTATATTACCCTTTTGGAGGAAATTTATCTCTTCCTCTTGGGTACATGTTATCATCTGTAAAGTATATTGTCAATGTATATGTAAACTATGTTTACAGGCTGAAAACGTAGAGCGTATTTACAGTATCGTTGCGTGTTTCATCAACCTTGGTTTTAATTGAAGTAAAATTGGGTAATGTCCAGAAAACTTTATCTTTATATTGCTTGGGCTATTTGGGCGATAGCCTCCCTGTTTGCTCTGACTACCGCCGACGTTTTTCGTTACACCATTTTTTCTTTAATTCCCCTTCTTAGCATCCTCTCGATTGAGTATTTCAAACGGGGCTTTCGTCACGCCGTTCTCCTGATTTTGGTTTCTTTTGCCATTGGTATTGCGGCGGAGGCTTATGGTTTGGCTTACGGTGCCATTTTTGGCGCCCGGTATGAATACACTTTCCGGACTTGGTTTCAAATCCTCAACGTTCCTTTCCAAGTTGGCGCCTTTTGGGCAATTTTTTACTATCTGGCCCATGTAACCACTAATACCTTCATTCGTTCAAAGAAAATTCTTAAACTCTGTCTTCTTGACGCTACTCTCATGACCGGAATAGATTTATTGCTCGATCCGGTGATGGTAAACAAGGGCGCCTGGCGTTGGTTTAGCACCGGCCCTTATTTCGGTATCCCCACCGGGAACTTCATCGGTTGGTTCCTGGTTTCGCTAGCTATTTCTTTTATCGTGAGAAGGATCCTAAAGATAAAGATCGGCGACAAGACTAATTTTGCTCTGATCTCACTCATATCTACTATTTTTATATTATTAGTGGTATCGTTATCTCCATGACCGACGAACAAAAATGCCCCCAATGCGGCTCTCCTTTGGCCGAGCCAAACGAAACACCAACCGGTAGGCGAGTCCAGCGTTGTTCCAAAAATATCTGGAACAAAGAGACTAGGAAAAGTGAAGGTTGTAGTTATATAAAATGGCTCGAGGTTGAACCCCAGACTCTCGACGAAAAGTGCCCTAAGTGCAATTCTCCGCTGGTTCTCCAGGTGACCCGTTTTGGGAAAAAAATGAAAAAGTGCAGCGCGGGTGGTTGGGACAAAGAAGCCAAGAAAGCCACCGGTTGTGATTATGTCGAGTGGCTAAACGGGACCATCGAGAAACTAAACGAAAAGTGTCCCGAATGTGGTGAAGACTTGGTGTTAGCCACGACCGCAAATGGCAAAAGATTGAAGAAATGTTCCACTGCGGGTTGGGACCGCGAAAAACGCCAGGCCACCGGCTGTAAATACGTCGAGTGGCTTAAGCCCGGCGCCAGCAAACCAACCGCCGGCGAGGAACTTCTCCCTCCCCTCCCCGAAGAATAACGGTACAGTTGCGCAAGTCCGGCTTAATAAACTATGACGCCGCTGTTGGCAAAAAGAGATGCCTTTGGGATGAATTCCGATAGGGACCAGTAAATCTGACCAAGGAGGGGGTCGTTGACGATGATCTGGCTGGGGTTGTCGACCGGGCCGACGAAACCGACAACGACGACGGTGTGTTCACCGGAGGCGGCAAAAATTTTCTCACCGCTGCCGTCAAACCAAAAAGTAGGGATACCACTCCGGCTGTAAGTCCAGATAATGACCGGGTTGCCGTTTTTTACTTCGGTGAGGATTTCAGGGAACGGCAGGCCGGAAAACTCACGGGCCGGCCGATAGAGGTTGGCGACACGGGCGATCGGCGGCCAGTAAACGCCATAACCGGTGGACATTTGTTTGCCGTCGATATTGCCAACGAAGACCTCGTAGGGGTCGCCCCAGATATTGCCGCGGCGGGGGGATGGATCAGAGCCAACTTGGCTGAGAAGTTCTTCCTCTGTTTTTTCAATTTGCCGGAAAGCCAGAACCATGCGTAGGGCGGCAAGTTCACAGGAAAGGGGGTGCTGTTGGAGATAGATAGGAACCGGCAGTTTGAAGACCGACTGGACGGTCGAAAAAACGATCTGGCTGTCGGTGATCGAGTCCAGGCCGTCGAGGCTCCTGACGCCCGCCTTGATAGTGGCGGTATAGAGAGTATCTTTTTGCCAGGATTTGATTGGCGTGAAAATCATTGTCTTGCCCTCCCAGCTGATGACCCCACTGGTCGCCGGCGAGATAGAAAAAAGAGACTCGGCTGAAGCGGGGTTAACTTCCTGGTCGAAAGTGATGGCCAGCGGCTCAGCGGAGCGGACACCGCTGGCGCCGTCGGTTGGGAACGAACTGGCGATCCGAACGCGGCCCAGGGTAGTGAAGGTGGTGATGAGATCGGATTCGAGAAAACTGCCGTCAAGCGACTGGGCCTTTTTGGCCAGTCTGATGGTGTATTCCGTTGCAAACTCATATTTTTTCGGGGTAAAGACATAAATGACGTGATCGATCAATAAAGAGGAACCGGCCACGGGCGGCTGAATAGAGAAACTACGCTTGACTGATGCTTCGTCCATGGCTTTGGTAAAACGGATAGTAATCGGTTGACGGGAAGTAACAGTATCGCCGGTCGGAAAAATACTGTCGATGCCAACGGGTATTTTCGTTGTAAAGTAACCCCGGTAGGCCTCCGACAGCGGGCCGGTTTCCACAATGGCCTCGGTCTTCAGATTACGCCGGACATCGGACTTCTTGACCAGTAATTGATAGCGCGTCCCCTGCTTCAGCGGTGTTTTGGGGGTCAGGGTATAGAGGGTTTTGGTCTGATCTAATGAAGTTTCGAAGGGAAGCTGGGGAGAAAGCTCGAACTGGAAATGACTGACCTGGCCGTCGGGGGCGGAAAGATAAATCAGAATCGGGGTGTCCGCCCCGACGTCTTTTTGGTTATTGCCCGGGGTGACTTTTTTTACCTCGGGGCTTTTTTGAGTTTTGAATTTGAGCTGGTAGTTGTAAGGGGGCGATTTTCTAATCACATTGGTAACGTTTTTTAGGGCGATGGTGTACTCGGTAGCGACGGTGAGGCTTTCCTGGGGGTAAAAAACCAGCCGGCGAAGGAGGTGAGTTCGGTAGGTGCTGTTTTCAAAGACCCAGACGCCGGGGACTTCCGGGGTGATGGATTTTTCAAGTAGAGCCCGGCTGACGGGGCGGTCAAAGATGATTTCGATTTTCCGAGTGAGGGGATAGTCGGTTTCCCCGGCGCGGGGGTCGGCCCTAATGACGTGCGGGGTGGGCAGGAGCCAATAAGCGGCGAGGGCGGCAGAGGCAAGTAAGATCAAGAGCAACAAGCCGCTGCCGATGAAAACCAGGCGTTTGATCTTGAGGTTGACCGGGGCGCTTTTGTCCCGAAAGTGAATCAGGAAATAAATGGCGATAAGAGCGGCAACGAAGGCAATAATAACCGCCGCAACGATATCGAGGGGAATCAGGGGACTACCGGAGTAGAGGGCAGGATAAGTCATCGCTTCCCTTAATTCTATTATAATGATATGATTTTGGCCATGAAAGGGGAGTTGATTGCCCGGATGCCGGTCGAAGTCGGGGGGTTTTCCGGAAAAGGTAGGGTTTATTCTTTTTCCACGGTTTATGATCCGCCCGAAAGGTTTGAAGATTACGTCCCCTACACGGTGGCGATTATCGAACTGGAGGAAGGACCGTTGGTGACGGCGCGACTAACCGATGTGGATAACAATGGAGTCTATATCGGTATGCCGGTGGAGATGGTCACCCGGATTTTAAGCGAGGACGGGGAAAGGGGCTTGATTAATTATGGCTACAATTTCCGACCACCAATTCCCAAATCCGAGGGGAGTTTGGCAGAGACAATAGAAAGAATTGAATCTGAAGAATACGAGTTTGGGCTCCGAAAGAAGAGCTAGCGGCATGAAAAAAGCCCCGCTAAGCAGGGCTTTTTTGAAAACATCACTGACTGGCTTGGAGCGCCACCATTTTGGCGTACAAACCAGCCAGTGAAACCAGGTCTTTGTGGGAACCTTCCTCGACCTTGCGACCACCGTCCATGACCACAATCTTGTCCGCGTTCTTGATAGTGGACAAGCGGTGGGCGATGATGATGGCGGTCTTACCGGCGAGGATGTGCCGCATATTGGTTTGGATCTCAGCCTCAGTAATTGAGTCGACGGCGCTAGTGGCCTCGTCGAGAATGAGGATGGGTCGATTGGCCAATATCGCCCGGGCCAGAGCGACGCGTTGTTTTTGACCACCGGAAAGTCGGACGCCCCGCTCGCCAACGAGGGTGTGGTAGCCATTTTCCAGGGTCAGAATGAAGTCGTGAATGCCGGCGAGACGGGCGGCTTCTTTGACCTCGGCGACGGTGGCGTCGGGCCGGGGAAAAGCGATGTTGTAGTAGACATCCTCGTCCCAGATATAGACATCGTCGCCCTGGGGGACATAGCTAAACAGTTTTCGGAGCTCCTCGCCCTGCCAACGGCTGATATCAAGACCCGCCACTTCGATAGCCCCGTTTTGAATGGGGATCTGTTTGGTGACCACTTTTCTAACAGTCGTTTTGCCGGCTCCAGAGGGACCAACCAAAGCCACGATTTGGCCGGGCTGGACCACTAAGGAGAGGTCGTGGAGGGCGCCGCCGTTTTCGGTGTAGTCGCCGTTATAGGCAAAACAGACCTGGTCAAGCTTGATCCCCACTGGGCCGGTGATGTGAACTGATTCGCGGCCGGTATCAACGGGTTCGGGCTCAAGAAGTAGGTCAAGCAAGCGGTTGACGCTTTCGCTGTTTCGAAAAACCTGGTCGGCTAAACGAGCAAAACGCCAAAAACTGTTGAAAAGCTTTTCCGTCAAAACAGAAACGAAGATCAGATTAGCCACATCGAGCTGACCGGTATACAGTTGGTAAACCCAAACCCCATAGACGACCATCCGGAGAGTGGTGAGAATCCTGATGCGGGACCGGTTATACTTGAAGACCCCCAGGCGGTGCTCGCCAAAAGCGGTCTGAATAATCTGATCGTGGAGCTGAACCAGATTATTAATTAAACGATCCCCTTGGCCAAAAACGGAAATCGTCTCCTGACCTTGGACCATTTGGGTGGCCAAGCCCCACTCCCTTTCATAAAGGTCGTGGCGTTTCTTTCTGATGGGCAGCTTTTCCCTTTCTCCCTTGAGGGTGAGGGCGATGAACAAGCCGTAAGCGAGAAGCGAGATAACGGCGGTCCAGGGGGAGAAGTACATGAGGGGAATCAGGCTAAGGAAAGTCTGGATGGTGGTGGGCATGAACTCCCAACTCAACTGATCGACTATTTCCATAGCCTTCCAGACGCCATCGCTCACCTGACCGACGAGGCTGCCGGAATTATGACGCTGGTGCCAGGTGATCGACATCTTCAGAAATTTCTCGATGGCCGAAATCTTCAAAAATTTGTAGATGGGGTGACTTTGCTTGGCGATGATATGCCAATCCCAGGCATTATCCAGCCTCATATAACCTTCGTTGTAGGCTGACAGACAAAAGGCGACAAAGATCCAGATGAGCAACTGGACGTTGGTCTCAAAGAGCCTGACAATGAGGCTGATGGTATAGCTCCCTAGAACCTGGCCTGACTCATAGACGACAGCCAGGAAAATGAGGGTAAGAAAAACCCGGTGGAAGGGTTTTAAGAGGGTAAACAGCTTGGTAAACAATTTGTTCCTCCTTGTTAAAGTGCTCTTTTTAGGCCTTAAACCTAAAACGCCGCGTTTGCCGCGGCGCTTGCACTCAAGGAGCGGACTTAGGTGTCCGAATTGAGCCCAAAAACCGAGGCAAAGTTACTTGCCGGTTTAGCCGCGGCCGAAAAGGCCGGAGCTTTTTTGATCACGATGAGTTCTTGCATTTCCATATATGGTCCCGCTAATCGGGACGAGGCTTAAAATACCATACTATTATGGGTTATGTCAACTGTTTGGCTGAGGCTGAGGGTAAGTAATTTAGCGGCAGATTTGCCCGATTTGGGCAAGAAGATTTTGCTTCAGCTCAGGGCTGTAGGTAACCGGTAATTCATTGGTGTCAATCGCCCGCTTCAGATCGGCGCAGGTAACAATGTCGTGGTCGAAGAGGCTCTGATATTGATTGGGGTTTAGACCGACCAGGACGGTAACCGGATGGAGACCGGAGGAGATAATAATTTCGCGCAAGGAGCCCATTTGGGGATAGCCCCAGGCTAAAACTTTCATATCCATGCACTTGGCGTAATCAAGGACATCTTTGGTGACCTTGGTATTAGTTACCAGCCAGGCTTGGTGGTACTGCTGACTATGGTTAGCCAGCGATTCCAGGGCGGCGCGGACGTCGAGGAAACGGGCGTAAGTGTAGAGAGCGACCTGGACGTCAGTCTTGACACCGGCTTGGTTGTGAAATTTACATTCGATGAGGAAGTGCTGGCCTTCTTTCTGGGCAGAGACATCAATCTCGTGGCTGACGCATTTGCCCTGGATGATGACGCCCTGGCGGGTAAGATACCCGTAGGCGGAGAGGACCCTGGCGACAAATTTTTCGAAGGCGTAGCCGGTCGGACCGAGGCGGAGGAGGGCGTTTTTCAAGTCATAATGAAGAGCGTAGCCGATGAGATTGTTTTTGTTTAAGTACTCCTGAACGAAGTCATGAATTTTGCCGGTCGAGATTTGGTCCTCGAGCCGGTTTTTGACGTAGTTGGCGGCGGCGGCGGCAATATCGTCGGGAATTTTGGCCAGCTTCAGATTCTGAACCAATTTGCCCTGATCAAATTCTTCTAGCTCCCCCGAGGCTTTTCTGACTTGGATGGCCATCGTGGTTTCATTTTACGCTACGTTTATTCCTCCCGTACACATCTATGTGTTTCCCGACGGCCAAAAATCTGACCGTATTCTTAGCCAACCATTCAAAGATTATACGGATATCATTATCCACGCTAAAGGCATATTTACCCAACAATCTTTTTCTTAAAGCGTGAGTTTTGAGTCTGGTATCGCTGGGTTTTTTTGAAAAAATTTTGATCGCGGTACGAATAGACTTTATGTCTTTGTAGTCAACCAGCAACCTTTTCAAGGTTTCTTCGTACTTTCTGGAACGAACGACCCTGATCACTTCTTGGGTTTAGACTTGAATTTTAAGTTATCGAAGTAATTATCAATGTCGGCTTCGTTTTTCCAAACCAGCGATTCGTCGATAGGTTCGTTAGCCGCTTCTAAAACTTCGTTTTCAAACTCTTCGGTAAAGCCGTTGACAGTCAATTTTGGGCTGGTAGCAATTACCCGCCTGGTTCCTTCGCGGACCAATTCACTGACTGAGGCATACCAACCTCTGACTACCAATTGATCGACGGCTTTTTTTAGTTCGTCAGGCATGGATACATTTATAATTGTTTGGGGCATGATTATGTAATCTTTATGTAATGTTTGTATTGTATTCCCACTTTTCATTGATTGCAAATAACTGGTTGACACCCTTTCGTCATTTTCCGCTAAGATAATATTAACGTTATCAATTAACTTCCTTAAAATGTACGGCTATTACGGCAATATGATGGGTGGCTGGGGGCTGATGGGCAGTTTTGGCCTGCTAACCTGGGTGGCCCTGATTACCTTTCTGATCCTCGGAATCGCCTATTTCTGGAAAGAGATCAACAAACCGAAAGGGCGGCGTTAAAGGCTTTCGGCTTCGTAGCCGAGCTTGTTGATTTCGGCAATTATTTTTTGGGAATCGATTTTTCTGGGATCGAATTCGACGGCGGACAGTGACCGAGCGTAATTGGTGGTGGAATTAGTGACACCCGTCAGGTCTTCGAGGGTGAGGTCGATGTTGACGGCGCAGGCAGTGCAATGGAGGCCGGAAAGCTTCAGGTTTAGTTTTTCGCCACCGGCTGAAGGATAATTTTTTCTAAAGAAGTTAAACATATTTATTTAGGCCTACGGGGACGGACCCTGAAGGTTGACTAGATGACGTTGAAGACTCCGGAGTACATGCCCATACTGCAGGTAAAAACGAGCGGGCCGGCTTTCGTCGGCGTAAATTCGAGCGTTTCGGTGCCGGTAACGGGAAGAATTTTTTGGAGACGCAGGCTCGGGATGGTGAAGGCGCGGGCACAACCACCAGTGCCGCTGGTGTTCAAGATCAGACGGGCAGGGATATCCTTCTTGAGAGTGACGTGTTGAGGCGAATAGCCATTGGAGGAAACGTTAATGCGCACCTCTTGAACTCCTTGGTTGTCGCGGGCCATCGCGCCGGCAATTCGAGGCAGACGGGCTCCCGAAAAAGAAACTTGAGCGGCTTCGACAAAATTCTGCAAAGTATAAATTGAACCCAAAAGACTCATGCCCCCATTGACGCTAAAAATGGCCATGGTGACTAGAATGGTGGCGGTTATTTTGTAGAACCAACCCTGGAACTTTTCTCCAAGTTTGTTCATAAGAAAACCAATGAGGAAAAAGGTAGGTGAAGTACCGAGGGTAAAAGAAAACATGATGGCGGCAGAAAGAAGCGGGTTACCCGTGCCGAGGGCGACGACGGCCATCGCCTGGGTGATGGCACAGGGAATAAAAATGGTCAGGGTGCCGAGCAAGGCAGGGGCAAAAATGCTTTTACTTTTACTTTGATTCCTGACGAGACGGCCTAAGAATTTGGGCGGCTGGATGATGAAGTAACGAAAAATGGGATGGGCATTGAGAAGAGAGAGGGCAACGCCAATAAGATAGATGCCGATACCGATCTGAAACCAACCGCGGAGGTAAGGAGTGAGGCTGATGGCCGAGCCGAGAAGTCCTAAAAAGAAACCCAAGATGGTATGGGCGATGATCTTGGCGGCGAGGAAAGAAATAAGGGGAAGGGTTTGATTATGGCTTTTTAAGTCTGATTTGAGCTTCTCCTCTGTGGGTGAGATGACTGATGCCAAGAGACCCCCCTGGACAGCCAGGCAGGTGAGACCACCCGTAGTCAAACCGGTGAGAAAGATTAATAAGAGATTTGTTTGGTCCATATCGGTTATAAGCATTATAAAGCATAAGAAGATCATAATTTCTTAATCTTTTTGGGGTATACTAGCCCGAAATGAGAGTTTTGGTGATTGAGGATGAGCGGCGCCTGGCCCAAATTATAAAACGGGGGTTGGTTGAAGAAGGCTACGCCGCCGATCTGGCTTTTGATGGCGAGGAAGGGAAGTTTCTGGCAGAAACCGAAGATTATGATCTGATTATTTTGGACTTGATGTTGCCAAAAATTGACGGGTTGGAGATATGTCGGGAATTAAGAAGTAAGGGAATCAAAACAGCAATACTAATATTGACCGCCAAAACAACTTTGGACGATAAGGTGGCCGGGTTGAACAGCGGGGCGGATGACTATCTGACTAAGCCGTTCGCTTTTTTGGAACTTTCGGCGCGGGTGGCGGCCCTGATCAGGCGAAATCACCGGATCGCCAAGCCGGTCCTAACCACTAAAGATCTTACTCTCGATCCGGCGAAACACAGCGTCAGACGAGGCGGGCGGAAAATAAAACTGACACCAAAAGAGTTCGCCATTCTGGAACTGCTGCTGGCACGACGGGGGGAAGTGGTCAGCCGAACAGTGCTGACCGAGCACGTCTGGGACTATAACTTCGACGGGATGAGTAATGTGGTCGATGTCTTTGTCGCTTCCCTGCGAAAAAAAATCGGGGATACGGGCAAGAAGAGAATAATCCAGACGGTCCATGGAATTGGCTATCAAATTAACGACAACGATGAAACTTAGAGGGATCGGTTTCAAGCTGACTGTCTGGTATGCCCTGGCTTTTTCGATTGCCGGATCAATTATTTTCCTCTCTTTTTATCTGCTGACCAAACAGGCGCTTTATTATCAGACCGACGCGGCGCTCTCGACTCACGGTCAGAAAGTAATGGAGGTGGCGCTGCGGCGGGGGGCGGACATGCATGACGAACTGGTGAAACAGGCATTCCTGGATGAATTTGCCAAGATACCCGGTATGCTGATCGTCATCGGCGATAACAAAGGGGAGATTGTCGGTAGTTCGGCCGTCTACGGAAACGATAATGAGACGGTCAGGTCGTTGGTCAAAGAAGTGGTTAAATCCAACCAGCCGGCCTTTTTCAGCCGCAGGCTCGGGGCGTCAATCCTGCGTTTTTGGACTCAACCGGTTAGTAAAGACGGCCAAGTAATCGGGGTCATACTGGTGGCTCACCCGATTGAAATTATCGAGAAGTCACTGGCCGACCTGGTGAGCGCTATGAGTATCGTCTATGCCGGTCTGGTGATTCTGACTACCTTTGGCGGTTACTTGCTTTCCCGGAAGGCAACCGCGCCGGTCAGGGAACTGACCGAGAAAATTACCCGAATCACGGCTGAAAACCTGGATGAGCGGGTGGCGGTGCGCCGAACCGGTGACGAGATCGAGGAACTCTCGACGACCTTTAACGGGCTGTTGGATCGACTGGACCGCGCTTTTCGACGGGAGCGGCAATTTATCGGTGACCTGGCCCATGAACTGAAAACGCCTCTGGCGACTTTGCGGGGAGAAATCGAACTGGCCCTGGCGCGAAAAAGAGGGGCGACACAATACCGGCGGGCGTTGGGCGAGTCTCTAACAGACGCGAAGAGGCTATCGGAAACGCTGGCGAATATTCTCGATCTGGCCTGGTCGAAGACCGACACCCAGATGGAAAAAGTAAATCTGTCCTCATTAATGAGTGATTTGGCGGAAGTGGCCGAAAAAATGGCTGGCCTAAAGAAAATCAGAGTCAAACATAACATCGCAAAAAGGACATTCGTCCTGGGAAAGAGGGATAAGCTCTCCAGGGCCATCCTAAATTTGATCGACAACGCGGTGAAGTTCTCACCGAACAAGGGAGAGGTGATTATTTATTTGGGCAAAGAAAAAGGTGGCGCGGTGGTAAAAATTTCGGATAACGGCGAGGGAATAAAAAAGGCCGACAAACCGCATATTTTTAATAGATTTTATCGGGGTAAGAACACGGGCACGACTGGCTCCGGATTAGGACTGCCGATCGCCTTGGCGATCGTCACAGCCCACCAGGGTAGACTCTCGATAACCAGCAAAAGGGGCGGGGGTACGACAGCGACGATCTACCTGCCCCAATATAATAAACTCGACAAAGGTTAATTCCCCTTCACAGTATTTTCATCAGATCTGTAA
>Ga0209518_1002149_pt1 | contig 19087 bp, 18 predicted proteins | sample RifGroB1_FD_183993 | JGI IMG/M metagenome (GOLD analysis project Ga0209518, IMG submission 183993) | Groundwater microbial communities from Rifle, Colorado, USA - Groundwater B1 (SPAdes) (version 2) | ecosystem: Environmental > Aquatic > Deep subsurface > Groundwater | place: Rifle, Colorado...
TTCCGCAAAATATTTTAACGCAATAATTCAAGATGTGGTACCCCATGAATTTTTTATACAATTCTTTATTAAACACTTAGAATATTTAGTGTTGAAGTTGGGTTAAAAACCTGAATAGAAGGAATTTTGAAATTAATTTCCTTTTTTACCGTCAGGTAGTGTAAATAAAGAGTTGTTGAAAAACAATGTTTTAATTCCTAAAACTCCCCTTGTCTTCCTCTGGGAGATAAGGGGCTGGGGGTTTGTGGGCAAAAAAATTTCAGGTTTTTTATTGAAAAAATGAGTTTTTCAAGGTCGAGTAAATATTATTCTTTTTCTAATGCTAAATTAATCATTTTCACAGCCAGTTTATCTTCTTTTTCAAGTTCCATTAAAGATTCGGTCTGGTTGTTTTTTACAAGTTTGTGAATTTCTCGAATAATATTCAGAGTTAAAGTATATCGTTCATGATAAACATTGTTCATTTTTTCTAGATTTAAAGCCATGGAAAGAACTCCTTTATGATTCTCGGGTATTTAAATATAATCAATTACAGCCACTTATTCAATAAAAGGTTTTGTTTTATTTCTCATCATCAGAGATCGCAACAACCCCGCTCCTTGATATTTCAAGGATTCCAAAAGGCTGGAGGAGTTTTAAAAAATCGTTGATTTTATCAGTCTGGGCGCATATTTGCAGGGTCAAAGACCGGGTTCCGATATCGATGACTTCGCTTTTGAAAATAGACGCGATTGTCAAAATTTCTGATTTTTCTTTTCCTTTGGTATTGATTTTAAGAAAACAAAGTTCTTTGTCAATTGATTTTTTACCCACGAAATCAATTACTTTTACAGTGTCAATCATTTTATTCAGCTGTTTTTTTACCTGCTCAATAATTTTATCATCCCCTTCAACTAAAATAGTCATCCGGGAAATAGTCGGATCTTCTGTTTCTCCCACGCTCAAACTTTTAATATTATAGCCGCGGCTTGCAAAAAGACCGGATACTTTCGATAAAACTCCGAATCGGTTTTCCACTAAAACTGAGAGAATATGTGATCTATCCATTGATTTTCTCCTTATTCGTATTTCTGAATAATATTATTGATAGGATGTCCTGCGGCTACCATCGGCATGACATTTTCTTCTCTGGAAATGTGAATATCCAGAAGGACTGCATCTTGATCCTCAATAAGAGCTTTTTTTAAGACAGATTCAACTTCTTCTTTCTTGGTAATCCGATAGCCTTTAATTCCATAAGCATCTGCCAATTTTACAAAGTCAGGAAAATATTTTATACAGGATTCGCCGCTGCATTCAAGAGGGCAGGAAGCATCACGGGCAAGGCAGGTGGCCGAGTAGCGTTTGTCGTAAAAAAGTTCCTGCCACTGGCGGACCATTCCCAGATACATATTATTGAGAATCACAATTTTCACAGGAAGATTGTAGTTTTTTACCGTTGCCAGTTCCTGAAGGTTCATTTGAAAACTTCCATCCCCGGCAATTCCGATGACCAATGCATCAGGATAGGCTACTTGCGCTCCAATAGCAGCTGGAAATCCGTATCCCATGGTTCCCAGTCCTCCGGAAGTCAAAAATTGTCTCGGGCGGTCTAGTTTTAGAAACTGAGCCGACCACATCTGATGCTGTCCGACTTCAGTAGTGAAAATCGTTTTTTTGCCCGCAGTGAGTTTATTAATAGTTTCAAGCACAAATTGAGGTTTTATTTCATTGCCCTTTGGAAGATAGGTGAGGGGGTAGTCTTTTTTCCAATTGTTGATCTTGTTGATCCATTCTGAGATATCTGCTTTTTGAATCTCTTTATTCAGCTGGGACAAAACATTTTTTGCGTCTCCTACGATCGGGAGATGAGCGTTGAGAATTTTTCCGATTGAAGCGGGATCGATATCAATGTGAATAATCTTTGCATTGGGGGCAAATTCATCTACCTTGCCTGTAACCCGGTCGTCAAATCTCATGCCGATAGCAATCAAAAGGTCGGCATCCATGATCGAGTAGTTGGCATAGACGGTGCCATGCATTCCCGGCATCCCGAGATAGTTCGGATAGTCAGAAGGAACAGCGCCCAGTCCCATCAAGGTAGTGGTTACCGGAATTCCGCTTTTATCGGCGAATTCTTTTAATTCAGCTGAGGCATTGCTCCAGATAATTCCACCGCCTGCTATGATAACAGGCTGTTTGGATTCCTGTATCATTTGAAGGGCTTTTTTAATCTGTTTCGGGTGACCTTCGTAATTCGGGTTGTAGGTGCGAAGCTGAATTTTTTCAGGATAGATAAATTCGCATTTTGCATTGGAAACATCAACTGGAATATCCACAAGGACAGGTCCAGGTCTGCCTGATTTGGCTATATAAAAAGCTTCCTTGATGATTCTTGCGAGGTCTTTCACATCTTTTACCAGATAATTGTATTTGGTAACAGGATAAGTGATTCCTGTAATATCCGCTTCCTGAAAAGCGTCGGTACCGATTAAGGTTTGTTTGACCTGACCCGTAAAAGCGACTAAAGGCACTGAGTCTAAATAAGCGGTAGCTAAAGCGGTGGTGATATTGGTGGCTCCAGGTCCGCTGGTGGCAATCACAACGCCCGGTTTCCCAGTGGCTCTGGAATAAGCATCGGCGGCATGTCCTCCTGCCTGTTCATGGCGGGGAAGAATGAGTTTTAATTCTTTATCTCCGTAGAGAGCGTCAAAAATCGGGATGACGGATCCGCCGGGATATCCGAAGACTGTATTTACGCCTTCTTTTTTTAAAGATTCAATCAATATTTTTGCGCCGGTCATTTCCATATCCTGCTCCTGTCTATGTGATTATAGTAAATTTTAAATATACGAATAAAAAATATACTTTTTTTTAAATAGAATTTCAAGAAAAAGGTGAATAAAAAATAATATTAATCTGAGTTTTAATTGACAAAAACAGTCAATAATGAAAAGATTTTAAGACTTTAAGGACAAAGGTTGGCATATATACTGATTTATAGAACCAAGATTCCTAATCCTTGCCACAAAAAAAATTGCTACCGGGGGTGCTAATAATTCATCCTATTACTATTTGGTATTTAAGACCAAGTTTGCTATTTTTATTTAGATTTTATTTTAAATTTCGGGAGAACGATATGGAATATGAAACGGTCATTGGACTCGAAGTCCATGTTCAGCTCAATACCAAAACAAAAATCTTTTGCGGCTGTTCTACCCAGTTCGGCGCTGACCCCAATACACAGACCTGCCCAATTTGTCAAGGTCATCCAGGGGTGCTTCCTGTATTAAATCAGGATGTTTTAAAAAAAGCGGTGATGGCGGGGCTTGCTTTTGATTCGAAAATCAACCGTTTTTCAAAATTTGACCGGAAAAATTATTTTTATCCTGATCTGCCGAAAGCTTATCAAATTTCACAATATGATCTTCCAATCTGTTATCAGGGGAAGATGGAAATTACAAAATCAGACGGAACCAAAAAGACAATCGGAATTACCCGGATGCACATGGAAGAAGATGCGGGGAAGCTGATTCATTCAGAAGTCAGAGGGATCAATGAAACCTATATTGATTTAAACCGTTCCTGCACCCCTTTGATTGAAATTGTTTCGGAACCGGAATTGACAGATGCGGAAGAAGCTGTTTTATATGTGACCAAACTCCGGCATACTTTGAAATTTTTAGAAGTTTCGGATGTCAATATGGAAGAAGGATCGCTTCGATGCGATGTCAATATTTCGCTTCGTCCGAAAGGAAGTGAAAAGCTGGGTACCCGGGCTGAGATTAAAAACCTGAATTCTTTCCGCTCGATTGAAAAAGCAATTGCCTATGAGATAGAAAGGCAATCGGAAATCTTGGACAACGGGGGAACTGTAATTCAGGAAACCAGGCTTTACGACCCTGATTCCGATACAACCCGATCCATGAGAAGCAAAGAAGAGGCAAACGATTACCGTTATTTTCCAGACCCTGATCTGGTTCCCATTGTGGTAAGCGAGGATTTCCTTGCTCAAGTCAAAAAAGAACTGCCCGAACTGCCTTTCCAGATAGAAAAAAGACTGGTAGAAGAATACGGGATTAAACCGGATGACGCGAAAATTTTGGTTTCTGAAAAAGAGTACGCGCTCTATTTTGAAAAAACAGTACAGGGTAATCAAAAAAATGCGCAGAAAATATCCAATTTTCTCCTTTCGGATGTGTTTGGAGGATTGAAAGACAAGAATATTCCGTTTTCTGAGATCAAAATCAAACCGGAAGAACTGGGAAAAATTTTCAATCTCATTGACAGCGGGAAAATCTCAATTAAAATAGCCAAGGAAATTCTGCCTGAAATGCTGGAGACAGGCGATGCGGCTGAAAAAATTGTGGAAAAAAAGGGACTGACTCAAATTTCAGATACAAAAGAATTGGAAGCTGTGATTGCTAAAATTATCGAGGCGAGCCCTCAGATGGTGGAGCAGTACAAAGCTGGAAAAACGAAAGTGATGGGTTCTTTTGTGGGGCTTGTGATGAAAGAGACCAGGGGAAAAGCAAATCCTCAGATGGTCAATGAACTGATTATCGATCAATTAAGTAAAATTTAAAAAGGAGTGTTTTATGAAATCCGTTTCATTATTAAAACTTTTGCTGCTCAGTCTATTGGCTCTTTTTACAGGAATTGCCTGTTCAAAGAATGCGGGGACAGGTACAACTGATTCCAAATCCCCCTGCACCGGTGATTGTGTGGCTAAAATAGAAGATTATATTTTAACAAAAGAAGAGTTTAACAAGGCTTTTGATGTTCTTTTAAAGCTCAATTTTACAGAAGGGCAGGGAGCTTTGCTGAAAGATGATGTTGAGTTTAAAAAACAGGCGCTGGACAACCTGATTGTTCAAAAGCTGATTTTAAAGGAAATTGAAAAATCAAAAGTGATTAAAGATAGTTTTATTGAAGTTTTCAACCTGATGGCAGTCCGCCAGTATTTTATTCAGGAAAAAGTTCTTCCGAAAGTGGATATTCCGGGAGATGATCTGATTACAAAAAAATACAACGAATTCAAGAAAGAATTTGATAAAATGGGCAAAAATTTTGACGATGCCAAAAAGATTCTGGTGGCGGAGTATCAGAGAGAAAAATCTGCTAAAATTGCTTCAGAAGAGATGAATAAGCTTAAAATGAAGAATAAAATCTTCATGAATGACGAGTTTGAGACAGACGGAATCAAAAAATATATTGAAGGCAGTCTGAAAGAAGCGGATTTTTCTAAAACATGGCTGATTAAAATCTATGACAAGGTTTATAATGCTTCTGATCTGGAAACTTTTATCAGAAATACGATAGAAATTTCTTATGGACCTGAAGGACTGAAAAAGTATGAGGGCAGCGAAGATATGAAAAAAACTCTGCGCTATCAGATGTTTAATGAATACTTTTCGGCTGTACTGGTTTTAAAGGAAGCTTCGGATGAAGGCTGGCTCAATAATGAAAAGATGAAAGATTTTCTTGATATTTATATCAAAAATGCAAAAACAGAGCTTTTTGTCAAATACCAGCTGGCTTCAAAAATTGAAGAACCGACTGAAAAAGAACTTAAAGCTTATTATGACAGCAAAAAAATAAAAGACCCTTACAACAAAGTAAAGGCCGAACTTTCCAGTCAGTATAAGGCTGAAATGATTAAATACAAAGTGGCTGCCTATACTGAAAAGATTAAAAATGAAAGACAGATTGAAATAAACGATGCTTTTTTTGAAGCGCCAAAAGACAAAAAGAATGAAGAAGTAAAAAAATAATTTATTGTTTTTAAGAGTACTGTCTGAAAAAAGACAGTGCTCTTTTTTTATATTTTAAATTTTTTAGGAATGCTGATGCAGAATATTGAAATAGAAAAATGGCTTATTTCTTTAGATTTGAAAATCTTTTTAGAATCTGTCCGGGAAGCTTACCGCATTGTAAAGGATGTATCGTCTAATCAGGAAGAAATTGTTGAGAAATTGAAAGAAATGGGACTCCGGTACAATCATCTGGTATTTAAAATCAGCGAAGATCAGATTCGTGATTTGAAATTACTTTACGATGATACACAAATGATTGAGAAAGGGATACTTGAATTTTTAAGAGAATTTGAAGACAATCTTGTGGGGCTTTATCCTGGAGAAATGGAGTTTTTTCTGACCTATCGCGCAAAAACCAATCCCAATCTGAAGGAAAAAAAATAGTCATTTTGCCATTTCTTTTCCACGGAAATTCTACATTTTATAGCCAAATACATACTCTTCATGTTAATGGATTAAATATTTTAGCTTATAAAGTGTAAAAAAAATCATGGATTTTCATCCATGATTTTCTTAATTTAGAAAAAATTATTTTCCAGCGTTAAAACCGCTTAATAGACCTTTGACTGAATTCATGATATCGGCAGGAATCACGACAAATTTGGCATTGGGAGACTGTCCCAGCTCCAGAAGTGATTTCACATACTGCTGACCTAAAAGGTAAACAGTAGGGTCGGCGCCTTTTAAAGACTCAGCGACCATTTTGAGTGCGTTTGCTTCTGCCTGTGCCAGTTTTTCTCTTGCTTCGGCATCTCTGAATGAAGCTTCTTTCCGTCCTTCAGATTCAAGGATTCGTGCGTTCTTTTCCCCTTCCGCTCTTAAAATCTGGGCTGTTTTTTCCCCTTCAGCCTGGAGGACAGTCGCTCTTCTTTCCCGCTCAGCTCTCATTTGTTTTTCCATCGCTTCAGCAATCTGCTGTTTCGGTTGGATGTTTCTGATTTCAACACGGGTGATTTTAGTCCCCCATGAATCAGTTGCTTCATCAAGAATGAGGAGGAGCTTGGAATTGACCTGATCTCTGGATGACAGAGATTCGTCTAATGTGAGCTGTCCCATAAGAGATCTTAAGGTTGTTTGAGCCAGATTGGAAATCGCCCATGAGAGGTTTTGAATTCCGTAATAAGACTTATAAGGGTCCATAATTTTAAAAAACACAACCCCGTCCACAAGAATCCCTGCATTATCAGCGGTAATAATTTCCTGCTCAGGAAGATCCAAAACTCCTTCTCTGACATCTACTTTTTTGGCGACCCGGCTGAAAAGAGGGTTGATCATATTCAAGCCTGGTTTCATAATATCCGCAAATTTACCGAATCTTTCCAAAATCCAGTTTTCAGCTTGCGGAACAACTCTCACTGCCTTTAAAATGAGAATCAAAACAAAAAGCGCTACTGCTGCCACTAAAATCGGCATTTTATCCTCCTAAATGATATTATTGGTTCAATTTTTTTTGACTATTAAACGAATTCCTTCTGCTTCAATCACTACAATTTCTTCATCAATTTTAATCAGTTCCTGAGACTCTGCTTTCCATTTTTTCAGCCCGTGAAAAGGCTCGTAAAGTTCAACTTCGCCTGAAATATTAGGCTTGATTTCTTTAATCACTTTTCCAAGCAGATTGGTAAGAGTAGGGTCTTTTACATCATCGCCTGTGCTTTTCTTGAAAAAAGGAAGATTTTTGAGATAAAAATGCCAGAGAGAAAGAAAAGCAAGAGATGAGATGAAGAAAACCAAAAATTTTCCTTCTGTAGAACTGACCGCTCCAATGGCAATAAAAAAAGAAGTAATGACTCCGCCGATTCCAAACCAGAAAATAATAAAACCGGGAGCCACAATCTCAAGCGCCATAATCAGAATCCCGATTCCAAGCCAGATTAACGGTTCACTGATATTTCCCAGCCCGATTCTTTCTAAAAGTTCATTCATCAGATACTCCTTTCAAATAGTTTCCAAAAACAATAAAATAGAATTTTAAAAAAAATAAAGCCTTTTTTAAAATTAACAAAAAGTTTTAAAAAAAAAGAAAAACTTCGATTTTTTTTAAAAAAATTGAAAAAAAACTTGAAGAATTCTAAGTTTCCCCGAAAATTACCGCATAACACACTCAAGAAAGAGAGACACCTCCTAGTGAAACAATAATCTTGTTTACTCTCTTTCTCCTTTTTAAACTATTGAATCCTTTTATAATAGACCTCGAAAGTATCTCCCATCTGTTTTTTTCTCATCCACCAGGCAATCAGGCGGTTTAAGATTTTAAAATGAGTTTTAATCCATCTTCCGGGATGAACTCCGGTGATTTTTGTTTTCAAAAGTTTAAAACCGTTTTTCTCCATCAGTTTCTGAAGAGCTCCGGGAGAAAACTCATAGTAATGATCTTCGGGTATTCGGGAAGCATAGGCGCTCAGGTCTTTCCGGGCGGATATCCCAAAGCAGCTGGGAGTGGAAAGGGCGAGAATGCCCCCAACTTTCAATGCTTCTTTGATTTTTAAAATTGCTTTTTCAAAACTCTGATTGTGTTCAATATAGTACCACATTGCTAGTACATCGTAATAAGGACGGCTGAAAGAGGTTTTTAAAAAATCTTCTGAAGAAACATTGAGTCCCAGTTTATTTTTTGCATAGGCTGCGCCGTAAGCGGATATTTCAATCCCCTCTGTTGCAAAACGACCTGATTTTTCAGCCATATCCAGAAAAAACCCGAGGGCGCACCCCACTTCCAATAAATTTAATTTTCGGTCGCTTTGAGGGAGGAGAGAAAGAATGGTCTGAAAACGGCTTTGATTGAGCCGGTCAATATTGACCCTGTCTTCCTCATAGGTTTTTCCATACTGATTTTTATAGCTGTCTAAAAAGTAATTTGAGTCGTATTTCATGAGAGCCTGATAATCGGAGTTCCTGAAAACGATTTTATCTTTTTCGCAGAAATAGAGATTGTCTTTTTCTTTTCTTTTTAAGATTCTGGCATTGTATTGTCCGCAGACGGGACAGGGTTTTTTTGCGGAAGAAAGACATTTGCCCAGAATGTTTTTAAAATTCAGGTTTCCGGCAAGCGGGCCGTCAAAATGATGAAAAGATGGGTTTTCGATAAAGTAAAGCAGTTTGATTCTTAAATCTTCTATAATAGAAAGATTTCCAACTCCATAAGAAGCAAACCCTCCCACTCGTGAAAGCTCCTGATGATAATCGCTTGGATTGATTAAGTAAACCGGGGCTCCGATAATCGATGCTTCATAAGCTGTAATTCCAAATGAGGTCAATACTAAATCCGACTCATAAATGAAAGGATAAAGACTATCCACAGCAGGTTTGATTTTAAAAAATTCAGTTGAATCTGCAGGGGAAAGGCTGCCCTGATATAAGGGACCTAAAATGAGCTGGACTTCAAAAGGGGTTTTGATTCTTTGAAAAGTCTGGTAAAGAAGGGTGGAAAGATCCTGAGGATCGCTTCCTCCAAAGCTGATCAATATTTTTTTTATATTTTTTTTGATTCTTGATTTCTGGTATTTCCAAAAATCATCCGGGAAAAGCATGTATTTCTCTTCTTTATAGTTTGCGGGAAAATCTTTTGAAAGGTAGGGAAGGGGATTGATTAGAAAATCAAAGTAATGGGCATCTTCCCCATAATTGTCGATTCCGATTGTCAGATAGGGCAGGTTTTGATAAAATCCGTTTTTCGTATCTCTTTTATCGATAAAAAGAATTTGAGCGTGGGTGTTTTCCAGAATCTCTTTTTCATTTTCAGGAGAATCAACCATCACAAACTGAAGTCCGGATTCTTTTAAAATAGTTTCAGCCCGCGGGTTTTTGTTGACAAGAAAAAGAGTATCCAGTTTATATTCATCTTTTAAAAAACGGGAGAGCCAGATGCTTCTTTTCAGATGTCCGAATCCCATCTGAGTACTTCCCGCTGTTGAAATTACGGCAAAAGAATTCACTTCAATATCCTGTATTGTTATAAGTTTTTGAGTGTAATAAAAATAATATAAAAAAATCAATCAGTAAAAATTTAATTGAATTGGAAAATAAATTTTTAAAAAAAATTTGAGATAATTCAAAGGAATTGTTATTATTATCTTAGATTATTTTTAAATAAGGAGTCAAAAATGAATATTAACAAAGCAGTGGACAAAGCTTATGAAGGAAAATCTTTGAAAGAACTCGTTGGAGCCTCGGTTGATGCACTTCAAGGATTAAGCGAAAACGATGCGAAACTTTTAAAAGATGCTTTTAATGTAAAAACAATTGAAGACCTGGCTAATTTAAAATTTGTAAAATGGGCTCAGGCAATTGTAGCTCTTGCAGCGGCTGAAGCTTAATTTCACCCGGGGGAATTCTTCTCCCGTTTCTTAAATATCAATAGAAAGGGAACTCCGATAGATTTCAATCATATTGAACATTTTTGCCAGGAAGTTAATCAGCTTCATTTTGATTTTCTCATGAAGATGAAAGAAGACGCATTAAGGGACAAGATACCGATTCTGGATGATATGACAGCCCGTTTTTTATACGCTCAGGTCAAAATAAAAAAGCCGAAAAGAATTTTGGAAATCGGATTTGGGGGAGGCTATTCCACGCTCTGGATGGCTTTGGGAAACCCTCAAGCTGAAATCACCAGTATTGAAAAAAACAGGGAGAGGTTTGAAAAAGGACAGGAAAAACTAAAAACCCTGCCTTATAATATCAATCTTTTATTTGAAGATGCCCGTGTTTTCCTAAAAGATCTGGACGGCAGGTTTGATTTCGTTTTTATTGATGCTGTCAAAAGTCAGTATTTAAATTATTTCCAGTCTATTGAAAACAAACTGAATCCGGGCAGTGTTGTTTTTGCGGATAATATTTTTTACCGGGGAAAACTGTTTGAAGAAGATATGAGTCCAAAAAAAAGAAAAGAAGTGATGAAATTGAAAGAATTTATTAAGCGCCTGAATGAAAATAAAAAGTTTGAGACTCTTTTTCTTCCGGTTGGAGACGGACTTTCCATGAGTCTTTATCAGGGGGAAGAATCTTGAAGACACTTTGTATTGAAGCGGTTCTTCCTGAAAGCGATTGTTTTATGATTGAAGAAAATCTCCTTGAATTAAAAGAATTAGGACAAACAGCCGGTTATGATATTATTGACAGCCTTGTTATTTCGATACCGCGTTTTTTTTCAGCTACACTGATGAGTCAGCCCCTTGCTGAAGAAATCGGTCTGGAAATCAAAGAGAAAGAAGCGGAAGTGGTGCTTTTAAATGTGGATCTTTCTTCTTCCCAGCTTAAAAATCTGGAAAAAATCTGGGAAGTCATGATTGTGGACAGGACAGAGTTAATTCTGAAAATCTTTCAAAATAATGCCCGGACAAAAGAAGCAAAACTCCAGGTTGAAATTGCCCAGCTTCGCTACACCCTGCCTAGGCTGAAAAGGATGTGGGGGCATTTATCCCGGATAGAGGGCGGTTTCGGGTTTACGAAAGGTCCGGGAGAAACCCAGATTGAAATCGACCGGCGGATTATCAAAGACAGGATCAGTTTTTTATCGTCCAAAGTTAAAAAGATATCTCAAAGACGGGAAGTGCGCAGGAAAAAAAGAGTGGAAGCCGATTTGCCCATGGTGAGTCTGGTAGGCTATACCAATGCTGGAAAAACCGCCCTTTTAAACTGCCTTGCAAAAGAACAGAAAGAATCGGAAAATAAACTTTTCGCAACTTTGAGTCCTGTGACCCGCAAAGTCTTTTTAGATTTTTCAAAATATATGCTTTTATCTGATACAGTCGGATTTATTAAAAATCTGCCCTCCCATCTGATTGCTTCTTTTCATTCCACTCTTCAGGAGATCGAGTATTCAGACCTGCTGATTTTACTTCAGGATGTGACTTCAAACAGTATTTTCGAGAAAGTGGATACGGTTCATACTGTTTTAGACGAGATCAACTGTCTTTCTAAAAAAACGCTTCTGGTTTTTACCAAAATCGATTTAATCCAAGACGAAAGTGTTTTAAACCGGATTAAATCCAACTACCCGGATGCACTTTTCATTTCCTCTCTCACAAAAGAAGGAATCGATACGCTGAAAACAAAAATCCTGGAAATGGTTTTTTAATTCCGGTAATTGAGTACTTTACACACTCTTTTTTTCAAAGATTATTTTCCTCACAATCGAGTCTGTCCATTAAACTGTGTGTGAGTTGTTTTTTAAGATTTCCCTGATTTTTCGCTCCACCTTTTCAGATATCCTTTCAAATGCATTGTCATTGGGGTGAATTTCATCGTACCATTCGTTTTCAAAAACGGTTCCCCGTATATCGGTATAGTAAAAACGACCGGGATAGTTTTTTTCCACTTCTATTAAAACTTCATTAAAACGGTCGATCAGGCACTGAACAATATATTTCTGGGTCTGCCTTTCCGTGATCCCTTTGGAGACCAGCACAGGATAAATCCAGACAAAAAGACTCAGATTACTGGGAATCACATAGTCATATCCGTGCATCAGCACAGGAAGCTCGGGCAATACTCCGTGAATCTGAGTAAGAAGAGCTTCTATATTGGCTTTTATGGAAACCATTTTTTCTTCCAGTTTATCTTTAATAAGATAAGGGGCTTTAGACATAACCAGAGTTTCAAAAACGCTGGGAGCCAAGAAATCGTTGCCTCCTCCTGAAAGCAGGAATAGTCTTGGATTTTCTGTTTTCAAAGCTTCCAGAAACTCACTTTGAAAAACCATATTGGCAAGCTGGTCGCCCGCATCTGAAAAACAGCGCATTGCATAGCCCCAATCTATTAAGTAATCAATAATATCGTGTACAAAAGGATGCTGGAACCAGGAATCTCCTTCGCTCACAATGCGGATTGCCCCGGGTTTTTGTTTTAACAAAAAATACTGTTCTTCCCTGATTTTTTTCACCCTGCGGTTGATATTGTTTTTAACCATTTTAAAAAAACCGATATCTTCTTTTTTATCCATCGGTTCTTCCAATAATTCACTTTCTTCATCATCCAGAAAATCCCAGGAACAGGGCTGATAAAAATTCGGCTTGGTATATTCCTCAATTTCATCGATTTTCTTCTGAAAATCCTCTTTCATCAGGTTGATTTCTTTCATTATATCGTCTTTTTTCATAAGAATCAAATATAGTTAAAAAAGAAAGGAAAAAAAAATTTCAATCCCTGATTTTTTCCACATACCTTTTATATAAAACCTAAAAAATAAAATTACAAAAACTTCTATTTTTTTATTAGGCTTTTGAAATAAGAAAACATTTTCCAAAATGCAATCATGTCCTGTTTAATCTGATCAAGCTTGGTATCTCGAGCCTGATTGATTCCAGCGGCTTCTCCATTTACACTTAAATTGCTCGCCTTTCCGTAGCTCAGGTCTTCATCTTTCACATATTTATTCAGATTTTGTAAATTTGAAAATCTTAAAAGTTATCAGTATATTTTTTATCACAAAATATCCAAAAAAAGGCAAGGGATGAAACTCGTATTATTTTTTATATTTTTATCTTTCCCTCTTTTTATTTCCGCTGAAACCTATTATTACGAAGACAGCGGATTCAGTTTCTGGGTTCCCGAAAACTGGACAGTCGAAGAACAGGATGAAGAAATCGCAGCTTATCTTGAAGATAAAGAAATTCTTGCTTATTTTTTTATTTCTCCTGAACAAAATATTGAAAAATCTCTTTCAGGTGTTTTAAAAGCTTTTGAAGACACACTGGATAAAATCGAAACCGGTGAAATCGAGGAAGATGAGATTAACCAGCTGAAAGTCATCGCATTATCAGGCCGGGGGCTTCATAAAGATGAAAAAAAAACTTACGATTTTGGAATTTATATTTATTATGATCAAGATTCTCATGAGAGTTTCTTTGCCGTCGTTTTTGCGAAAGAGGCTTCTTTTCAGGAGTTTTCAAGCGAAATCGCTGAGATCTGCCTGAGTGTAAAAAAAGATGGAACAATACAAAAAAATGAAAAAAGAAAAACAATCCGAAAGACTTTCCCGATTTAAATCACAAATTTCTATTTTTATCAGAAATGATTCTTTTCAAATCCTTTTCATTCTCATGCTGCTCTCATTTATTTATCACCTTGCCATATTATTTTCAAGCCCGTTTGCATTCGGGTCGGATGGATATTATTATGTTTATCAGATTCAATCTTTTACAACAAAAGGAAAATTTTCTCCTCCCGATTCTTCGCTCACTCTCTACTTTCTTTCTTTTTTTGGTTTTATCCTTTCAAACCCTTTGACCGCTTTAAAAATAGGGACAGCTTTTCTGATTTCCCTCATGCCCCTTCCTGTTTATCTGTCTGCCCGGAAATTTTATCCCCGTTCATTGGCGTTTGCAGCTTCTTTTCTCATTGTTTTTAATCCTCTTTCTCACTATTTTGTTTTTGAATATGTCAAAAACCTTGGCGGCATTGTCTTTTTTCTTTTTCTTCTGGCTCACTCCCTTCAAAACAAAGAAAGCCTTATGAAGCCCAAAAACCTGATCCTTCTTTTTTTTCTTCTCAGCGCCGCTTTTCTCACACACAAACTAAGTGCTTTGTTCGGGGGAATTCTTTTTGCGGGACTTTTGCTCCATTGTTTTGGCAAAAAACCGATTTTCTGGATTTTATCTATTCCTCTGAGCATTCTTTTGATTTATTTCGCTGGAAAAATCTTTCCCAATACGCTATATTTTTCTGATTTTATCCGTTTGAAAGATTTTTTCACTTCTTCTTTCTATTTTAATACTGCCCTTATTTTCCAGTTTGTTCCTTCTCATTTTCTGATTCAGTCTGTATTGATTCTGATTTTGTTTTCATTTCTTTTTTATTTTTTCCTGAGAAAAAGCCTTTCTTCTTCCCCTCCTTTTTATTTTTTCGGACTTTTATTATTCATTCTTTTTTTATTTCATTTTCCTTTTGTCAATCAACAAAAAGATGAGCTTCTCTATCGCATTTTCCTTTTATCGTTTATTCCAGCCGCCTTTTTTCTCCCGATTTTGTTTTTCAAACTGAAAAAAATCCTGCTCTATCCCTTTCTTCTTCTTTTTTTTGCTTCTCACTGGATCTCGGTATCATGGAGCTTAAACCACCCGAAACACGACTACCTTCTTTATTCCCAGATTATCCCCCTTATAAAGCTTCCCGACAACTCACTTCTGATTGCTCATCAGGGATTTGACTATTATTACTGGGTTGCGACAGGAAAAAAATCGTTTCACTTCCTCCCCGAGAAAAAACACCAAAACCGCCCTCTCTACCGCCTGGCCTATGCCGTCAATCCTTCATTGATTCAAAAACAGATCGGTAAGATCGACTTAAAACTATTTCCTGGATTTTATATCCTCTTGAAAGAAGAAGACTGGCAGAGATTTTTATTATCCCTTCCGGAAAACGAGAAAAAAAAATATCAAAACTGGAAAAATCCTTATCAGAAAAGAAAAGAATTCATGCTCGACAATCAAAAATTTAGAAACTATATAAAGTCTAAAAACTGACATTAAAACAACCTCTATTTTTTTTCGATTTTTATTTCTTTAACTCTGCACGAGGCAGAGTTTCCCCGTCCGACTTGATTTCACGGATGAAATCACGGAGGACTCCCCCTTGTCCTTAAAAACTTAAGGATAAGGGGGTTAGGGGGTTTGGATTTGAAACCGCAGCAAAATCTGCAAGAGGGAATATTCGAGTTAAACCGGATACAAACCTTTACAATACCTTTTCAGGTTTATTGACAAAATATCTCATATTTTTCTTATAGTTCTACCAATAGTATCTACTGGAGAAATTTTAAACGATAAAATAATCAGGCGTAATTTTGAGAGAAGTTTTCTTTAAAAAACTGGTCGTGAGGGGATAAATTGGGTTCTTTTTTCTTCATTTTTTAAATTCACTTAGCTGACCCGGTAAATTCGGTTGACTGACCCTCTTAATTTTTTTTCGTGTGAAGGAGATAGACAGCGATCATGGAGAGGCTTCCGCCTAAAAGGGTGGCGGGCTGGACAGCTTCATCGATCAAAAGCCAGCTGAAGAATACGCTGCTGATCGGGACAATAAAGGTAAACGAACTGGTAAAGTTTGATCCCATGACTTTTGAAGAATAAAAATAGAGGGTGGTGGAAAAAGTGGTGGAAAGGACGGTGAGATAACCTAAATTGAGCCAGAAACCAAGCCCTGCGTCAAAAGTTTTGAAAAAATCACCCCAGTCCATAAAAAAGACTTCAAAAAGAGAGGCAATGAAATAAATATAAATGCTATAAACCCAGACAGAAATCTTTTCCTGAGCTTTCTGGCTGTTTAAAGTAAGTCCTGCCCAGACCACAGCGCCGACTACAAATAAAAGGGAGCCGGATAAAAGCAGGGCTGAAAGGTTGTTTTTCCAGATTTGAATCGTGAGCATTCCGCCGGAAAGACCCAGAAAAAGAGCAAAAATCTGTTTTTTCCGGATCGGAATTTTAAAAAAAATAAGGCTTAAAACAAAGGTGAAAATCGGATTGAGGGTAGTGACAATTACTCCTCCCGTTCCAGCAAATCCTTTTTGGAGCCCCAGAAAAAAAATCTGGGTATAAAGAATCATGAGGGCGGCTGCCAGAAGGAGGCGGAAAAGGGTTTTTCGATCCACTCGAAGCGATTCTTTAAAAATAAAAAGAAAGGGAATATAACAAAGTGTGGTTAGAAAAAATCTGAGAAAGACTAGAGTATGAAATCCTGCTTTCATGGAAATGCTTTTTGCTGAAACCCAGCTTCCGCCCCAGATGCTCATAGCCAGAAACATTAAAAAAATAAATTTAAATTTTTTCGGGTTTTGCATAAAATCCATTTTTTTGTTTTTCAGTCAATTAAATTTAATTCTTTTAAAAAAATTAGTATATTTTTTTTAGCTTATTCGAAGAGTGTGAGGAAAATATGTCTATGATTGCCGAACTGATCCAGGAACTCAAAAAAGAGAAAAAAGTTTATATTCAAGCGCATAATTTTCCAGATCACGATGCGGTGGCGGCGGCTTTCGGTCTTCAGACGCTTTTAGCTCATTTCCAGATTGAGAGCCAGATTATTTATGACGGAGCGATTGAACGATACTCTTTGATTCAGACCATTGAAAGCTTAAAGATTGATATGAGCGGGCATAAAAAAATTAATCTGACATTTAACGATAAAATCATTATTGTGGACGGGTGTAAAGGGAATAAAAATGTCAGCGAACTGGACGGGGAAGAAATTGCGGTGATTGATCATCATCTGGTCAAGCATCCTGAAAATGTCTGTTTTGTGGATATCAGACCGGATTACGGGTCTTGTTCCACAATTATTTATAGTTATTTTAAAGAACTCAATATTCCGATCCCAAAAAACACGGCTACTGCATTTTTAATCGGAATCAAAACCGATACCGCCTCTTTTACCCGCGGGGTACATCCGAAAGATCTGGAAGCATTTTCTGAAATTTATTATCTGGCGGATAAAGAACTGGCCAATTTTATATTGAGAAACTATATAGAGATGCAGGATCTGGATTTCTATCACTATGCTGTTGAAAATTTTAAAACCTACCGCAAATTTTTTTTTTTATTTTTTCCTCAAGGCTGTTCAACCAATCTGATGGGAATTTTAGGAGATTTTTTTCTTTCTCTCAAAGAAATTAATTTTGTGGTCATCTGCGCGAAAAATCAAACTAAAATCAATCTCTCGCTCCGAAGTGAAAAAACCGAGTGGAATGCTTCGGCGGTGATTCAGAAAATTTTAGCCGGAATCGGATTTGGAGGAGGGCACTGTGAAATGGCTGGGGGGATTATTGAGAAAATAGAAAATTTTAACCCGGACATTTTGTTTGAAGAAGTGAAGAAAATGCTTTATACGGATTATTCAGCGGAAAAATCTGATGGAAAATAAAATTTTAAACAGTCTCCAATTGGGGATGCTTTTTTTAAACGGATTTTTAATTTCAAGGATTTTTATCAAATGCGGGATCGCTGAAAAAACGGTTTTTTTCTTTATCAGAAAAAGCAAGGGGCAGCTATCCAGAATCCTTTTTCTCCTTTTGATGACAACCGCAGGTGTTTCTATGTTTATCCCCAATATGATAGCGATTTTAGCGGTTTTGCCCATATTAGAAATCCTTAAAAAAGACTTTGATAAAATTGATAATCAAAATCAATCTATCAACACTTCGTTGGCTGCTTCCAGTCTGTATGGAGCCAATCTGGGCGGGACGGGCTCAATTTCAGGCAGTCCATCCAATTTGATCCTGATAGGATTTTTGATTTTAAATAATATAGAAGGCAGTGAGAAAATCAACCTCTTATCCTGGTTTGGCTGGGGGATTCCCTTTGTTTTTGTTTTCGGGATTTTTTCGTTTCTGCTTGTTTTTTATTTTTTTATTCCCAAAGAGTTTCGAAAAAAGAAAATCGCTTTTGAAAAAGTGCATGAGCATCACGCTCATTATTCTCATGAGAAAAAAGCGCTGGTTTTAAGTCTTGTTTCGTTTTTTTTCTGGATTGTTTTATCAGCTCTCAATCTGTTTCAGTTCAAGGGTGTTTTTTTTCTGACTTCAATTTTGGGGTTTGCCTGGCTCGTGGTTTTTATTTTTATGGTTTTTGTGATTCCTTCAAAGGATCCTTTGTCAGGTTTGAAATCTCCGATTCTAAAAATTAAAGACTGTTATTCCAATCTCCCTAAAAAAGGGTTTATTATTCTTGCGGCGGCGGTTTTATTTTCCTCTGTATTGGTCTATTTCGGGATTGATAAGAAACTTTCTTATTTTATTTCATTGGTACTTCCTAAAGAGATTCACCCTTATTTTCTATTACTTTTTTTATTGACAGCCACGATTTTTCTTTCTGAGTTTATTTCAAATACAGCGGCCGCAATCAGTTTTTTTATCATTACTTTATCTGTTTCACAGACTGTTTCGTTTGATCCTCTTTTTTCTCTTATCGGGATATCCATCATATCCACTCTTCCAGCTATGTCTCCGATTGCCTCTCCTGTGAATGCTCTGGCATACGGGGGGATCAAAGGTATCAAGATGAAAAAGATGGTTGTTTCGGGTTTTTTAAATAACCTGATTGCCGTTATTCTGGTGAGTCTATTTTGTTATTTTGTTTTGCCGTTTTATTACCAATCGTTTTGATTTTTTGCTAATTAAAATCATTTCATTATATAAATGAACTCGGACACCGAGCCCAGCCGAGATGTCACTTCGGCTTTGCTCAGTGACCGTTTACAAAATATACTAAACAAAATATAAATTGTCCGTTTTTATATTTACTTTGTCATTCCCGCGAAGGCGGGAATCTATTGATAATAATTGTTTTAAGTAACAGATT
>Ga0209518_1002150_pt1 | contig 19073 bp, 42 predicted proteins | sample RifGroB1_FD_183993 | JGI IMG/M metagenome (GOLD analysis project Ga0209518, IMG submission 183993) | Groundwater microbial communities from Rifle, Colorado, USA - Groundwater B1 (SPAdes) (version 2) | ecosystem: Environmental > Aquatic > Deep subsurface > Groundwater | place: Rifle, Colorado...
CACGCGCGCCGCCACGTACGCCGCCACGTACGCCGCCACGGCCGACGCCACGTACGCCGCCACGGCCGACGCCACGTACGCCGCCACGGCCGACGCCACGTACGCCGCCACGGCCGACGCCACGGACGCCGCCACGGACGCCGCCAAAGAACAGGCGGCTGTCGCCTGTCTTAATATGGCCGGGAAACTTGGCCTCGAATGCGCGAAGCGGTGGTCTGCTGTTTATCATGGCGGCAATATGTGGGCCGGATACGATGGTTATTTAACGGCCTGCCGCGACATTCTTGGGCTGGAACTGAAAGAACATGCGGCCTACGCCTGCTGGGAACAAGCCGCCATCCACGGCGGCTTTCGCGTCATGCATGAAAAGTTTTGCATGGTGTCGGATTTCCCTGAATTTTTAGTAGTGGATGAGCAGAGCCGGCCACATTGCGAAACTGGCCCGTCGCATCGTTGGCGTGACGGGTGGAGTTTATATCATCTTTGGGGCGTCCGGGTGCCGTCCGAATGGATTGAGCGTCGCGACGTGATCGACCCCATCGAAATATTGAAAGCTACGAACGTTGAACAGCGCGTCGCGGGAATGCGCCTGTTAGGCCCGCGCATGATCCCTGCTCTTAAGCCGCGCATAATCGACGGCGACCCAACTTCAGAAATGGGCGCTCTTGTAGAGGTGACCTTGCCAGGACTCCCAGAGCCGGGACGGTACTTACAGGCGAAGTGTCCGAGAAATAAGCAGATATTTGAGGGAATTCCGCGCGTCTCCGACATAGACGGCTTGCCGATTGAAACCGTTCTTCACGCTCAGGCATGGAGGGTTGGAGACCCTCTCTCTGAGTACGTTCACCCGGAGGTAAGGACGTGAGGCGACCCGATCTCGCAGCTAGAAATACCGCCAACCGTATTGACATTTGCGGACAACGTTTCGGGCGTCTGATCGCCCGCACCCCAGATGGGCAAGATAAATGGGGGGCGCTTCTTTGGAGGTGTTCTTGCGACTGCGGAAACGAAACGCGGGCTAAGACCAGCGCTCTAAGGCGCGGGGCCGTTACAAGCTGCGGCTGCGCTCAAAGAGAGCGCCGCCTTACATGGAACTTGTCGCACGGCGAAGCAAACTCGCGTCTGTACCGCATATGGCAAGGGATGATCACGCGAACAACGAGCCCGAATAGCCGGGGTTGGCGGTATTACGGCTCTCGCGGCATTTGCGTCTGCGACGAGTGGTTTGATTTTGCGGCTTTTCTGGAATGGGCTCTCTCGAATGGTTACGCGCCGAAATTGTCGATCGACCGCATCAACAACGATGGCAATTACGAGCCTAACAACTGCCGATGGGTGACACAGCAAGCGCAGGTGCGCAATCGGCGAACAAAATCTGAAATGGAGAAGGTAAACATGTCCAAGTCTTTCAGAGTCGCCGCCGCTCAGGGCGAGGTTAATGTTCTCAAGATTAATGCGATGCCGAAAGGACTCACCCTGGTGGGGGTTAAGAACGGAGTTTTCATCATCGGCCACAGCGAGAGCGGAAATACGCATGTCATCAACGCGGCCGGCGTCACAGTAATGGAGCGCACCAAAGACGTCCCGGCTGGCATGCGTATGCTCTACGCAATCATCGAAAGGCCGACCGAGTTGCGGCAGAACGCATCCACTCCTCACGAAACGATCAGTCTCGACCCGGGAATTTTCTTGTTCCGAATTTCTCGGGAATTTGACCCGTTCGCCGAACAGGCGCGGCGCGTAGCAGATTAGGGCACCGGACACGTCATGCCAATCGTCAACATCATAGACGGCCGCCGTCACGAGTACCGCTGGAAGACCATCAACGCGATCGTTGAGGCGGCTTGGCACGACAACGGTTGCGACGACGCCGATCGGGTCCCGGCAAATGACAGGGCTGGCCCGGGCTACGCGCAGCGAGAACATATCTCTGTCACCGCCGCTATCGAGTGGGCGCAGACGTTTGAAAACCCCGTCACGCTTTATCTCTACGACAAAGATGGCGGCATCTATGCGGCTGGGAAAAAGAAAGTAGCGGCGTGAAAGAATTCAGCGCCAAGCAATACGAGGCGGTTGCCGCGGAGTGGGACAAAATGTCGAAACTCCCTGAGAGCGGCGAGCCGTGGGCGCTCACGCAGTTTCAATGGGACTGCGTCTCGGCCGCCCTAAAGATTGCGGCCAGTCACGCTGATGAACCGAAACACGGGACAACGCCTACGCAAAAATTGGAGAACCATCATGAGTAAGCGCACCGCCCTCACACTCGCGGCCATCGGGCTGGCTGGCGGGCTGACCGCCTGCTCCAACGACGCGGAGGTTGCCTCGCGCAATCTGTCACAGGCGGCCGACAATTTCGAGATCAATCGTCGCATCGTTTTCTATAACGGCATAACGAATGACTACATCCTGGTCATCGAAGGTCTTTGCTCGCAGCAGCCGGAGGCAAAGAAACTAGCGGTCACCTGCAAGACCGGTCCGAACCAGTTCAAGAAGCATTTCCTTGGGCTCAGCGACAACGTGACGTATTTCTCCGAGCAGATGGAGCCGGCCAAGGCCAGCGTGTTCTTCTACCGCGTAACCTTCAAGCCATCCACCATTGTCCCGGATATTGACTTCAGAAAATGAGCGTGGCGGCTGGCCCGTTGAGCAAATAGGAAAACGAGATGACCACCACGTTCGACCGAGTCAAGGCAATCATCGCAGAACATCTCGGCGCAGACCCGGCGCTTGTCACGCCGGAGGCATCATTCATCGACGATCTCGGCGCCGATAGCCTCGACGCTGTAGAGCTACAGTTCGCGGTCGAGGAAGAATTTGGTTGCGACCTGGGCGACGACGATTTCCAGATACCAACGGTTGGGGATCTGGTCGCGTTGGTCGAGAAAGCCATGAAGCAATATGGGGCCGTAGAATAGCCATGTCACTCGAAATCCTAGCCATGACTGATGTTGAGATCGCGACAGGAATCTCAAGCGCGATTGCTGACTTGAATAAGTACCTTGCTGCGGCCCAAGACGGCGGGCTGCGCGTCAATATTGACTACAACACAGTGAGTTCGATCGGCCATCGATACGGCCTTAAGGTCTACGCCGCAGAGATTCTTAGGCCGGTCGAGGGGGCGCTATGACAAACTTCACAGCCAGCGCTGGCGGCGCGCTGATCGGCACCATCATCTTCATCCTTTTCGTGGCGCAGTTCGGTTATGACACGGGAATTTTGCGATGACGCAATACAACGCCGCGATTGCGGAACCGAAGGAATACGAGGCACCGCCACCGGCCGCTCACAACGGGCCACCGAGCCGCGCCGTGGTGCCAGCAGGGTTCTCGCTCTACCTCGGCGATATCGAGGGGTGCCTGTTAGCGGCGACGGCAGCAGGAGAGGCAATGATCGAAGCGCGGCTCAACAATGATCTAGCCGCGATGGCACGGAGCTGCGCCGTTGTGACGGCAGAGACTAGATCGGCGGCGGCGCTCGCGGCGCATCTCGGGAAGCACATCAGCGCGCATCGGCGGCGGCACGAGGGTGGACATGCCTGATCAACAAGAGCGTGGAGGATTTGTCATGAACGGTCAAAAGCTCATCAACGCGCTGAAGGAAGCTGCCGCCGGCGATCTGGCGCGAGTCACCATCGACGGAGAAACCTGGGCGCGCGTCAAAGACATACACGCAGACCAACAGCAGATCATGGAGATCAACAACACGCTTCGGGACAGCCTACTTGCCATTAAGAGATTGGTTGTCGGTGACAAAATTCCACACTGGAAAGACGATTGGGCAACCACAATGACGCGCGGGCAGATCGCCGACATTGTAGACGCCGTTGTGAAATAGAAACGCGGGGATTTTGGTGATGATTGAAGTGCGTACCTTAGCGGCCGGCGAGAAGATTTCAGACAGCGGCGCGTTTTCTGGGGTCTCCATGGCCAGATACCATGGCCCCGACCTTTGCGACGGCCCCTCAATTTCGAGCTCTGGGCTACGCCAGATATTTACCGACAGTCCTATGGGTTACTGGGTGGAGTCGCCGTACAACCCGGCGCGGATCGACCAGTCCGACAAAGAACATTTTGTGTTGGGCCGGGCATGCCACCACCTACTCCTGGGCGAAGCAGAGTTCGGCAAACATTTCAGCGTGCGTCCCGAGAAGTGGGACTCGTGGCGCACCAACGACGCCAGGGGTTGGCGGTCGAAAGAGCAATTAGCTGGCCGCACTGTTCTCGATCCCAAACAAATAGAGGCCATCCGCGGCATGGCCGGCCTGCTCGATTGGCAGAAGGATCTTGACGACAGCGGCCTTGCCAACTCGGCGCTTGTTAAGAGCGGCATCCTCAACGGCCTGATCGAGCATACCGTCGTCTACCGCGACGAAGAAACAGGAATTTATATTAAGGTTAGACCAGACGCGATTCCCCTAACCGACGGCGTAGCCGGGGACCTGAAAACGACCACGGCGGTCGACTACGAGAGCCTTCAGGGCACGATCAACTCGCTACGCTATGACGTTCAGGGCGCGCTGATCCGCATGGCGCTGCGCATGGTGTGCGGCATCGAGCTCACAAACTTCGCGCTCATCTATGTGATGAAGACGCCGCCCTACGCGGTGCAGCCCGTAGAAATCAAAACCGAGGCGATGGACGCCGCCGAGCAAGACATTCGCGTCGCGCTACGCACATTCGCGCGCTGCATGGAAACCGGTAAGTGGCCGGGCCCGGGCGGGACGCAGGCCGATGCCATGTATATCGAAATGTCGGGGTGGGCGCGGAAGCGCGCCGATGCCCGTAGGGAATTTTTGGAGAGGGAAATAGCGGCGTGAAATTCGATCGGACCACAAAGCCAACAGTGTGGAACTTCAAGGATCTGACCGGGGCATCATTTGCCCGCCTAACGGTAGTTCGATTCCTTGGAATTAAGAGATCGCGTAGCTATTGGCAATGTTCGTGCGTTTGCGGCGGCACCACCGCAACAACAACATGCGCTTTGATCTCTGGGAAGACCCGTTCGTGCGGTTGCCTAGTGGGTGAGGTGGCGACTGCTCGTAACTTGGCCTCATGCGTACATGGCGAAAGCAGCCACGACCGCATCAGCAAAGAATACAGTTCTTGGACCTCAATGAAGTCGCGCTGCAATAACCAGAATAATCACAAGTATCCCATCTACGGAGGCCGTGGAATTAAAGTTTGTGACCGCTGGCAAAACGGGGATGGGGGTCGCAGCGGGTATGAGTGCTTTCTTGCCGATATGGGGCGGCGTCCAACGGCCACTCACTCAATTGACCGATATCCCGACAAGGACGGAAACTACGAACCCGGAAATTGCCGGTGGGCAACGCCTACTGAGCAAAACAACAACCGATCAAAGATGGGGTCAAGGAAAGCAGCATGAGCCAAAATTTAGCAACCGTCGATCGTCCGCGCCGCGACATCGTGGTCCAAGACCCGGTCCCCGTGATGGATAGCGACCGCTTCGCTATGATGCAGCGTATTGCATCAGTGATGGCGAGCGGGAGTCTTGTTCCGGAATCCCTGACACATGTGAAGCTTAAGGGCGCGAATGACGCCACGGAACTGCCGTATGAGCGGGTCCTCGCCAATTGCTTTCTGGTGGTCAATCAGGCGGTGCGGTGGGGATTAGATCCTTTTGCGGTTAGCCAGTGCGTTTCCGTCGTGCACGGCAAGCTTTGTTATGAGGGCAAGCTTGTCTCTGCGGTGATTGAAGCCAAGCTTGGCGTCAGGCTCCGCTATGAGTGGAACGATAAAACGGGAGATGCCTTCGGCATCAAGGTGTCCGGTCAACTCCCAGATGGAGGCATCGAGTCCATTGATGGCACGGTCGGCGACTGGAAAACAACGGGCAATAATTCCCCTTGGGGAAAACCGTCAAATCACAAAAGAATGCTTGCGTATCGCGGGGCGCGGGAGTGGGCCAGATTATTTGCGAGCGGAATCATGCTCGGCGTTTACAGCGATGACGAGATGGCCGACCTCGCCGATGAGGCGCGCGCACGTCGCGCCACACAGGTCGGCCCTAGCTTAGCCTCCCGCCTAGCCGCGGCGCCGTCACCATCGATCGCCAGCGGGTTCAGCGCGGAAGGGGTTGATCGCGAGATCGGCGGCGAAACAGTCGATTCCGCCACCGGCGAGATCACAACAAATTCAAAGCCTGCCGCGACGAGCGGTCAGGCAACACAAGGAGGCGCTGACCAGGAAAATGAATCATCGCAAACCGAAACATCGACTGAAACGGTAGCCGGGCCGAGCGCCGGACAGGGGACCGAGGAAGCGGCCCCCACCAGTTCCCAACCCGATGCTGCCCACCCATCGCCCCCCAGCGACCAGGACAGCAACGGCGCGTCGAGTGGCGACGGTGCCGCCGACCCGGGCGGCAGCGCTGTTTCCCCCAGCAGCGCTGCCGTCACGACTTACCCGTACGGAGACTACGCCAGAGCGCTGGCCAGGGCGCCGCAACCCAAGAGTCTTTCCTCGTTCGACCAGCAATTTAGAAACATGCACGGCTGGACCACAGACGAGGCGGCCCTTCCTACATTGCGTCTAATCTTTGCCGCCCACCAAAAGAAATTGCGCGGTGAGATGAAGCCTGCGGAGTTTGCGGCAGAGATCAAACGGCTGGGGGCTGCGGCGTGACGCTCTTCATAAACACAGGAGATGACCAATGAAAACTGAAACAGCAATATCCGCAGCAGCGGCTCGCGCCGGGATGAACATGACAGAGACCAGGCTGCGCGGAATCGTAGACGATATGTTCAAAAAATTTCACGGCAACGCAGAACGGGCGCTACCTGCGTTCTGGCGCGCCATCAGGGATGACGCAGAGGCTGGTCAATTGGCGGTTAGCCCGTATCTGCGCCGTGTTTTTGACGACAAGAACGGCGTAGATAAGCTTAAGTGCGCGAATTTAGATCGCGGCGGGGTGGGCCCAGCAATATCTGGTGGCCAAGCCATAAGTGCCCGCCCCGGCCGCGAGCCATCTGATGAGGACCGCGCCGCTGGCCTCCGGGCAATGGATAGACTGAAACTTACCGTCTACGACACATTCAAGGTTCGCGATGGGCGCGGCATCGGTGACGTACGATGGGGCCAACTCGCATCGTTGGAGGGCGCGGATATGCTGAGCGCCGCCGTGATCCGTAGACTGATGAAGCATACACAGGCGCCGCATGATATGACAGTGCGCGAAGCCGTGAAGGTGCGCGACTTGCGGCGCATAGTTAGCGAGGCGAGGGAGGAAATCAATGTCAAATAGAACATTAACGAATGGCGGCGCGGTAGACCAGACCGTTTTTGTCAGAAATGACCAAAAGTCGGATGTCATAGCCGCGCCGCCGCCACATCTGCCGTCAATCATCGCCGATATCAGGCGAGCCCATCGCGACAGAAAGTTCGCTATGGCCGTGCGCATAAGCATCGAAAATATGCTTGGCTCATTCCTGCGTGCCCAATCTGGCTGGCGCAAAGACCTGCCAAAGGCACAGCGCGCGGCTATCAAGAAGAAGGCCCTTGCCGCCATTGCGACCGGCAAGAAGATAATCAAACGGGAAGAAAAGTTGGCGGCATCGGCGCTGAGCGGTGCCAAGCCGCGCGCCACACCAAAACCACTGGCTGGAGAAACGGATCAGTTTTTCACGACATACGGTGGCCATATCATTGGAACGCTACGCGGCCTTACCATTAACTGTGCGATGGAAGATTCCTCCGCGTCAGAGATGGGGAGACTTGCCAGAACCCTACCGGTCGCGCCGTGGTTTTTAAAAAACATATTTAGCACGTCGGCGCTCCAACTCGGCGTCATCATCGGGGAATGCGGCGATCTAACGACGTGGCCAGACGGAAATAAAATGACCGTCTCCCAGATGCGCAAGCGGTTGGGGCTCGCGCCCTACACAAAGGACGGGGTTACCCGATCTGGCGCGGGATGGAGAAGAAAAGGCGGGCTGTCAAAAGACGATTGGATCGGGGCTGGTTACAATCAAGAGCGCCGATCGCTTATGTATGTGATTGGCGACCTTCTCGTAAAGAAGAAGGGGCCGTACCGAGATATCTATCTTAAGAGAAAAAAAGATGAACTGGCAAAGGCTGCGGCGCGCGGCCTAACGGTCAGGCCGTCAAAAGATATTCCTAAAGGTAGCGAATCAGAATTCATCAGCAAGAAGCAAATCCACCTCATGGCGCAGCGCTACATGGAACAGCGCGTAGCCAAGGATGTGTTTCTGGCATGGCGGCGGGCCAATGACAGCACGCGACCCGTAGATGCGCTGCCCGCCGCAACTCTTTCCGCGCAAGCGGAGCGCTCGGCCACCTATGGCGCGATCACCAAAACGGAACTGCCGAGCGCAACTTATGCCGCCGTCAAGGCGGTTCGGGGAGGCCATGCTGCCCTTGATGCCCAGAAGGCGGATGCCTCCCCACTTTCTTCCGCGAAAGCGGAACAGCCCCGGGCCAGACGACGCGTGAAGCCCCTATGTGATCTGCCCGGGGCAACAAATTCCGGGCGACCGGAACGGCGCGTGGCCAAAATGAACGTGAAACCCAACCGAACCCTGCTGCGCGCCTCACTTAAACCAGTTGCGGCGAAAGCCGCGAAGCGGCGGACCAAGATCGCTCTGAAACCCATTCTACGCGTGTCCGCCGCCACTCATTCGAATGCTGGGTGACCGGCAAGGCGGGTGGCCATTAGAAAGGTGCTCCCCATCTACTTACTGCCGCCCGCCGCACTTAACAAAGGAGAGCAACATGAACCGACGCCTGTTCTTCCGCTTCATAGCCGCCGCGCCGATAGCGATTGCTGCGGCACCTGCGTTGGCGCGGTCGCCACGCCTCACAGGCGTCGGTGAGTGTGGCCCATGGGCCATCATACCGTTGACGCGCAAAACGTTAAGCCAGTTACGCGTTTCGGCCGAGATGGATTGTGACGCGTACATCCGCGCGGTCATTGCGAAAAGCAATGATGTCATACTCATGGGCTTGCGAGACCCAAGAAATAGAACGGGCATCTAGCATGACCTGTTTAATTATCGGCTTGGCCACAACAGATCTTATGCGGCACGACCTTCCGTTAGACGACCGTGGCCAGCCGTGGCTTGTCGATATCGCTGCGGAGTTAATGGCGGCGGACGGCCGGGCCGTCGATATTATAAAGCGGACGGTCAGGCTGCCCCGTGACACAACGGTAAAGAACGGGGCGCAAGACATTCACAAAATATCTACGCGGTCGGCGCGGCGCTCGGGCGCGACGCAGCGCTGGGCCTGTTTCACTCTCATCGAGATGTTGAATGAGGCGCGTTTCGCCATCTCATACTCTGGCATGACGCGCGAAGTCATTTCGTCGGTGATTACGCGTATCGCCGGCAACGACGCAGGGCAATGGTTAAGCGCGTGGCAGCGGGCCGGTGTGGAATGGATCGACCTGCGCACCCCGGCCACACAGATTTGCAAGCTGCCATATGACCCGCCGAATGCGCTTGGCGGATACCGCTGGCCGAGCAGGGCCGAGGCCGCAGAAAAAGTACTTGGCGCGGCTTACGGCGACATCGCATCCGACGAAATGGCACAGAACAGCGCGGCTTGGCATAACATGAAGACTGATCGCTGGCTTTATATTGCCATGTGCGGTCGCGGCCTGATCGAAGCCGGAGAGCCAAACAGAGAGGTGGCGGCGTGAAGCGCGAGTTTATCGCAGCAAGCAGGGCGTGGCTGCCGATCGCATTGTGTGCGGCTGGCGGCCTTGCTGTTGCGATCCACCTTATGCCGATGTTTCTTGTGGCCGCCCTACCATCGCTCAATATAACTACTGCGAATGCCGTCGTTATGCTGGCTACTGCTTCCGCGCTTTTGGCCGCGAGTAAGGCGCTGGAGTATCAACCGTGACCATCCGAGCCACATACACAGAGACAGCCATCTTCGCTGCTGGCACCGCGCTCAGCATCGAGGATCTGCGCCGATGGTTCCGTGACGAACTGGATAACCGCACACGCTACGCCATTCTGCCCGGCACCAAGGAATACGATGAGATCGTTACGGCCTGTGCCGAGCGGAAGGCCAAACTCGAGCGAGAAATAGAAACTCAGACCAAGCTTAAGAGGGCCATTTAGTGCAAGAGTCAGTAGCCGTCGCGTCCAACTCAATCGACCTCATGATGGTCCTTCATAGAAAAACCGGAGACGACATCTTGGTTTCTGACACGGGAGACCCGGGAGACGCGGTCAGCATACCGGCCGCTGCGGTAAAGATAGCAATGGCGAAGACGCCGGGGTTCGTGGTGATCACGATGCCGGAGCGGCTGGCGCGCGAGAAGGGGCTGGTGTGATGCGTGACGTCGCAGAATGGAAAGGGAAAACGGATGACTCGGCCGTGCCGCCCCGCGTCAAACTAAGGATCTTCGAGCGGCACAAAGGCGTCTGCTATCTATCTGGAATCAAAATCCGGCCAGGAGATGCGTGGGAACTGGAACACCGGGTGGCCCTCTGTAACGGCGGGGCACACGCCGAAAGCAACCTCGCCCCAGCCCTTGTCGCACCGCACAAGGTCAAGACCAAAGCCGATCGGCGCATCAAGTCCAAGAACGACATGGTGCGGAAACGGCATCTCGGGATTCGGAAACCAAGCAGGTTTCCGTGGTCGCGAGACTCAAGGCTAAAGAAAAAATTGGACGGCACCGTAGTTCTACGGTGAGCGGAGCAGATAAGCCATTACTGCTGGAGAAATAAAGTGGGACTACTCATCGGGAAGAAAGGTATCCGCCCTCACGGGTGGCCCGGACGACTCGGAGGTCATAAGCGCGAGGCGAAAGCCTTTATATCGGAATGCAGGGACGCCTGCGGCCCCACTACTTGAACAAGGACTGAGACAATGGCGACGGACGAAGAGATAAGCATTGAGCGGATTCGAGAGTTATTCGATTACAACCCGTTTACTGGCGCCGTCACTCGCCGCAAATACCTTGCATCTAATGCACAGGTTGGCGCAATTGTTGGCTCCATCAACTCAGACGGCTATCTGGCCCGCGATGTAGATGAGCGCAGCATTAAAGTTCATCGGCTATGTTGGGCACACTATTACGGCGCATGGCCAGATGGACAGGTAGACCACCGCAACAGCATCCGTACAGACAATTGTATTGCCAATCTCCGAGAGGCCACCAATCAACAGAACCAATTTAATCGCGGGGCCACCAAACGAAATAAGCACGGCCTGCGCGGCGTTCAATTTCGAGATAGCCGATGGGTAGCGCGCATCAGGGCGGGCGGCAAGCAAATTCACCTCGGCTCTTTCAAAACCAAAGAAGAAGCATCGGCGGCTTACGAGACGCGCGCCATAGAGTTGCATGGAGAATTTTATGCCCAGCAATAAAGAGATTGAGGCGGCACATATAGCATTCGAAAAATGGAATCAGAGCGGCGATCTGCGAACGCAACGTATCTCTGATGACCATATGCGCGCCGCTCTAGTTGCCGTCGAGCAAGCCCGCGCATGGCCGACAGAGGCAATGATCGACGCGGCCGAGATGAAGATGCCGCAGCTTGGCCGGCTTCAAATCAGATTTCTTTTCGAGACGATGATGGCCGCTTCGAGCGGCAGGGCCGCCGAGCAAGTCCGGGAGAGTGAGCCGAGGTTTCACCAAAACAGATGCAACACTTGTGAAGAGCCAATGAGCAACGACTGTCCAAAATGCGCCGCTCTTTGGCAAAGCTGACCTATAGTAATGATTGGGAATTACATACTTTAGTTCTTAGCCACCAGATGTAGAGAGGGAAAATCTATGCCGGGATCGGTTAGCGAGAGTTCCAAAGGGCCGGGTGAACGAACGCCATACGTGCCTTCATGGTGCTACCGCAACGGCCCGAAAATGTGCCCGTGCGGTCACCACGAAGGCTACCACGGCGATAACGGCACATGCCTGCTTGCCGGTGAATGCCGCTGTGTCGGCCTTCCTACATCGTGTCTGACGCCGATTGAGGACTGCTGAGCCATGGAATACGAGACCCGAGAAGCATTTAAGCAGATGGCTGCGCGCGTAGCCGACCGACTCCTTGCTGATCTAAAATCGAAGGTAATTCCCACGATCAGTATTGACGTTATCCGCGCGGAACTGCGGCAAGAAACAGAATGCCCGCGCGACGCCCTTGCTTTCGACAGGCTCGAAGAGATGACAACACGGCGCATCGTGGAGAAAGCGTGATGGCCAGGAACACAAGATGTAGTGGACAAGAAACTAAGTATGTAATTCCCTAATGATTGATTAGCAACGGAGGAGCCCATGAAAGCCATTCTAAAATATGCCACCGCCGAAAGTCCGTTAGGTCCATTCATTGGCGGCCTTATCGCGTCGGGGTTGTTAGCGCTCGTCAGCCTGATTTTGTGGCCGCCATTCTATTGGCTTTTTGGCGCAGTCTTTGGCCCTTGGTTTCGATATTGGGTCGAACGGTAAGGACTAGACAATGCCGGACTTGAGCCAAAGTGAAAGAGAAATTTTATCCTGCCTCAGCGAGGATGGCGGGTTCACGACCGGCCAAGTGTCGAGGTTGGCTTTCATCAGTTACGGGATGACCAACCGCCGCGCTAGAGGCCACGCAATTCGCGGATGGCTTTTGGAAATGAAAAGCCGAGGGCTTGTCGAGTTTCTGGATGACCAAAAGCCCGTCTGTTGGAAACGAACGCCAGCAGGATCGGCGGCATGGCTGTCGGCAGAACGTAAGGCCAATGAATATGAAGCCATGCACTGCCACTCACTAAATCGGTGATCGACAGTTAGCAACGGAGCCAAAGAATGCCGCCGAGCAAAGCAAAAGGTCCAGAGCCAAGAATTAGGACATTCGATGAGGTCTTTGCCGAACACCGGCTGATCGTGGGTGAATACACGGCGTTGGTCTGGCACTTAGCGGCCTTCCGAGCGCGCAAAACAGTCGAGGCTCTGCTGCCGCGCAAGGTCGAGTTTGGCCTTGGCTTCGATCCTAAATCGATCTTGAGGTGATCAGATTGCCAAAGCCAAACATTGACCACAGTGAACAATAAAAGATAGCAAAACCAATGTCCCCGTCGTTACGACCATACAATTACGGAAAGGGAAAAGCAGCGGCGTGGCTTCGCGCTCATGCCGACTATCACGGAGACGACTGCCTGATCTGGCCGTTTGCCAGGAAGCAAGATGGTCGCGGCCAGATAGGATACGAAGGCGAGACTTATGGCGCACATGAATTTATGTGCATATTGGTCAACGGGCCGGCGCCATCGCCAATCCATGAAACAGCCCATTCCTGCGGAAACGGCCATGGAGGATGCGTCAACCCAAAGCACCTATCTTGGAAAACGCCGACCGAAAATCACATCGACACAATCTTGCACGGCAACGCCCATAAGCCGGGGATGCCACGGCGCAAACTAACCGACGCGGACGTGGCCGAGATAAGGGTTTTGAGGGACTACCTTACTCAGGCTGAGCGCGCCGTGATGTTCGGCGTGAGCAACACGACGATAGCCGAGATTGATCGCGGCCGGGCGAGGCCCAACCGCCCCAAAAGGCATCGCGGCACGGCGTACCAGGAGCCCGAGCGAACCGAGATGGTGGCAACGGCGGCTCGAATGAGAGATGCCGGCGCGACCCTAGAACTCATCGCCAAAACGCTAGGCGTGGCCCGCCTCACCGCCAGAACGTGGGCTGCGGAGAAGCGGGGAGCATGACCTCCACCCCCACCAACGACACGACAGAACGGCGCGGCCTTTGGGTCACTGACGCCGAGCTGATCCGTCGCTCGGGGGTGCCATGAGCCGCCGCCCCGCCAAAGTAACCCAAGCCGACATTGCACGCGCCCTGAGGGCCGCTGCGCAGACTGGCGCGGGCTATGTCGAGGTTCGGCCGGACGGCACAATCATGGTCAAGGTATCCCCAGGTGCCCCATTGACTGAGGCGGACCCCCTTGAACCGGCCGGGGAGATTGTTCTGTAATGGACCCCATGCCGCGCCCGCGCCCGCCGAACCTGCATAGGGAGGTCACTCGACACGGCCGAGTCGTTTGGTATGTGCGCGCCGATAAAGGACCACGAACCCGCTTGAGGGCCGAATATGGCACCCAAGCCTTTAAGGACGAATACGATTGTGTTCTGAGGGGAGAAAAGCCCGTCGCTACCGGAAAAGCAAAGCCAAATACGCTTAAATGGCTGATCGAACGCTATATGGAAAGCGCCGCATGGGCCATCCTTAAGGTATCCACCCGTAGGCAGCGCGGCAATATCTTCAAGCATATAATTGCATCGGCCGGCGACGACTTGGCCGCGCGCATTTCCAAAAAAACAATCCAGGCCGGGATAGATCGCCGGCACGCCACACCCGATGCCGCGCGGCATTTTCTGCTGTCTATGCGTGGGCTGTTTAGGTGGGGCTTAGGTGCCGATCTTGCGGCAACCGATCCGACCGATGGCATTAAGGTCAAGCGCCGCAAAACGGAAGGCTACAAAATCTGGCCCGATGAATGGTGTGCAAAGTTTGAGGCGCACTGGCCGCTCGGCACGATTGAACGCGTCTGGTACGAAGTCATCCACTGTACTGGATTGCGCCGTGGTGATGCTGTTCGCGTAGGACGCCCACACATCAAAAATAATCGCGGTATGATCCGCGCTGAAAAGAATGATGAAACCGCCTATTTCCTAATATCTGAAAGATTGCAGCGCGCCCTTGACGCTGGGCCTACCGGCGATTTGACATTTATCGTTGGTAAGAAGGGCAAGCCGCTGAAAAAGGAATCATTTGGCAATGCCTTTGGAAAAGCCTGTAGATCGGCGGGGGTTCAAGGGTCGGCACACGGCATTCGCAAGACGCGCGCAACTATTGAGGCCGAAAAAGGCGCGAGCGGCGCGAAGCTTGATGCTTTGTTTGGTTGGAAAACAGGTAGCAACACATCCGCCATCTACATCCGCAACGCAAACCGCGCGAAGCTAGCGTTTGGCGACGAACTAAATGTGAACAACCTATTCCCTTACCTTGCTTCCGGTGCGGGATCGGGCGGAAATAAATCTTAAATATCAGGGTTATAAAAAATGTGTGGTGGGCCCGGGAGGACTATAACAAGTTTTGTAATTCAATCACTTGCAAAAAGGTGCGGGCGATTAGGGGCCTTTGACGCACAACGGTTATTTTCAGCCCTCCCCGCACCTTACCCCTTGGCCCGCTCCCGCCGCTTTAGCTCGCGCTCGACGCCGCTCCGGTTTACCGGGATTGCCTTTTGCCCTTACGCGCCACCATCAATCCAGCGTCCACGAGCTGCCGAATGGCGTCCGACCGGCTTGGAATCTTGGGCTGCGCCCGCCGCCATTCCTCGACCCGCCGTACCCATGACGAAGGTGCCACGATCTGTAGGCGCTCGGTTTCGGAGCCGTGGTCGAGTTTCGGCGGCATGTGGCCTCCCGGCTGAATATTTTGGTCACCGTCCATATAACACCCCTTGCGTATCGTCCAGTAGTGTGTAATATACACACTGTAGGCAAAGAAGCAAGGGCAATGATGCCCGATGATGGAGGGACAAAATGCTTCAAGGAAACATCTTCAACCGACTGGATGAGCGACGCAAGGCGGGTTCCCCGACTGTCGGCATGGGAGCTACAATCTTGATGTACAGCGACCGTCACGCTGCGACCATCGTTGACCTTCACAACAATCGCGTTGCCATTCAGGAAGATCATTCAATCCGAACCGATAGTAATGGCCAGTGCGATTCGCAGTCTTATTCTTACGAGCGCGACACAAGCAAGCCATTCCGCTGGTTCAGCCTGCGCAAAAATGGTCGCTACGTCGAGGAGGGTTCCAAGATGGAAAACGGAACTGTCCTTTTGATTGGCGAACGTGACAGCTACCACGACTACGGGCTCTAAATGACCACCATCCCACAATCGGCAGGATAGGCAAGGGAGATCGAGATGGCTACAAATGTCAGAGACACGATGCCGCCTGGGTGGCCCAGCACAGAAGCGCCCGTATTTCCAGAACCCAATTCACAAAGCCTTAAACACACTGGAGACCACCACCCCATGACCACCATCCCGCAGACCGCCGACGCCACTACTGGATGGCGGCCGATTGAGACGGCGCCGAAGAAGCCTTTGGACGAATGTCGCTATGGTCCGAGGTTTTTCGCTTTCAATACACACGGATTTTGCTTTGCTTGTTGGGACGAAGATTTTGATCGTTTTTTTGTTGAGAATTACCACGAGGATCATCAACAGCCGACTCACTGGATGCCACTACCGGAGCCGCCAAAATGACACCAATTCCCCAAACAGCCGACGCCTTCAAGGCTTGGGCTGATCGTGAGTGCGGCAAGTGGCCGGCCGATCTGCAAACTCTCGCCTTCAACACATGGACTGACTTTCGCCTGTACACATGGGATCAACTTAAGAACGCCGTTCTAAACGAAGCCCGGCGTTTAGCAGCGGTAAACAATCATGGCCAGACTTAAGAACGTCGAAAGCTGGATGAACTGGTGGGGCTGGACAAACAACGGCGGCCCAGGGGCCGTGAAACTTGATACCGATCACAGGACGATTGCTCGTCATGGCGATGCGGTCTGGCAGGAAGATATTGACCGCGCCATCCGTCGAGACGAGCGCGACCAAGCGGACGACGAGCTAATCGACGCGATTGGGCGTCATTGAAGGCCAGTAAGCAATGCACTGGATACGCGACGACCGAAAAATAGAGCACCCGCGCCGTATCATCACGCATTGCGGCCTAGAAGCGTGGTCAATGAAGGTTGGCAATGGATTTGAAACAGCGAAGTGCGACATGATCGAAGCCAGCAACTCGTTAAGCGACGTAAGGTGCAAGCGGTGCCTTGCTTCATGGAATCGTATCACCACAACACGCCGTCGCGACCGAAGCCGCGTTGGCAATCGTTGATGGGCCAGTGAATGACGATGAACCGCTATAAAATTCAGCGCCTTGACGGCTACACGGGCGGTCGCGAATCGTGGCTGAAAGTCGGCTTTGGTTGGAATAAAGAAGAGGCCGATGCTAAGGCGGATGATCTGCGAAAGCTATATCCAAAACAGAAATTCCGCGTTCGTAAATATTCGCGGCGTTAATGGGCCAGGATGCGATCATGGGAAAACTAATAATCATGCTGGCGATTGGATGGGTGCCACAACACGATGGCACTCTAAAAGAGGCTTGGCGATTTAAAAAGAGTGTGCCGCTAGAACACTGCCTTACGATGAACCAATTGTTTTCCGGTGGCGGAAAGGCCGGGGCAATCACCGTTCGTTGTGGAAACTTCAATCGGTAATGGGCCGTAAGAGGGCCGTAAGAGAGGACCGAAAGATGGAAAAGTTAATCCAGCGGATTGAAACGGACGCTGTTGACACGATGCTAAACGCCGATATTTTTTCAGAGATATTTGGGCCGGAACATTCACATTGGGCAAACTTCTATGGACAGTTCACCGAATCTGTAAGTGATGCTTTTGCACTTGCCCCGGAAGGTATGGTGGATTTTTTGATTGCCACTCACCACAACCCGCCGTCTATTTACTGCGAAATCGTCGTGCGCGTCAAAAAGAAAAAGGCCTCACGCCAGGAAACTTTTGTAGCATACGTTTCAACGGCATCGCAAACATTTCAGAACGCATCCGCGCGGGCGTTCTCAATAGCTGCACTTAAGGCACGGGCTGCGACAATCGCATAGGAGAGGTGAACTATCGCAAAAGTTCTGGACCAACTTCGAGGCCGAACTTAGCCAAACCAAGGAAAAACTACGCACGGCAGAACGAGAAATCGAGCGGTTAAAAACTGCCACGCGCTAACGTGTCGTAAGCATCGGATATTGAAGTGGCAAAAACTCCGAAACTACTACGCAACGGGCGACAGATCGCCTACATTGTTCTGCGCGACGAAGAATTTCATCGAGCCTACCCTATGCGGATTCTAGCCGAAGGGTATAGGCGGTCTGTCTCCCATGGCTCGAAGTGTCAGTGGAAATTGGTCAAGGGCACCTTGACGTTTGCCGCTGCTGCATACCGCGTTCATAGGTAGTGTACAATGGACATCACTAAGCCCGATCTTACATTCGCACGCCCCGAAGGAGAGGTGGTGTATTCCATCTCCGAGCGCGGCAAGCTAACGGAATACGGCCTCGGTGCCATGAGCGATGACGGCCACACTTTGTTCCCCATCGCATAAGAAATCCGCCATGGTGGGATCAATAGGACTTGGTGGCGTCAAGTCTTGGCCGACCGAATACGGCGGGAAGGAATTTATTGCGTGGGCAATTGAGAATAGCATTCAAGATGTTGTACTGGTGGATGAGCATAGGCTAGAGGTCATTGAAGATCATTGATTAAGCGATATTTGCCGCACCACTAAAACGCGAAACGCCGCCGAGTTTCCCCGGCGGCGTTTCTTGTTCGGATGGCGTAGCCGGTCCGAGAATTTATTCTACATCAAGCTCGGCGAGAAATAGCACCATACCTGCCCGCGCGGGCCGATAAACACCAACCCATTCCCGGTTGGGTTGGGATCGTCGTTCGATCTCTTCATCTTGTTCGGCGGAATATAGATGCGCGTGCCGATAGGAATATGCTGGCGCATGAGCTGAGCATCGTCGCGCGTATCGGTGACGATGGCAAAGTACTGATTTCCCTTCATTTCAAAATCGTTTGTCTCATACGCGTCAGCCTCGCCGCAGCATGATACTTGCGGGTTGTCCGGCTGCATTTGTCGCTTGAACCATGCTCCGATCGCGGGGTCTTGTTTCTTCCATTGACCGAGATCGCGGGCGAGAACTGGCATCATCACAAGCACCAATGCGAATGTGACGGGGACGATCAGGATTTTTAGGCCAATATTTAGCAGGCGATCTAGTGAAACCATGACCGCACCTTGTCGCCGGCATTGATAAGCCAGCCGAAGAACCCCCCAATGCCAATCAATGTCAGTAAAACAATCTTGCCAGCAAGAGCCTGATTTTTAAGAGCCGCCACATCTTTTTTCAGTTCTCGGATATCTTCTTCATCCTGTTGCTGCTTCTGCAATACGAGAGCGAGCCTGACATCATCGGTTTCAGTTCCGCTCATG
>Ga0209518_1002155_pt1 | contig 19059 bp, 25 predicted proteins | sample RifGroB1_FD_183993 | JGI IMG/M metagenome (GOLD analysis project Ga0209518, IMG submission 183993) | Groundwater microbial communities from Rifle, Colorado, USA - Groundwater B1 (SPAdes) (version 2) | ecosystem: Environmental > Aquatic > Deep subsurface > Groundwater | place: Rifle, Colorado...
GGGGCCGCGCCGTCGCCGGCGCGGCCCCGCGCTCCTCGGAGCCGACGACGCCATGATGCGGGACATCCACCTGGGCGTCCGCCTCCCGTTCGAGACGGCGTCGGAACAGGACGGCTCCGAGGACATCCTCATGCGGCTCCTCGGTTTGGTGAGCCGCGTCGACCTCCGCTACATCCTCGAGAACCCCAAAGCTCCGTGCCTCTACGACTCCGGCGTGGTCTACGCCGAGCCCGACCAGAAGGCACGGCGCGGCACCGTCAGCAGGTCCAAGCTCAAGAAGCTGTACGAGCTCCTCTCGTCGATGGAGCTCGATGACGAGACGATCCTCCAGGTCGTCCGCATGGTCAAGGGCGTCGAGGTCTTCCTCGACACCCCGTCGCTGTACAGGCGCAGACGTGGTGACTGCAACGAGCTGGCCCCGGTCCGCATCGCCGAGCTCTGGCGCTGCGGCCTCGCGGCTAGCCCGCTGCTCACCAAGCACCTGAACGCCCGCGGCGGCGTCACCTACCATGCCCTCGTCAGGTGGCCCGACGGCACCGACGAGGACCCGTCGCTCCTCCTCGGGATGGGCGGGGTGGCTCGCCGCGAGGAGGCGCGCGAGGAGGTGCGCAAGAACGTCGAGAGGTACGCCGCGGTTGTCGACGGGGCCGGGCAGCTCGTCGGCGGCGGGGCCGACCCGGCGCAGGTGGCCGCCTACGTCAGCACCCTGGGCCTCGTCCCGCGGGACGGCTTCTTCAGGAGCCTGAGGTGAGCCTGGTCGTCGTACAAGCGGCCGCGGCGACCCAGGCGAGTCGCTTCCGGTCCTCCCTCCGGAGCCCGCTCGAGGGCGTCACCAACGAGGCTTGGGTGATGTTCGCCAGGGCCCTCGAGGTCCAAACCGCGGGCGCCGTGTCGGCGTCGGGCGGCCTCGGGTGCTACGACATGAGGGCGCGCCGGCTCGTCGAGCTCGGCTACGCGAAGGCGCTCCCGCAGGAGAGGGTCGGCGAGCGGCAGGTCCAGGCGTGCGAGTTCCTGCCGCCGTGGACGCGGGCGCGCTTCCTCACCGACGCCGCCGAGCAGTACCTCGCCCTCCGCAGGTCGTGCGCCTTGTACGACGCGGACCTCGCCACCGGGAGGCTTTCGCGGCGGGAAGGCCTCTCACGCGCCGGCACCTTGGCGCTCCTCCACCGCGGCGGGCGGGGCGCCCTGCTCGCGTGGCCCGACATGTTCAAGGACACGGCGGCGCTCGTGGGGCGCTGCGAAAGGATCTTCTGATGCGCATGATCGACGCAGGCACCCCGCACGGCGACCCGAACCTCGACCCGTTCGTCGAGGTGGACTCCGACGAGCTCGTGGAGGAAGGTATCGACGAGATCGGCAACGACGAGATCGGCAACGACGAGATCGGCGCCGCCGTCCTGGCGGTCGTCGAGAAGGCCAGGGACAGCCGACAGCCACCGCCGACCATGCGGGCGGTCGACGCGGACGCGCCCCTGCCCGACGGCGACGCCTTCGACCCGTTCGCCGGCGAGCTCGGGGCCGGCGACCCCTTCCCGTTGACCTCGAAGCTCCTCCTCCGGTTCGGCGCCGGGCGCGAGGCGCCGCGGTACGTCCGCGTCGACACCGAGGAGAGCTACCAGGCCTTCCGCGCCGAGAGCTCGCCGGAGCTCGCGGAGCTCAAGGCGCGCGTCGACGACCTCGCGACCCGCTTCGCGGAGCACGCGGACGACCCCGATGCGCACGAGATGCTCGTCGCCGAGGCGGAGCAGGTGGACCTCCTCGGCGAGGACGTGGCGGGCGTCGAGGAGGAGAAGCAGGTCGACGTGTGGCTGCCCGAGTGGGCGCGCGGCAAGGTCAGGGCCTGGCGCGAGGGCGGCTACGTCTGCGCCAGCATCAACCTCCCCGGCTGCGACGGAGACGTCAGGGTCTGCACCAGCATCGAGCCCTTCCAGCGGTGCTTCGCCGAGATGCGGCGGCACGCCGCCGAGGCGGGCGCCGGCGGCACGGCGGTCGTCGGCGTCCTCCCGGCCATGAGCTGCGTGCTCGGCGCCGGGACGCTCGTGAAGGAGATGGCCGCCGCGGCGCCGTCGATCCTCCGGCGGCCCGAGGCGTCCCGCCGGGCGCCGTTCGTCGTCCGGATCGAGCCCCGGGCGAACCCGGCGGTCTGCGCGATGGCGGCCCTCGCTCAGCAGGCTGCCGGCGGCGACAAGCCGGCGCGGGCGGAGTGGGACGCCCTGGGCGCCGCGGCCGGCAAGGGCGCCAAGGTCGTGGGGCAGGCCATGCGCGAGGCGCTGGCGCTCCTCGTCAGGAGGGGTAAGGTGGCGGCGTGAGGCGCTCGATCGACAACGCGGCCGTCACCCTCCTCGAGGCGGCTCGGCGCAACCCGGAGGCGGCGCCGACGATCCTCGCCGAGGCGTCTCGCCGGTTCCGCGGGTACGCCAAGCACCCCATGAACGTGAGGGCGACCAAGCTCCTCCACGCGATGGCGGACGAGTTCGAGGCCGCCGCGGCGCTCTCGGCGCGTGGTGGTGAGCTGCCGACGTCGGACGACATGGACGAGGCGGTCGCGGAGACCGCTGCCGCCTACGAGTCGACGGCGGGTGACGACATGGACGTGGAGGCGCGCCGGCGCCAGCTCCACGACGTTGTGACGGACGAGCCGCGGACGAACATCCTGCCGGAGGTCGGCGACGACCGGATCGGCAACATCGCCACGTTCAAGTACCAGCCGACCCCCGCGGAGATCGACAACAAGATCTTCGAGACGATGACGATGGCCTTGCTCCAGGGCACGAAGGAGCAGGCCCAGGCGATCACGGTCGACGTCTTCGTCGTCAACCAGCCGCCGGCCCTCACCCCGGGGTCCGGCATCTTCAGCTCACCCCGCTGTCGCCCGTACGGGGTCGTCCAGTACGGCAGCGACGGGGCCACCGGCAGCGTCAGGTTCGACGTCGGCCTCGGCAGGCGCTTCACCGTCGGCGGCAACTACGTGTCGTTGCTGCTGGGCATGGACCAGCCGCCGGGCTGGACGACGACCAACAGGAACGCGGGGCAGATGATCCTCGGCGCGTCGCTGGCCTTCTTCGCGGCCCCGACGGCAGCGCCGGTCATGCTCACGTCGTACCTCGACACCTCGCTCGCAGCGCTCGGCACGCAGACGGTCCCCGTGCCGGCGAAGGCGGCGTTCCTCCTGCCGCCGCAGTCCGACAACATCGCGGGGTCCACGCAGATCGACTTCTACGACATGGCGGGGGTCCTGTACTACTCGCTTCAGTTCGTCAACGGGACGGTGGTCTCGCCGATCCCGCTCGCGAACGACACCGTCCAGGTCGTGGTGACGAACCTTGGTCCCGGCGGGGCGCGGTACCGCCTCATGTGGCAGCTGGCCCTCTAACCGGGTGGCCGACAGGAGAAGCAAGATGTCAGAAAAAATCGAAGGCCCCACGCTCCTCGGGTTCGGCGACTTCTTCGTCGGGGCGGGCAAGCCGCCCCCGGGTCGCGGCGGGGCGGGCAAGCCGCCCCCGGGTCGCGGCGGGGCGGGCAAGCCGCCCCCGGGTCGCGGCAGGGCGACCGGCGGCAGAGGCGCCTCCGTCAAGTTCGCCAAGCTGAGCGGCAAGTCGTCCCCTCACGGGCTGGCGCTCTTCGGGAAGGACGGCAAGGGCGGGGCGCAAGGCGCCGCCCAGCGCGCCCTCGCGACGGCGAAGAGGGTGCGGGGCGTGGTCGCGCGATACAAGAAGGACGCCGCCGCCGGGAAGCATGCGCCGCTCGTCAGGCTCGCCCCCACGAAGGTGAGGGGCGACGGCGCGGTCGTCCTCGGCGCGGCGCCGTCGGGGTCGGAGGCGCGGAAGGGCTTCAGCAAGCTCACCGACAAGCAGCGCGCCGCCGTCGAGAAGCACGCGAAGGCCGTCATGAAGAACGCCGCCCTCAACAAGCGACTCAACGTCGCCGCGTCGAAGGCGCAGAGGGCGGGGGCGAAGGCCAGCGGCTTCATCAAGGTGGCGATCCCCGTCATGAGGAGGCTGGCGGGAGGGCGCCCCGGGAAGACGGGCGTCAAGGGTCTCGACGACGAGACGCTCCTGGGCGCTCTCGCCGGCCTCGACGACGAGGACGTCGCGGCCCTCCGCGGGCTCGTCGGCCTCGACGAGGTCGGGCAGGACGACTTCGAGGAGCCCCTGCCTAACGAGCCCGGTGTCGGCGGGTACGACCCGTCGACGGGGATGGTCTTCGACCCCGACGGCAACGTCCTCTACGACCCCAACAACGACCTCGAGATCGTACCGTTGCCGGAGCGGGCGGGCGGGTCGCCCCCCGCCGAAGAGCTGAGGCAGGCTGTCAGGAAACTGCCGCCGGACGCCATCGTCTACGACGGCTTCCCCCACGGCATTCCGGGCTCCACCCAGAAGATGTCCGTGGCCATTCACGACGCGTTCGGCAGCGCCGAAGGCTTCCTCAGCGGCGTCGACAACGAAACAGATCCCGGGGGGCACAACATGTACCGCTGGTCGAGGAGCCCCGAGAGGTGGGTGTACTACAAGGAAGGCCCCGACGGCGTCGCGGCTGACGCCAGCGAGAAGTCCAACTCCGGTGTCCAGGCGATTTCGCTTCAGAGGGGGTGGGGTCCGCTCATCGGGCAGCCGGGACACCTGTACGCCAACGGCCTCCAGTACGCGCAGGACGACGACAAGTGGTTCTGGCAGGCCAAGTACGCCCCGCGGTGGGCCACCGCCGAAGCCGACGCCAAGATCGCCGAGGCGAACAGGGTCATCGTCAAGACCAAGACCGCCGACGCCGTCGCCCGGGCGGCCGAGATCGCGAAGACGCGGGCCGACGAGGTGGAGAAGCAGCGCAAGATCGAGGCCGAGCGGGTCCTGGCCGAGCAGGAGCAGACCCGCGCTGAGGAGAAGGCCGCCGGCGAGCTGTCGATCGCGGAGGCCAAGGCCGAGTCCGAGCGGGCCGTCGAGGAGGGGAAGCAGGCCGCGGAGCAGGCCAGGCTCGAGCTCGAGGCGCGGAAGGTCGAGCTCGAGGCCATGAAAGCGGAGGCGCAGGCCTCCGCCGCGCAGCAGGCCGCCATGCTCCAGCAGGCCGGCGTCTGGAACCAGTGGGCGCAGGCCAACCCCGCCGCGGCCGTCCAGCAGATGCAGCAGGTCGCCCCGGGGTTCACGCCCGCGACGGCGTCGTACTTCGCGGACGCGCCGGGTGAGGGCGGCTTCGACGTGGAGGACGGGTCGTCCATGATGGTAGACGAGGATGGCGGGCAGGTCGTCGACTTCTCGCGGGGTGAGAGCCCCGACGAGAGCGAGGACCCGTTCAGCGACGACGGGCAGTCGATGGACGAGGGCTTCGAGGAGTAGGGGGCCGTGTCCCTCCACCTCCTCGGGGCCGAGCGGGGGCGAGCCGTGCTCGTCAGGGTCCGGAACCCGCTCGACCTCGCCAAGGCGCAGGGCGGCTCCGCCGGCAGGGCCGCCGCGGCGCTCCTCCCGCAGGCCGTGTCGGGGATGGTCCTCGACAAGATGGCCGAGCAGTTCCGCGCGAACCTCAAGGCCAACGGCGTCGACGCCGAGGTGGTCGTCGTCGCGGACGACGGCTCGCCGGCCGCCTCCGGCAGGCGAGACGTCGTCGCGGGGGTGGTCGTGGGCGTCGCCCTGTCCGTCGCCGGGTGGGCGGGGTGGCGGTTCGGCATCAGCCGGGTGGTCAACAAGTTCATGAGGAGGACGTCATGAGTCTCGAGGAGCTGGGGGCCGACGACGGCCTCCTCCGCAAGGGAAGCAAGGGCGAGCGGGTCCGCGAGGTCCAGCGCGCCCTCAACGCCAAGGGCTACGCGCTCGACGCCGACGGCGACTACGGCAGGAAGACGGAGGCCGCCGTCAGGAAGTTCCAGCAGGAGGGCAGGCTCAAGAAGGTCGACGGGGTCGTCGGCCCGGAGACTCTGGCGGCGCTCGGCCTCTCCGCCATGCAGGTCACGTTCACCGACGAGGAGGCCGGCGTGGTGACGGCGCGCCGCCCCGGCGAGCTCATGGACCCGTACGCGTCGGACGGCAAGGCCGCCGCGCTCAAGGCGGCGGGCGCCGGCAGCACGGCCTTCGCGACCTGCGGCGCCGCCGCGGCGTCGTGGGAGCAGGGCCTCGCGGCGGTCGTCGTCGCCGGCGTCGCGCTGGCGACCCTCTACGTCGTCGCCCGCCTCCGGGCGCGGAAGGAGAAGGTGTCGTGAGCCTCCACGAGATCGGCGCCGTCGACTACGGCGCGGCCCTGGCCGCCGCCGGCGACCTCGCCGGCCGGGCGATCACCGACTACCAGAAGGGGCAGGCGGAGGAGGCGGCCAGGAAGGCGGCCACCGCCGCCGAGGAGAGGAAGCTCGCCGAGGCGGTCGCGGCCGACCAGGCGTGGGTGCTCGCCGAGGCGGCGGCGCGGACCTCCGCGGCCACGGCGGAAGCGGCGCCGGCCAGCCTCAGGAAGGCGGCCGGCGCGAAGGCGGCCGCCGACGCGAAGGCGGCGGACCTCGCCGCGACGCGGCAGGCCAGGGCCGGGGCCGGGCTCGCGCCGTCGGTCGTCGACCGCCGCGTCCAGGCCGCCGAGGCCGGCTTCGCCGACGCGACCGCGAAGCTCCAGGCGAGGCCGGACGACGGCTACACCCAGAAGCTCGTCGAGGCGTGGGAGAAGGCCGTCGTCAAGGCGCAGAACGTCCAGGTCATCAAAAGGAGCGACGCCGCGCCGGCGTCGGCCGGCGGCAACGCCCTCGAGCTCCTGGGCCGGCCCGTCGTCGGCCCGGTGAAGGTGTGGCACGTCGGCGCGGCGGTCGGCGGCGGGGGCGTCCTCTGGCTCGTCGTCCGGAAGCTCCTGCGGCGGGAGGTGACGCCGTGAGCTTCCGCGACGACATGGAGGACGAGGGCCCGCAGGAGGGCGACTGGGTCACCGACGACCACCACACCTTCCGCGAGCACGACGGGCGCGGCGTCTTCCACGTTGACCTGGAAAGTGACATGTGGAAGCAGATCGAGGCGGAGATGGCCGCGAGGAGGTTTTGGCCGAACGTCTGGTTCGTCTCCGACCACGGGAACGCTCGCGTCATGACGCCTCCGCGGCGGCGTCGGGGGCGGCGATGACCTTGGAGCTCCTCGGCGCCGACGCCGTCGGCCGAAGCCCCGGCTCCCCCGCGCGCAGCATGCGCCTGCGACGCCGACAACTCCGGCGCGGCGGCGGCCCGCCCGACAAGCCGCCGCCCGACAAGCCGCCGCCCGACAAGCCGCCGCCCGACAAGCCGCCGCCCGACGAGCCGCCGGCGTGGTACGACAAGCCGCCGGCGTGGTACGATGAGCAGCCGCCGCCGCGGTACGACGAGCCGCCGCCGCGGTACGACGAGCCGCCGGCGTCGTACGGGCCGCAGGAGAGCGCCGAGGAGGAGGGAGGGGGCGTCGTCGACGAGGACGCCCGGGCGGTCCTCATGGAGGCGCTCGCCGCGGTCGACAGGCTCGTCGCCGAGTCGGGGAGGCGGGGGAGGAGGAGGGCGCGCCCCGCGGAGAGCGACGAGGGCGGCGACGAGGGCGGCGACGAGGGCGGCGACCTCGAGGTGCTCGGGGCGGGGCCGCGCGACCTCAAGCGCGGCGACGGGGGCGACGACGTCAGGGACCTCCAGCGCCGGCTCGTCGCCGCGGGGTTCCCCGTCGGGGAGGCCGGGGCGGACGGCGACTTCGGCGCAGGCACCGAGGCGGCCGTCAGGGCGTACCAGGCCGGGGCGGGGCTCCCCGTCACCGGGGTCGTCGACCTCAGGACGGACGCGGCGCTCTGGGTTGCCGCCGGCGCGGGCGACGCGGACGCCGCGGCCCGGGCGAGGGCGCCCGCCGAGGTCTCCGCGACGAGGAGGGCCGCCGGGGTAGCGCTCCCGGTCCTGGGCGGGCTCGGCGCCGGGACGATCGCGCTCGCCCTCCTCTGGGACCGCAACCGGCTCCTCGGCGGCGTCCTGGGGGCGGCGGCGGGCGTCGGCGGCGGGCTCGCCCTCAGGGCCGCCGCGGCCCCGAGGGCGGGTGCGGCCGTGGTCGGCGGCGAGCTCAAGGCGCGGACGAGGCCGTCGCTGCTACGCCGCCTCTTCGGGGCGAAGTCGGAGACGATCTCGAACCCGACGAAGGTCATCGTCGCCGTCAAGGGCTCGCCGCGGTCGGTCGTGTTCGCGACGCCGGCCGCGACGCCGGCCGGGACCGACGACGTCGCGAGCGTCAAGACGGTCGGCGGCGAGCGCTGGGTGCCGGCGTACAGCAAGACGACGCACAACTACAACAACCCGAGGAAGGTCGTCGTCAAGGCCAACGGCGCGGCCATGACGTTCGACGACGTCCGCGACGTCCAGGTCTTCGGCGGGGTGGTCTTCGCGAGCGACTACGAGGAGGTCAGGTGAGGGACCTCGACATGCTCGGGGCGGACCTCCAGCGGCCTCCGGCGCCGGCCTGGCGGAAGGCGGCGGTGGCGGCCGCCGGCGCCGTCGCCGGCGCCCTCCTGTGGCGGCGCCACCGCGTCCTCGGCTTCCTCGGCGGCGGCGCCTTGGCCGGCAACGCCTACGCCGTCGCCACCAGCGAGAGGAGCTTGACGTCGGCGACGCGGCGGCTCGGGCAGCACGTCATGGCGACCGTCGGGGCGCTCTCCTTGCCGTCGCATCCAGCCCTCGGGTACGTCGGCGGCGTCGTCGCCGGGTCGATCCTCCTCAATGGCGACGACGGGTACGGCCTAGCCGTCGTCCGCGACGCGGTCGCGAAGGCGACGGCGAGGGCCGGGTCGCCGGCACCTCTCGCGCTGCCGCCGGCGGGTGCGTAGCCGTGCGCGTGGAAGCGGAGGTCCTCGACGGCGAGTCGGACGAGCTCGCCGGCGACCTCGAGCTCCTAGGCGTCGACTGCGTCGGCGTCAACTGGGGCAAGACCATGTTCGACGTCGGGAAGAGGGGGCTCTCGGCGACCGGCGCGGTCCTCAACAAGTTCTACCCGGGCGCCGGCACGATCGTCGACAAGGGCGGCAGCTTGCTCATGGACAAGGGCAAGGACAAGTGGGCACCGAAGCCCGCGACGCCCGCGACGCCCGCGACGCCCGCGACGCCCGCGACGCCCGCGACGCCCGCGACGCCCGCGGACCTCGCCGCGGCGGAGAGGAGGAGCCTCGAGGCCGGGAGGGACGCCGCGGAGGCGCGGGCGCGGACGGCGAAGCTGGTCGCCCTTGGCGTCGGCGGCGCCGCGGTCGTCGGGGTCGGGGCCATCATCCTCGGAAAGGTGCTGCGATGACGCTCGAGATGCTGGGCGCTGACTTCGTTGGCGGCGGAGGTGGTGGACACCACGGCCACCACGGCGGGGGAGGTGGTTTCCGCTACCCCGGCGTGATGCCGGTCTACCCTTGGTGGGCGACGGGGCCGTTCGCGCAGGAGGTCGTCGAGATCGAGGACGAGGTGACGCAGGCCGACCTCGACGCCGCGACCGATTCGGTCGCCGACGAGCTGGCCGAGCGCGTCGCGGAGAAGCTCAAGACGAAGGTGAGGGGCGACCTCGAGATGCTCGGGGCCGACGTCGGCGACCCGGCGTTCGTGAGCGCCGCCGTCAAGGACTTCGAGGCGCAGCTCGGGGCGACGCCGGTGACGTTCGAGGTCGCTCGGCGGGTCGCGGCGAGGGCGCTCGCCATGACGGACGAGGCCGAGAAGGCCGCCAAGGCCAACGCAAGCTCCCTCGTCGGGCCGGCGATGTGGGAGCTGCCGCGCGGGCACCTCCGGTGGCACGCGGACGCGGTCGCGAAGGAGCTCGCCGGGCGCGACCCGAACGCGACCCCGTACGAGCGCGCGGCCGACCTCAAGAAGTGGGCCGCCGCGGCGTACCGCACGCTCATGACGACCGTCCAGTCCGACGCCATCACGGAGCGCATCCGGACGGAGCTCTGGTCCGACCTCGCCTCGGCGGTCGCCGCCATCCCAGCTAGCGCCGTCGAGCAGATCCGCAAGATCCCGGGGGCGATCGTCGAGGGCGCGACCGGGCTGCCGCTCTGGGCGTGGACGCTCATCGTCGTCGGCGGAGTTGGGCTCGTCGGCTTCGCCGCCTACAAGGTCCTGCTGGCCGCCGCGCCGTCCGCCGGGGCGGCGCTCGCCGGCAGGCTCGGGAGGTAGCGCCGTGGCGAAGGACTACTCAGACGACCAGACGTTCGAGCGCGGTGACGTCGCCCGGTTCGAGGGCGCATACTGGCAGTGCTCACACGACCCCGCCGGCTACCCGCCGGAGGAGAGGACCCCGTGGGCGTACCCCGCCGGCCCCTGGCGGCCGCTCGGCGTCACGGTCGACGGCGTCGGTGACCTCGAAGAGTTCGGGGCGGAGGAGGGCTAGGTCGTGCGCACCTTCCACGTCGCCGTCCAGTCGGCCGACGAGGCCGCGGCGGCCGACGCGCTCAGGTCGGCCGGGTGGTTGCCCCGCTATGGGCGAGACGGCGACATGTCGTTCAAGGCCGACGCGCACCTCGCCGAGGTGCGGGCCGTCCTCGCGTTCGCCGACGTCAACCACGCCCTCGTTTGGGCGACCGGCGGCCGCAGGTGAGCTTCGCCGCCAAGATGCTCGGCCTGGCCGGGGCCGCGGGTTTCGGGGCGGCCGCCTGGCTCCTCTGGTTGCGCCAGGACGAGGGCGAGCCGGCGGCCCCGGTCGCGATGCCGGACCTGCCGGCAGGCGTCCCGGCAGGGTCCTCAGGCATCACGGCCGCGGGTGGCAGGAAGGGGAGCACGGCCGAGGCGGACGCCAACGAGGTCGAGGCGCTTAAGCGCGTCATCGCCAGCGAGGCGGGGTCGGGCACGGACGCGGAGAGACGCGGCGTCGCCTGGACGGTGCGCAACCGCTTCCGCGGCAAGAGCATTTACGCCAAGGAGTTCCCGTGGCGGGCTCAGAAGGGTGCCGACCCGCCGTTCTCGTCGGCGCGGCCGGGGACGGCCGCCGACGAGGCCCTCGCGCGCGAGGTCCTGGCCGCCGACCAGTCCCAGGACCCCACCTACGGCGCGACGGCCTTCTTCGAGCCGCGCATGCAGGACGCGTTCTGCAAGGCCGGCGCGGCGGCCCGGGCCGGCGCGACCGGCAGCATGACCGTCGACGGCGTCCGGATGACCGACGTCACCCGGTTCAAGGCCTACCGCAAGGACGCCGACGAGATCCGGGCGAGCTGGGGGAGGTCCGACGCCTGCCTGGCCGTCGCCGGGCGGTTCGAGCTGTGGGGGCGGAAGGAGAAGCTGGCGCGGTTGCCCGGCGGCGCGCCGGTCGTCATGGCCGGTGACCTCGAGCTCATGGGGGCGGCGGCGTGAGCGAGCCTGCCCTCAAGAAAGGCGACCGCGTGGTCGACGACCTGGGCCGCGTCGGGCGGGTCGTCCGCGTCGACAAGGCGGGCCGCCTCGTCGTCGCCTTCCAGGACCCCGACGGCGGGGAGACCTGGGCCTTCGGGGCGGCGCCGAGCGACCTCGAGCGGGTTCCCGCTCCGGCCCGCGGGACCTAGGAGCGATCCGTGGCGCGACCGCACCTCATCGGGGGCACCCCGCTCCTCGGCTTCATGACCGCCTTCAAGGCCGCCTCCAGGCGGTGCCCGTGCTGCGGCCGGGTCCTCGAGGCAGCGCGGCCGGCGCCAGCGCCGTCGGCGCCCACCGTCGAGGTCGGCGACCTCGAGCTCCTCGGCGCCGTCCGATGATCTTCGACGGCAAGTTCCGGTCGACCGGGATGGTCAGCGGCCCGCCGCCGGCCGGCGGGCTCCTGCCCGGGCAGGCGCTGTCGGTGCAGGCGGCGGCGTCGACGGCGCGCGCTTTCACAGCCCGCGTGCGGCGCGGCGCGCTGCGCGCATCACCCGCGTCGCTGCTCGCGCCGTACTTCACGCCGGGCGCGAAGCTCCACGTCGGGTGCGGGCCCAAGAAGCTCGCCGGGTGGCTCAACACCGACGCCGCCCCCGGCGTCGGCCCGGATGGCGTCGTCGACCTGCACAACCTCAAGCTGCCGGCGGAAACGTTCGCCGTGATCTACGGCTGCCACGTGCTTGAGCACTGCTGGACCGAGGACACGCTCGCCATCTTGGTAGGGCTCCGTCGCGCGCTGCGCCCAGGTGGGACGCTCCGCCTCTCGGTGCCGGACCTCAGGCTCGTCGTGCGAAACTGCATCGACTCGCACGTCTACGGTGACGAGCGCTCGGCCCTCTCCGTGCTGTACGGCGGCAGTTTCAGTCGAGCGACAGGATCGCTTGACCTGCACCGACAAGCCTTTTGGCGCGAGCGTCTCGAGCAGCTCATGGTCAAGGCGGGGCTCGTCAACGTCCGCGAGTGGGGTCCTGGCCAGTACCCTGAGATCGACGCGGCCAGGGACTACGCGACGTGGCCGCGCGGCCCGGACGGCCGCAGCGCGATAAGCCTCAACCTCGAGGCGGACCGGCCGCTCGGGTCGTCGCACGTCTCCACCGCGGTCGCGGCGGCCAGGTCGTCGGCGGGCAGCAAGGTCGTCTCCGTCCTCATGGCGGTTGGGCCGGTCTCTCGGTGGTTGGAGGAGGCGGCCTGGTCCGTCCTCGAGCAGTCGTTGCCAAACGGCTGGCGCGTGGAGCTGCTGGTCGGCGTCGACGGCTGCCAGGGTAGCCTGGACGTCGCTGTGAGGATCCGCGACCCGCGGGTGGCGATCTTCACCTCGAAGGTGCCGCTCGGGACGTACGTGATGGCGAACGCCCTGCTGGCTCACGCGCACGGTGAGCTCGTCGGGCGGTGCGACGCCGACGACGTGACGCGGCCCGGCCGGCTGCGCGCCATCGTCGAGGCGGCCGAGGCGGGGGCCGCCGCGGTCAACACGCACTTCTCGTTGGCCGACGCGAACCTCCACGAGATCCGCGTGTGCGGCTACCCGGTGGACGGGGCGTGGTTCTTCAAAACCTCGCTGATGGCGATGCTTGGCGGGTGGCAGCCGTGGCCGTGCGGGGCGGACAGCGAGATCTTGAGTCGCGTGCGCGCCTTGAAAGCCAAGATCGGCGTCGTGCCGCGCGACCTGTACATCTACCGCCGTCACGGCTCGCAGTTGACGGAGGGTTCCGGCACGGGGGCGGACTCGCTGGTCAGGGCCAAAGCTCGGCGAGCTATAGCTGAAGCTGAGAGGCGCTTCTCCGCAGGTGAGGTTCCGGCTCCGCTCCGAGTTAACGCCGCGCCGGTCTCGCGCGTGGCGGTGCCGGTTCCCGCGGCGGGTCATGTGGTGGACGTGTCCGTCCTCCTCGGGACGGTCGGTCGGTCGGAGATGCTTCGCGCGTGTGTCGACAGCGTGAGGGCGAGCCTCTCCGGCGCCGGCTTCAGCTACGAAGTCGTGGTCGCCTACGGTGGCGAGGACGACCCGTCGCTCCCGTGGATGTGGGAGCAACCCGACCTGGTGCTGGTCGCCGGCGGCGTCGGCGGGGCGATCCCGGCCTTCAACAAGGCCTACACCGCGAGTCACGGGCGGTACGTCTGCCAGCTCAACGACGACCTGCTGGTGGTCGGTGACGCGATCCCGCGCGCGCTGCGGCACATGGAGGCTGACTATGACTGCGCGGGCGTCGTCTTCAAGTCCGACCGCGGCGACGGCGCGGGTCTCAGACACATCCGCTTCAAGGGCGGCGAGCTGCACCCGAACCAGGTGGTCGCGCGCCGTGAGACGTGCGAGGCGGTGGTTGAGCGGATCGGGGCGTTCTGGGGTGACGCGGCCCACAGGACCCACAAGACCTACGGCGGCGACAGCGCCTTCGGGGTCGTGTGCCACCACCTCGGGCTCCGACTCGACAGCGTCGACGGCGTCGAGTGTCTCGATCGTCGCGACGAGGCGGACGACTCCCTGCGAGCGGGTAACCAGGTCGGCAGGGCCAGCCACGAGGTGGCGTGGAACGCGGCCTACCTTCCGCTGCTCGCGTCGCGCCACGTCGCGGGGTCGGCCGAGTGGCCACGCCTCTACGTGCCGCGCCCGGGAGCCCCGCCGCGCAGGTCGCCGGTAGCGGCCGGTCCGCCGCTGCGCGTCTTCCACCTCGCCATACCGCTCGACCGCCCGAACGCGCTGGAGCAAGCGCTCGCGAAAGTCGGGTCGTACGCGTTCGCCGACTGGTCCGGCCGCGAGCGCGAGGCGATCGCCGCCGCGCGGGCGCACCAGCCTGACGTCGTGTGGGCGCAGGTGCAGTCCGGCGCATGGACACCGTCGCACACCGCGGCTCTGCGCGCCGCCGTCGGGCCGAAGTGCACGATGTGCCTCTGGTCAGGCGACGTGCGGACCCCGGCGTCGAAGCCGGTGGAGAGGTGGCTCGTCGAGCAGGCCGGCGTCTTCGACGTCGTGCTGACCTCGAACTGCGCGTACCCGCGCAAGCTCGTTCTCGACGAGAAGGTCAAGGCAGCGTGCGGCTACCTCGGGTGCGGCGTCGACCCGGCGCTCCACTACCAGAACTTGAAGGCGGTGGAGACAAGCACCGCCGTATTCTTCGGGACCAACTACCGCGGTCTCGACGGCGGCGCGCGCGAGCAGCTCTTCTCGATCGTCGAGCGCGCCATGCCGGGGGTCCTCGCGGTCTACGGCGACCACTGGGAGGGGAGCGCGGTTGCGCCTCGCAGCCACCCAGCGCAGCACCCGCGGGACTCGAACCTGCTCATGTGGTCGGCCGCGGTGACCGTCTCCACGTCGCTGTTCCACGACCTGCCGCGCTACTCGTCCGACCGCTTGAAGCGGGCGGCCGCGGCCGGAGCCGTCGTCGCCGTCCGCGAGTTCCCGGACATGGCCGGGCTCGGCTTCGTGGACGGGGTGAACTGTCTGGTCTGGAGGACCGCGGACGACCTCGTCGGGCTTTTGAGGAGGTGGACGCGCCCTGAGCAAGCGCCAGCTAGGAGGAAGATCCGCGCGGCGGTCGCGGCGCTCGCCTCGGAGCGGTTCACGTGGGACCGTGTGGTCGAGGAGCTCCTGGCGATCCTGCGTGACCACCGGGCGAGGCGCGGCTGAGATGTCCGTCAAGGTGGTCGGTGACAGCCACTCGCGCGCGTTCCGCGGCGTGTTCGGCGACCCGGCCGTGAGCTGGGTCGGCCCCGTCACCATGCACCGGGTTGCCGGGCTCGGGTGGGACCGCCGGGCGACGAGGCGCACCTCGGCTGACAGCGCGGAGGACCTGCTGGCCGCGCACGAGTGGCTCGACGAGACCGGTCGGCTCGGCGAGCGGTGGTCCGACGGTCTCCGCCGCGGCGACGTCCTCCTGCTCGTGTTCGGTGAGATCGACGTCCGCTGCCACCTGGTCAGGCTCAGGGCGCTCACCGACGCCGCCGTGACCGCGCGGCTGGCCGGCGCGTACCTCGCCACGGCGGAGGCGCTGTCGGCGGCGACGGGCGCCCGTCCGGCGGTCTCGTCCGTCGTGCCAGCGAGCGACGCCAGCCGGAACCCGGACTTCCCGCGCCACGGGTCGCTCGCGGAGCGCAAGGCGGTGACGGCCGCGCTCAACGCGGCGCTCGCCGAGGCCTGCCTCGACCGCGGGGTCGCGTTCGTCGACGTCTTCTCGCGCGTCTCCGACGCGTCAGGTGGCCTTCGGCAAGACCTAACGGTCGACGGCCTCCACCTCTCGGGCGCCGCCGTGGCGCAGCTCAGGGCGGCCGCCGCCGCCGCGGGGGTCTTGTAGATGCTGCTTGAACTTGAGCCCGTCGCCGGGTGGCCAGAGCTGCTGGCGGTGATGTCGAGGTGGTACCTCTCGAGGGACAAGGGCTGGAGGCCGTGGCCGCGCGGACAGTGCTACCCGCGTGAGTATTCTTGGGCGTCGCAGCAGCTCGGTGACGTCCACAGCATGCGCCTGCTCGACGCCGGCGGGAGCGGCTCCGCGTTCTCAGCTGCGCTCGCCGAGCGCGGCGCCGCGGAGGTGGTCGTGGCCGACCGCGGCGACCAGGGGATACGTCCGTTCCCGGCGCGCGGGGTCAGCTTCCGCCTCTGCGACCTCCAGTCAACAGGGCTCGTTGAGGGCAGCTTCGACCACGTCGTATCCGTCTCGGCCGTCGAGCACAACCAGTGGTCCGCGCAGCTCGATGTGCTACAACACCTGATGAAGCTCGTTCGGCGTGGCGGGCGCCTGGTCGTCACGGTGCCCGCGGTCCCGACCGCCCAGCGAGCCTGGCACGAGAACTACAAGGGCTGGGGGGCGGTGTACTTCTGGACGCATGCTGCGGCGGCGGAGGCCTCGGCGGCGCTCGCCGATCTAGGCGAGCTCGAGGTGCCTCTGCTGGGCGACCGCGACTACGACTCGGAGTGGGCCCGGATCGACGCCGCCGTCCGCGAAGCCTGGTCGAGAGACGCGCGTCCGCCGTGGCCGCCGGTATTCAAGTACCCGTACCAGTCGATGGGTCTCACGTGGAGGCGCCGTTGATAGAGCTCGTCTCGCTTGTGATCACGACCGCGTGCAACCGCCGGTGCCCGTCGTGCAGCTTCCAGCCCATCACCCGCGACCGGCGGAGCTGGGGGCCGGAGCACTTCAAGAAGATCGCGCCGATAATCGGGCACGTCCACACGCTCTACGTCACCGGCGGTGAGCCGCTAATGCACCCGCAGTTCGAGGCGGTCGTCGACGAGGTGGTCCGGAGCTTCAGCTACGACAAGCTGCAGCTCGCGACGAACGGCGACTTGCTCGGTCGGCACGAGGCCGCGGCCAGGCGCTTTGACGTCCTCCGGCTGCCTGTGCTTACGGCGAAGACGTACCCAGGCTGCCCGGACAACTCCGAGGGGCGGCAGGTCGCCCGGCGGATCGGAAAGGCTTTGTGGGAGCGCCCCACGGTCCACTGGGAGCGCCCCGGGCTCTCGCCTCTGGACTGCACGAACGCGCGCGTGACGACGATCGTCGTCGGCGACGCGGTCTACCCGTGCTGCATGCCGATTGGCCCGGGCATCCCGCTGAAACTCGGTTGGCGCGAGGCGGTCGCGACCGCCAGGCTGCCGTGCGACGAGTGCGTGCTCGCGAGCGCTGCCGACGTCGCGCGCGTCGTCGCGCGTCCGTGACCCCGCCCGTTCACGTCGTCGTCCCGACCGTGCCCTGGCGGCGGGCGTCCTTCCGGCAGGTCCTCCACAACCTCGCCGCGCAGACCCGCAAGCCGGACCTCGTCCACCTCGTCCTCGACGGGTACGGCGACCTCCCCGCGCCGCTGTGCGCCCTGCCGGTCGTCGAGCACAGGACGGCGAGGTGCGTCGGCCCCGGCGGCAGGTGGCGGGTGGTGCGCGAGGTCCCGCCCGAGGCGGTCCTCGTCTCCATCGACGACGACCTCAACTTCGCCTTGGTGCCGGACCTCATAGAGACCCTCGTCAGGGTCGCGGACGGGCAGGCCGCGGCGTGCTACGGGACGACCCTCACCGGGCGCCCCGGCAACACGCCGTCGGGCGAGGACCTCGTCTGCGGCGGGGCCTCGTCCTTGGCGGTCCGGGCCGGCGACCTTGGCGGCCTACAAGCGCTCGTCGACGAGGTGCGCGCCGCCGAGAAGTTCGACCTCCTCGGCGACATGGGCGACGACGAGGCGGCCGTCGCCGCGTGCCTGTGGCGCCGCGGCGTCAAGATCCACCACGCCTTCATGCCGTACGTCACTTTCGCGGAGGACGTTCAGTCCGGGTCGCAGACGCAGAAGCGGCGCGTGGCTGACGCCACCGCCGGGAGGAGGTCGTTCTTCTGGCAGCGCGAGGCCGTCGCCCGCGTGACCGGGTGGCCCTGGCCCATGAAAACGACATGAAAGATCGACCGGGCGGCTGAGGCGCGACTGCTGTACGATCGTTGACGTCCGCCTCGCCTCTGACGCGCGGGGCACGAACCAGGACCGAACCAGGAGAGAGCACATGGCGAAGGCGAAGAAGGCCCGCAAGGCGGCCAAGGCGAAGGGCAAGCGGAAGGCCCGCAAGACCGGCGGCAAGAAGACCTCGGTGGCGAAGGCCGTCAAGAAGCACGGCAAGACCGCGGCGGAGAAGAAGACCTACGCCGCCTACCTCGGCGAGAAGCGGAAGCTCATCCGCAAGTACTTCGGCTAGGCCCGGTCGCGCCGGCGCCGACGGCGCCGGCGCGCCCGCGGTCGCGGAGGCGCGTCGATGGCGAACGACCACGCAGCCAGGCGCGAACACTTCAGGTCGTACCTCCTCGCCTGCGTCCAGGACAGCGTCCTCTCGTTCGCCGACTTCGCCGACGTGACGACCCTCACGGCGAAGCTGGGGAGGACCCTCGCCGAGGACTCGCGGGCGGTCCTGTCCGACCTCGGCCGGACCGGCGCCGCCGGGGCCGTCTCCATGATCGGGGCCAAGCTCATGGAGTTCGCGCAGAAGATCGGCGGCGGGAGGTGAGGCCGCGTCCCGGTCAGGCGCGCATGCTCGTCAAGCCTGGCATGCCGCGCCTCGAGCGCATGTTCAAGCACGTCTTCAACTCCCTCCGCGCGGAGGGCTACGAGGTCGACGACGCCGTCAAGATCGCGGCGGCGACCGTCAACAAGCACAGGGCCTCCGCCGGCCTCCTCGTTGAGGACGCCGGCCGCCGCGGCTGGTGGCCGGGGAAGAGGGCCCGTCGTCGGTAAGGAGGAGGTCGTCCATGAGGCGTCTTGCCGCAGCTCTCGCGGTCGTCGCGGCGGTCGTCGCGGCGGTCGTCGCGCCGGTTCGCGCGCAGGTCTCACCCCCGCTCAAGGTCACGGACGGCGCCATGACGGTCCTGAAGACCTACACGCTCAACTTCACGGCCGGCTGCGTCGTCACGCAGACGGGCGCCAGCCAGGCGAACCTCGCCTGCGGGGCGGGCGCCGGGTTCGTCCCGACGACGAGGACGATCGCGACGACGTCACCCGTCCGGTGCGACGGCGGGGCGTCGTGCGACCTCTCGGCGAACCGGACGCTCTCCATCACGACCGTCCCGGCGAACCTGGGCGGGACCGGGATCAACGCCTACGTCGTCGGCGACCTGCTGTACGCGTCGGGCGCCGCGGCGCTCTCGCGGGTCGCCGACGTCGCGCTGGGGTCGGTCCTCGCCTCGGGCGGCATCGGGGTGGCGCCGCAATGGCTCGCGCCAGGCGGCGACATCACCGGGGCGATCGGAGCCGTCACGGTGGGGGGCCTACAGGGGCGCATCGTCTCGAACGCGGTA
>Ga0209518_1002161_pt1 | contig 19037 bp, 16 predicted proteins | sample RifGroB1_FD_183993 | JGI IMG/M metagenome (GOLD analysis project Ga0209518, IMG submission 183993) | Groundwater microbial communities from Rifle, Colorado, USA - Groundwater B1 (SPAdes) (version 2) | ecosystem: Environmental > Aquatic > Deep subsurface > Groundwater | place: Rifle, Colorado...
ATACAGCCCCAGCGCGGACTCAAACGAGCGCTTCAAGTTTAGCATCCGGTCCGTATCGGCGGAACTCACTTCGCAAAGAGGCTCGTGAATTGCCACTGCCTGACTCTTTCCCTTCACTTTTACCCAGTCCACCTGACGAAAGACAAATAGCTGGGAGGCCAGCTCCTGGGTCCGGTCACCGACAAGGAAATCGATATGGTACTGCTTCGTCAGCCCTTCGATCCTGGAAGCCAGGTTCACGTTGTCGCCGATGACGGTGTAATCGAGCCGTCTCTCGCTCCCGATGTTCCCGACGATCACCTCTCCCGTGTGGACCCCCATCCCGATTCCGAGAGGCTGGGTCAACGCGCCTGTTCTAAGCCAACTCTCGTTGAGCACCGCCAACGCGCGCCGCATCTGGAGCCCGCAGCGGATTGCACGAACAGCATGATCAGGATCCTTGACCGGCGCCCCCCAGAAGGCCATGAGCGCGTCGCCGATGAACTTGTCGAGTGTCCCTGTGTGCTCGAAAACAATGTCCGTCATCCGGGCAAGGTATTCGTTCAAACGCTCGACGACGGTCCTGGCATCCAGTTTCTCGGACAAAGACGTGAAACCCCGGATATCCGTGAACATGACGGAAAGTTCCTCGGTGCGTCCGATTTCCGCCCGTGGATCGGATCCGGCCGCAATGAGCTGCGCCGACACGGCGGGTGAGAGATATTTCGAAAGCGTCGACTGCATTCTGCGGCGCTCCGCCCCTTCCATGAAGCTCATGTAAGCGAAGCCGTGGCTCAGGGCCGCGAAACCCAGGAGCGGCGGCATCGCAAGATCGATCGCGATGCCATAGCGCTGGAACAGCAAAAACCCGATCGCGACATACGCGCTGCCGGCGATCGCAGGAACGCCGACACGCAGGGACATCCGCTCTATTGTCAAAGTGCTGACGTACCCGAGCAAAATGGCGAGCAACGCGATCACCCACCTCTGCAGCGATGAAGGACGCCGTAGAAAATCCTGATCGAGGATATTTGAAATAGCGGTGGCATGCAAAAGAACGCCGGGATAAGCCGAGTCGATCGGCGTCGACTTGAGATCCTCAAGTCCGGCGGCACTGGCACCTATCAAAATAACCTTGCCCTTGAACTCCAGAGGATTCAGCGCGAGCGAAGCAGGATCCTCCACCTCACCACGCTGCATCTTCATAGCCGAATCAATAGCAGCGGCGATGGGAATGGGCGCGGTCCACTTCCCGCGTGAATAGAAATGAAGCTCGAGATTTCCATCACCGCGAATCGGAGCGCGGTATTCCTTGCCGCCCTCGCCAGCAAACACCAGCTGGCCGTGATCGTAACGCGGCGGCAACTCCGCTCCGAGCGCCGCACGTGCGGCAGCCACGGTCAGACTGGGAATCCAGTTGCCTTGATAGGAGAATAGCAATGGCATCCGCCTGGAGATGCCGTCGTGGTCGCGATAAGCATCCACCGAATGAATTTTTGTGATTTTTGAATAAAGAATCCGGTTCGGAAGCGAGAAATTTCGAAACTGCGCTCCCAGAGGGTACCCCGCAAGACCAGCGCCATCGAGCGCGAAGCGTTCGCCGAAATCCTCGGGCATCTTTTCCGCCGGCGCCGCTCCGGGACGTGCTTCATCAAACAATCCGAGAGCAAACGACGCGATCCCGGTCGCGGCCGCAGTCTCCGCCAGCAGAGCGTCGTCATCCGAGCCAAGCTGCTGCTCTCCGAACTGCACGTCAAAGAAAACTCCGGCGGGCTCCCCGACTGAAAGAAACTCGATCAGCTCCTTGTAGACCCGCCTTGGCCACGGCCAGCGCCCATACGTGGGCTCGAGCAATTTCAGACTCTCCTCATCAATATCGATGACCTGCACGCGATCAGACATCCGCTTGTCACGATTGAAGCGCGCATAGCGGAAGTCGAGAGTCGACTGCTCGAGTTCCCCCAACGGTCCGATGTGAGGCCATGCTGCCGCAAGTGAGGCGAGCACAAGGGAGCCTAGCAGGCCGGATTTGAGGCGATTTCGTTGTTGGCGAGTCATCCCTAAAGACTAGCAGCTTTCGCCGTTTATGAAATTCAGAAACAAAAACGCCCGCCGAAGCAGTGCTTCAGCGGGCGTTGTGAAATGTATTGGCAGTAGCTTAAAAGCCGATTTGCGCACCCGCAAAGACTTGCACGCCTGAGATCCTGAAGGTCTGCGCCGACGATTGAGACTGGTTGGATAGCGCCAGATTGTAACGGGCATCCGCCACCAGGCTGATCAAAGGCATGAGATCAAATTCCGCCTTCAGGCTTGCCACGGCTCCGAACGCCGAAGATCCCAATCCGAGGTTGTCGAAGGTCCGGGTAAGAGTGGTCTGACCGGCTTGCTCAAGACTCACATCACCCATTCCCATGGCGTAATAAAGACCCAAACCAGGGGAGATAAACGGAAGCGCCTTGAATCGGGCAATCACCGGGATCTGAATTGCGTTATAGCTGTAGGTCTGCCCCAGCACCGGCGAAGTGTATTTCTGGCCGACAAGGAAAACTCCGGGCTCAACGGAGAACAACAAAGGTACCATCGTGAACCCCACGTATCCGCCGAAGCTGATTCCATTGCCGCCCTCCAGAACATTATTAGTTCCCGAAGCCGTGAGCGAAGGCTGGCTCATATTGAACCCTCCCAAGACACCCAGCTCGAATGCATGAGCGGAAACCGAGAAACTAAAGAGGGCCAAAGCAACAGCAGCAATACGGGTCTTCATAGATGCTCCTTTTCGTATCTTACAATGGTAGGGCAACAGCTTCATAAAGCAACCTGGAACTCACCTTCTTTTCGTACTCAGGCGCTTCGGTGCAGACCCAAAATCCTTTAAGGCCTTGCAGGCTTCCTGCTTTCCGCTTTGACAGAGCCGCGCAAACTGAGCCCGACTGGTGTCCAGCTGCTGCTGGGCGTAATTTGAATAGCCCATCGAAAATGCGCGCAGATTTTCGCAGGCAGCCCGGTCACCTTCTTGGCAGCGCTTCGAGAGCTGCGGCGTGCTCCCACCGGGCAGCTGCACGCCAGGATTATCGTTCTTCTTGGTTTCGCCCGCCCAGGCAACGCTCGTCAGTAATAACGTGATCACCCAACAACTCTGAATCCGTGTCATGAATATCCCGCTCCTGAATTGGAATCGCCCCGGCGGATGACTCCGCCGAGGCGATTAGAATGATAGCTCGATCAGAAAAAGCCGACTAGCGCTTATCCATCACGAACATGGTCTTGCTGGTTCCGGTGTCCAGATCGCCCTTGGTTTCCGCCGCAACGCAAACCTTATTGAACCGGTCAGCCAGACTGGAAACCGAAGTCATATCCGCAAGGAGCTGGTTCTGATTTCCATTGATTGTCGTAAGCGTGATGGTGGTGGTTTCACGGATGCGGCAGCTGACCCACATCTTGTTCGACCCGTCCGATGTTTCAACTCCACGGGTTTGCTCTTCCGTGAAGGTGAAGGAACCACTATCACTGGAAGCGTAGTTGAACATTTCGAAGCTCAACTCGCCTGCTGCTTTTTCCGGACCATTATTGATCTCGAATCTGTTCGGATCCGTTGCTCCGTGATCGAGTCTCACATCACGAGTGCAACCGTCTGGCAGCAATTCACGGACCTTCTCCCAATAAACCTGGGCCAAACAGCGAAGGCCGTTCAATTTCGCCGCAGGGGTGGCGCCAGTAGTTGCTGCCGTATAGCAGTTGTCGCCAATGTTAATCAGCGCACCAGGAGCCCAATAGTCCGGGCCCATATTCACCCAGCCATTACCATCTGCGGGGATCTGAGTGCCGCCATCGTAGAAAGCACCGTTGAAGTGCTCGCAAGCGACGGTCCCAGCGGAACCAATGGGTTCCAATGTATTCACTCCATCATTGTTAGGATCAGCCCAACGCTTAGGCGTGAAGTTCTCTTTCGTGGAAATGCCACCGTGATAACCAGCAGGCAGCGCGACACCGTTGATCGTTGTGATCGTTTCCCAGGTGCGGCCAGTCGACTCGTTGTAGTCTTCCCAATTGTCGAACATCACCGGCGTTCCGCCATTCGTGTAGTAACAGCCTCGGCCGAAGTTATCCATATACGCGTTGACCGGGCCAACGTCAGTTGCAGTCCCGTCGGCATCGTAAGTCCCCTTACAACGCCAGGTGTTCACAAGCTTGCCACCGATATCAATCTGATTCGGCTGGCAATCGTGCATCTGATGCTTGGACTTGGCTTGCTTCACCATCCATCCACGGTCGAGTTCGATGATCTGATTTGCAAGAACTCCGTCCGTTACAAGTGCCGCGCCCGCTGTTCCAAGGTCAATAGGAGCAGTATCAAACGCAAACGCCGCAGCAGAATACCCGCCAGCCTGATCAAGCTTCGGATCGGTCGTCAGGTCAACCCCGCCGAAAACTTTTGCCTCGCCAGTAGTGAAACCGATTCTACGACCACAAGCGATGAATGCTGTATCGCCAGCCGCAGCTTCCATTATGGCCTTGAACTCGGCTTCCGTAGTAGGTTCTTGAGACTTCAGGGTTTTCTCGACGTCGGCTGTCCATAGCATCACACCATAGACATCTTCAGAGCCAGTGGTGCCATTGCAATCACCCGCAAGCAAAGATGCCGCGTCTGCGCCCTGCAGTTTGGTAGCAGCGTCGCATGCAGTTTTATTATTATACACCCAGTTTTTTCCCTGGGCGCGCAACATATAGATGCGCATTCCATCGATCGGACCATGACATTTGTCTTCACCGCTCATATCCGCAAAGGTGCAGGGGCCTTTGTATTCCGCGGATGGCAACGAGATGCCGAGCGACGCGGGCGACTTGATCGTATATTCACCCGTGAAATCCAGCCTCGTGCCAGTGGCAACGGCCAGCGCGGAAGTTCCGGTTGCAGAACCGTCCTTCAGCTGAATCGTACTGACGTCCACTTCCGCAGTCGCGCGGTCCAGATCAAGCGCGACTTCCGGGATGATGATACTTCCGGAAACAGCAAGACTGCTATTCTGCGCATCATCACCACTCAGACTCTTCTTCGTCTTATCAACGAAGACCATCGGGATAACCAGGCTTGCATCGACGTTGCTATAGATGAAGCAACCGAAATTCTTTCCAACCGTGCCGTCCGGAAAATTGACAGCGAAAGCGCCGACGGAATCCACAGCGCCTTCAGCCGCAACCGGAGGAACGGAGAACGTCACGCAGGATACTTTGAGATCGGCAAGAGTGGAGACGGCCATATTGGAATACGGCGGGCTTCCGATCAGGCTCGCCAATGGATCCATATCGGTTCTCATGGCCTGCAGTGAGGTACTCGTTGTTTTCAAAGTTCCCGAAATTGAAAGCGCGGACGACCCAACCAGCTCGTCGGTATTGGCGCCGCATCCAACCACCGTGCCTGCCATCGCAAGCATCAGCGGTACTGTTATCCGTTTCATGTCATCTCCTCATCGATCATTTGGAAGAACAAACGACGAGGTACGCAGCCATCATGACTCCGTTTTGATCGTCGCTTGAAAGTTGTTTTAAGATTATTCGGTCGATTACCGCGAAAGTAAAAATAATTACCCCGGCAAAACGAAATTCAGTCAAAACGCTATATCAACAACTCTTGTTGAACATGGATAACCAGCACACAGCAGTGCCGGCAAGTTCTGAACTTGGATACTCAGACACTAGGCAAAACCTTCCGCTCTCAGCCTGCGCTCACTCCGTCCCGGCAAGTTTCTTCAAACGAGCAAACCCATCCGCAACGAATCCCGCTTTTTGTTCCGTGAACTTGGGCTTTCGCGCAAGGCGGGCTTTGGCCGCTTCCGCGGCCTCAGTGGCTTTCATATCCAGCTCGACTCGCGACACCGTCGCACTCGGAGTCGGAGTTGCTTCCTGCGCCGGTTCGGCATCCGGGCGGCCGACCGAAGTCCAGTCCTGGGGGTTCGCGTCGCCGGAATCGTCGTATACCAGAGCCTTCTCGAAATCGTCGCCGCTCGGTGAATTTTCCTTCGCCGTTTCGAGCGAGATGACACCCGCTTTGTAGAGTTGCAACAGGTGTTGATCGAAGGATTGACTGCCATTCAAGCCAAACCCGTTTTCAATGTACTTCACCATCTCCGAGACTTTTGCGTCATCAATGATGCAATCCTGGATCGAAACGTTGTTGATCATGATTTCCTGGACGCAGACCAGTCCCTGCTGATCATTTCGTTTGAGCAGACGTTGGCCGACCGTTGCGACCAGATTGTCCGCAATGCGCCGACGGGCTGCCTGCTGCTCTTCTCCCGGGAACATCGAAACCAGTTTCGCGATCGTCTTCGGGGCGTCGGTGGTATGAACCGTTGAAAGTACAAGGTGTCCCGTTTCCGCCGCTTTCAACGCGATGTCGATGGACTCACGATCGCGAAGCTCGCCGATCAGGATGACATCCGGATCCTGCCGCAACACCGCTCGTAGCGCCGAGGCGAAGGTAAGCGTGTCGCGACCCACTTCACGCCGCGTGATCTGCGCTTTCCTTTTTGAGTGCACGAATTCGACCGGATCTTCTACCGTCACAATGTGAATCGCACGCGTTTCGTTCAGATGTTCGATCATTGCCGCGAGCGTCGTGCTTTTTCCGGAACCCGTCGCTCCCGTGACCAGCGCGAGACCGCGTTCGTTCTCCACAATCTTTTTCAGGATCGAGGGAAGTCCGAGTTCATCCACGCTCGGCACACGATGCGGGATGATTCGAAGTACGACCGCCAGGTTGCCGTCCTGCCGGAATGCGTTCCCGCGAAAGCGGGCAATGCCGGCAAAGTCGAACGAGAAATCCTGCTCCTGGTTATCGATGACGCCGTCTTTCAGCTTGTCACCGATGATCGAGCGGACGAATTCCTGAATGTCCTGCGCCTGGACGGCTTCCATCTTGACCGCTACGAGGTCATTCTTGATGCGAAAAACAGGAGGCTCGCCCGCGCGCAAATGAATGTCGCTTGCCTTGTTCTTGATCGCGAAAGACAGAAGTTTGCGGTACCGCGTTTCATCGAATGCCATGATATTTGCCCGTGTAATTTATGCCTTTAATTCTTCTCGGAGAGTTTGCAGCCGTACTTGACGGCGCGTTTCGTCCTGGAGTAACTCAGCAAAATGAATTTAGAGAGCCAGGTCGACGATCCGTATTTTTTGGCAGGGGTCGTCATCAGCCAGCGGGAGTCCGCTAAAAAACCGGCTCGAGCAGCCATCTGTAACCTATTGAAACATAGCGGATTTAAACCTTCCGCACTCGGCCAGGGCACCTGATGCTTCATATCCAAGACGTTTCAAAGCAGTTCGGACCCAAGATCCTTTTCCAAGGTGCCGAGGCGCACCTTGGCCTGCGCTCACGCGTGGCGCTGGTGGGGCCGAACGGGTCTGGCAAGTCCACACTCATCAAGATCATCCTCGGTCTTGAATCGCCGGATACAGGTCGTATCAGTCGCGCGAGGCACCTCTCGATCGGATATCTGGCACAGGAAGTGCCCAAGTTCGAGCAGACCAGCGTGCTTGGCGAGGTCATGCGGATCGGCGGAAGACGAAGCGAGCTCCTCACCGCGAAAACGGAACTTGAGCAGCTCTTCAGCGAAGCGAAAACCGAAGACACCACGAACCTGGAACGCTACGGAAGGATTCTCGAGGAACTCGAGCATCTGAATGAGTACCGCCTCGAATCCCGCGCGAAGGAAATCCTCACAGGAATGGGCTTTCGCCCGCAGGACCTCGAGCGGCCCCTCACCCATTTCAGCGGTGGCTGGCTCATGCGCGTCGCGCTTTCGCGCGTGCTCCTCATGGATCCGGACCTGCTCCTGCTCGATGAACCCACGAACCACCTGGACCTGGAATCGCTTCTCTGGCTGGAGGACTTCCTTCGAGACCATCGCGGCGCCCTTCTGCTGGTGAGCCACGACACTGCCTTCGTAAACCGGATGGTTCACGAAGTCCTTGAGATCGACCAGCGGAAGCTCTGGAATTATCGCGGCAACCTGGACGCCTATGTTGAGCAAAAAGAGCAGCGGCTCGCGGTCCTGCGCTCACAGCATGCCAGTCAGCAGGTTCGGATCGCCGAGATCGAGGATTTTGTCCGCCGCTTCGGCGCGAAGGCCACAAAGGCGCGCCAGGCGCAGAGCCGATTGAAAGAACTCGATCGCATTGAAAGAATCGAACTGCCCGAGGAGCGCGCGACGGTTCGTTTCCGGTTTCCTCCGGCCCCCAAGGGCGGCAAGGAAGTCGTGACTGTGCGGAAGGCCGCGATGCGCTTCGGCGAGAAAACCGTTTTCGAGGACCTGAACTGGATTCTTCCGAGGGGGTCCCGAATCGCGATCGTGGGCGTGAATGGCGCAGGAAAAACAACTCTGCTTCGCCTGATCGCGGGAAAACTGCAGCCCTCGGAGGGGCAGGTCATTCATGGTCATGAGATCAAGGTCGGGTACTACGCGCAGATACAGGCCGAGTCGCTCGACATGAAGAAATCGATCATCGAAGAGCTCGAACAAACGGCGCCCGATTTGCCGGTTTCCCAGGTCCGGGGCATCGCCGGAGCATTTCTGTTCACGGGTACGGCAGTGGAGAAAAAGTGCGCTGTCCTGTCGGGCGGGGAAAAGGCGCGCGTTGCGCTTGCAAAGCTCCTCCTCTCGCCCGCCAATTTCCTTTTGCTGGACGAACCCACCAACCACCTCGACGTGGAATCGCGGGGCGTTCTTCTTGAAGCCCTTCAAGGTTACGAAGGAACGCTTTGCCTGGTCTCACATGATCGGGCCTTCGTTTCTCCGCTAGTGGATCATGTTCTGGAGATCGTTCCCCACACGGGGCCTGGCCCCGGAGGGTCGCGCGTTCTCTCTCTCGTGGAAACCTATGATGATTATCTGGCGCGAAAAATGCGCGAGGCCTCCGAAAAGCGCTCACATGCCCTCTCTGGGACGGAGCGCCAGCAACCAGCGCCTTCCGTGAGCGAGACAGAGAAAGCCCGTCGCCAAGGCCCCTCAAACAACCAGAAACAGGCCTGGGCTCGCGAGTTATCCAACACGGAATCGGCCATTGCGAAACTCGAAACCAGACAGGCCGAAATCCAAACTCTGCTTGCGGATACGGACACTTACCAGGACAAGGCACGGTTCCTGGCCCTGGCCGAGGAGCAACGGGGAATTGAAAAATCCCTTGGGGAAAAGCTCGCGAGATGGGAAGAGCTGGGCCTGCTTCTCAGTGACAACTGAGAGTGCCGGCGCTATAAGGGCGCCCTCAGGAGTAGTTTCCCATGAATAAGATCATGAAACAGATGATGATTGTTTTCGCCCTTGTCTCGCTGATTTCCGGCTCGGCCTTCGCTGACACCATCTTGCGAGTGTCCGGTGCGCCTGCGGGGCAGCTCTGGTTTGCTCTTGAGCGTATCGGCGTTCAAACGGATCCGGCGCCGGATGCTGCATTCATGCTTCTCAGCGTTGTTGAATGCAGGATGGGCTTTTCAGTGGATCACCGCGAAGAGTTCTGGCGCTGCGTCGCTGAGCAGGATTCGGGGAAAATTCAATGGAGAGCGTCCGAAGGAAAAGCTCGGGATCTGATCGCCGCATTGGCAGACGCCGGCGTCCCCGAAATGGGGGCGGTTGAATCAACCGTGTTCTCGGCAACGCAGGTCCGCTGCGGAAAATCTCTTCGGACCACGCGCCCTCAGGTCGCCTGCGACCTCGTGGTCAGATAGCCGACCCGATGATCGTGACCGCCTCGGCATAAGACATTCCGAGGAACTTCCGGTACCAATCGTCGGCGAACTTCGGTGCCTGCGCAGGCCGTGAACGAAGGCAGAGTTCCACCTGGTTTCCGCTTTCCGCGAACGAGTCGACTTCGATATCCATGCGGCAATAGGAATCCATCCAGAGCTGACCAGCCTGCTTCCGGAAACTTTCGGCGAAGCGCGTGCTCTGTTGCTGGTTCCACTGCATGGGGTCCGGCAGATTCGGGCGAGAAGGCTTCAGGTTGTAAGACGGCTGGTTTTCCTCGTGCTCAACGCCCTCACTATCGGCTTTCTCGGAATGTGCGACATGAAAAGTCCGACCGGCGAACTGAAACTGCCCCGCTAGGCTCAGCGCCAGCTTCTGCGTATGTTTCCAGGCCGGGTACCGATACTGCTTTTCCACCGTACGCGATTTTTTCTGCGCCTCGACCGTCTCGTAAGGGTCATCGCGATATTTTATGGCGCCGTTTTCCACGTACTCGACCCGCCGGAATTTCTTCACCACGACGTTTTCGACGTAATATTCCTGCTCGCGATAGGGCTGCACCAGAACCACACCCTGCTTGTCCTTCTGCTGCTGATACGCCACGGACACCGAGGCTTGGGCGGAAAGCTTCCCGTCCGGATCATACCAGGGCGTCTGAGCGAATGCCTTCGAGACCTCGGCGAGCAAATGCCCGCTTGCCTCGAAAGGGCTCGCTCCCTGTTCCACTTTCAAATCGATTTTGCCGAACAAAACGTCGCTCAACGCCGCTTTTCCGGCACCCACTTTTCGCGTGTCACCCCAGAACCGGCAATAATTGGCGACAAAGAGGGCAAAAAAAGGTTTTCCAGGCGCGACTTCCTTCCTGAATAATTGGCAGCTGTCCTTGCCATGCTTGTTTACCTTGTTCCGAATGCCGGATACCAGGCCGGCATCGAAGATCTTGCCGTAAGTCCTGATTGTTCCCGCCGCACGCAGCGGGGTGTGCCCCGCAAGTTCCGCCTCAATGCGCTGAACGAAATATTTCTTGGCGAACTCCTGTTCTTCTTCCTGGGTGAACGCGACTTTTCCGCCAGGCACCAGCTGCCACTGACTTTCGAGTCCCACCACGCCCTGAAGCAGCTCAAGCGCTTCGGCGTGATTACCGGCCAATCTCGCATTGCGCACCTGAAGCAGTTTCTGGCCCAAAATCTCGCCGCGTGCCTGCTTCAACCCGGAGGCGGCCTCCGCGTCATCCGGCTTGCGCGCCAGAGCTCGTTCGTAATACCGCGCCGCCACCTCATAATTTCCGGCGGCCAGAGCCTCTTGGGCCCGCTCGCTCAGGGAAGCACAGCCCGTTGTTAAAAGGACCAAAATGATGGGGATCGCCGTGACCGGAATCTTTCGTGAGAACATGGAAGGATCATACGCGTGCACCGCGTATTTTTCAGGCAAAAAAAGCCGTTGGCATCGTGTTCGCAGTTTCCTGCCCGAAACCACAATTCACCATAGGGAGTATTTTATGAAAATGAACAGTAAATGGCTGTTCGCCTTCGCGGGCATTTTGAGTTTCTCGCTGGCTGCTTGCACGGACCGCCAGACCCAACAGGACCAGCAGCGCATGGATGAACAGGGCCAGACGACGCAGGAACAGCCCGGAATAGGATCCCCCGAGTCAGATGATGAACAGGTCATCAGCGAGGAAACGCGCACCCAGGAGAGCGGCCAGCTGGGCAAGGAAACCACGGAAAAGGATGACGCCGATGTCAGCGCCGTACGTGAAACCGTCACACGGGAGACGGAGAAGATGGAAGAAGAAATCCCCACGGTGACCGTCGGAAGCCAGAAGGCCGACATCAACCGCATGGACAGCGAGGATTTCGTGGCCCTCGGACTGCGTGAGGACGCCGCAAAGAAGGTCACTGACTATCGCGAACAGAATGGCGAATTCGCCTCGGTCGATGACCTGAGCAAAGTCCCGGGAATCGACTCGAACTGGCTGCAGCAAAACAAGAATAAGCTCAGCGTGGGCACGCAGGCAGCAGGCGAAAGAGCCTCGGATTAGAGCAAAAGCCCCTGGCCTCGGCCGGGGGCTTTCATTTTCCGAAATTGGCGAACTGGAACTTGGAAGCAAGCACCACGGGCGAAATGGTTTTTTCATCGGGGGCGGCTATTTTCCAGCTGCCCTTGTCTTTCTTCAGCCTGAATACGACATGTCTCTTTTTATCGGCGGTTTGCACGAGGTTCCCATGAGCATCCCCTACGCCGAGAATGTCATAAACGACCTCAACCGTGGCTTCATTCGCGTTTTTGGGATCGCGCTTGCCCGTCAGGACCTCATATTTTTCAGCGACAAAGAAGGAATCCTGATCTGGAAGATAGTTCCAGAGAGTGAACGCTTTTCGCTCGGACTCCAGAAGCCCTGACCACACGAAGCCCGAGGCATCACGCCCGCAATAATAACTGACAACCTCTTCGGGCAACTGAAAGGTGTTCCGGAAGCGAAGCCTTTCATGCTGAAGCGAGATGCTCGCGTATGTCAACACGGCCGAACCGAGGAGCAGGAAAATAGCGTGGCGGAACCGCCATCGCACTTTCATTTTTTATCCTCCATCCGGACGGTTTTCCTGCCGGGGACCTGATTACCCCTGCTGGCCTTTTTGGAGGACTCATAACTGCAGGCCGAGTTCTGGTCCGCCAGAAGGCGAAGATTGGCCAGACCGGGGCGAAGTCTTCTGAAAGAAGAATCTTCCTTGTCATTCGAAAGGGGGAAATCGTATTCCAGAAGCCGGCTGCCATCGGCGCTGGGCTCGGCGACCTTGGCCACCTGCTTTTCCGGATCATAACCCCGAACGATCGCGACACGACCTGTGGTCTCCGAAAGAACCCGATGAACAAGAAGATCGCCGGGAGCGGGTTGCTCCCCGAGGTAAAGATCGACGGCTTGAAAGCCAGCTGAGACCTTACGCAGCACTTCTTCACGGCCTTTCGCCCATTTGACACCGAGAGGGAGATGCCCTGTCCGGCTCAGACCCCAGATACCGCGCAAATCCAACGTTGTCAGATTCGCCTTGCGAAATTTCGGCGAGAGCGTTGCCGCAACGAAAGTCGGGCAGTCCAGATCGGAGCGGCCCGTTGAAGTCAGGTAGCCGTTGTGCAGCAGCGGGATCGTCCGTTTCCTGCCGTCGGGCAGGACGATCTTCACCTGCTCTGCCAGGCTGAGGCGGTCCAGCAAACTCTGGCGCTCCTGCTCGGGCAATCCATTCAACAGGAGCAACCGGTCCAGAAGCGAGCTTTGATTCTGTTTGGCTTCATCCAGCAGTTCCCGAACCTCTTCTCGCGTGTATTTCTTCTCTGGATCTTTCGCGTCCTGCTGAAGGAGTTCCTGCGCCAGACGTGCCTTGTCCGCGGCATTCGCAAAATTGTTCCTGAAAAACGCATGATCGGCCGGACTGATTTCTCCCGGTGGGCTTTCATCGAGGAACCGTGTCAGATTCGATAGCTCTCCCTCAGCCCGCTTCAGACGGGAGTTCAACTCGTTATAGGAAATATTGTTGTATTCCTTCTCAAGCGCTCCGCGGTCGGAATTTTCGGAAGAACGGAATTCCGCCGTCTTGTGAAGGGCCTCCTGCGTGAGTTCTCCTCCGCGCGCAAGCTGACTGAGCATCATCGCGTTCTGCATCGTCAGAACCGCATTTGCGGAGCCAGACCCTGTGTGCCTTTCCAGATTATCGAGAAAATGGCTACCTACGCTGGGCGTACCCGTCGAACCCGAATTGGGCGTCCCGCCGGTGTTCGCCGCGCCCGAAGGCCCCGCGCCAGGTCCGCCCGGAGCTTGTGGATTCACGACCGGCCCGGAGGTCGTGGATCCGCCGCCCGAACCTCCAAGGAAACCCGCCGGCGTATCAAGCAGGCCGGGACAGGAATTCGGAGCCGCCCCCGTTTTGGACTCTGCAGCCCCGATCTGCGGCAGAAGTAGCGGAATGAAAAGCACCAAAGACCCTACTGAAAGCGTTCTGATTTTCGTCATGATCGCCTCATTTAGCCTGGCCGGCTGTCGCCGCCTTTGGCGTGCCGGAAGAAGTTCCGGATCCAATCACTTCCGGTGCCTTGGCCTGGCTCTGTTCGGAAACAGCCGCGCTCTCACGCTGCTTCTGGAGGGCCGCCTGGCAAACGGGAGAATTCTGGAGCTGCCTGATGTAACCGAGAGACGCACAACCGAGAAGGCTGCCACCATGCTGTTTGGCCTCGGCTTCCGATTCGGTCTCGTTTCCTATCTGCGTGATGTCACAACCGGAGCAGGCTTTTTCGTCTCCTTTGCCGCCGGAGCATGCGATGTCGGCCTTCTCCACGCCATTGCGGTAGTATTCCTTGCACCTTCTGGAAAAGTCGTTGCACTCATCCGTTCCACTTTTCTGAATGAGTGCGTTCAGAATTCCCGCGCCTTGGGTGAAACCCTGCAAGCAGCAGGCGTACGCTTTCCCATCGCCCGTTGCCTGACGTGGCTCCTTCAGGGCTTCAACCGGGTCGATCGCTTTCAAAGGTGCGTTTTTCCGGGCCTTAAGTTCCTTTTTGAAACTGTTTTTCAACGAGTGAGGGGAATCCGCTCGCCCCAGGATCCAGTTCACGAACGTCTTGCTGGCATTCCAAAATGTATCAAGTGCCTCGAAGAGGATGCTACCAATCGGGTCGAGAAAGTATTTTTTGAAAGCGGATTCCTTCAAGCCCGAATCAAAACGCGCCACATTTCCCGATTTGTCAGCCGGGATGCCGTATTCGGAACAGGCATAATTTTTCCGAAGCCAATCCCCGTTATCTTTCAGATTAGCCCCGCGGGAGTAAAAGAATGCGAAGCGTTGGCCGCGCAAACCCTGATCGACACCGAGCAGGAAGGCGCCCTTTTGATCTTCACAGCCGGAGTGTTTGATCTCTTTACCGGCATCGCCTTTGGCAAGATAGATATCCAGAATTCGTTCGTGATCATCCGACGCCTGACAGGCAACGGCCCCGCCGATTCCGGCGAACGCATCGTGCCCCATGAGCATGAGGACGAACGAAAAAACGCCAAGCCAGCTTTTTGAAAAGTGCATGATTCCCCCGAAAGTGACGACTCACCCTGTACCTCTAATTGTAGAGAAGAGGGGTCAGTTAATCAAATCAGGACAGTTTCTCGCCAGAATGGCATGTCCGTTCTGACACGGCCCTGGAGGAAGGAAACGAGAGTTCTTGCAATTAGCCAATAAAGCCGGGTATTTCCCTTAACTCACATGACGAAAGACACGCGCCTGGTTTACTCCACCGACCCTGAACTCAACCGTAAATGCGCCAAATGCAAGGAGCTCCTTTCCGAGTGCACCTGCGCACCGGAGGTCGACCCCTCGAAGTACAAGTTCATCGCCATTCTCAGAATCGAGAAACAGGGGCGCGGTGGAAAAACGGTCACGGTGATCGACCGCCTTCCAAAAAACGAACTTTTCCTGAAGGACCTGACGACCACCTTGAAAAAGAAATGCGGCTCAGGCGGAACTTACCTCATGGGCGGAAAAGAAGGCGTCATCGAAATCCAGGGCGACAAGCGCGAAATCATCCGTACGGCGCTGGCTGCTGAAGGAATCAAAACCAAAGGCTGATGACACCTTGACACAATGTCTCAATTTCCCTTAATTCAAGGGATGACCGCTCCCACTACCCGCACCCGCTTCGCCCCAAGTCCAACCGGCTACATGCATATCGGCAATCTGAGAACGGCGCTCTACGCCTTCCTGCAGGCCAGGCACGATGGCGGGCAGTTTCTGCTTCGAATCGAAGACACGGACCAGGCGCGTCTGGTCAGCGACGCGGTCGAGGTCATTTATGAAAGTCTCCGCGCAACGAACCTTCTCTGGGACGAGGGTCCGGACAAGGGCGGAAGCGTCGGTCCTTACATTCAATCCGAGCGAAAGCCCATATACAAAGAATACGCGGATAAGCTGATCGCGACAGGCCATGCCTACCGCTGCTTCTGCACCAAAGAAGCGCTCGATGAAATCCGGAAGCACGCACTGGAAGAAGAGGAAGCCCCGATCGCAGCCTATGATGGACGCTGCAGCAGACTGTCTGAAAGCCAGGTGCAGGAAAACCTCAAGGCAAACCTGCCTTTTGTCATTCGTCAGAAAATCCCGCGCGAGGGCGCGACCACTTTCCAGGATCTCGTCTACGGCGAAATCACAATCAGCAACGACCAACTGGACGATCAGGTTCTGATCAAGGCCGACGGCCTGCCGACCTACAATTTCGCGAACGTTGTTGACGACCATCTCATGCGCATCACGCACGTCATGAGGGGCAGCGAATATATCTCGTCGGCGCCGAAGTACATGCAACTCTATCGTGCGTTCGGCTGGGAAGCTCCGTTGACGGTGCATCTCCCGCACATTCTGGGTGCGGACGGAAAGAAGCTCAGCAAGAGAACCGGATCCGCTGCGCTTTCCGACCTTCTCGATAAAGGCTACCTGCCGGAAGGGATTCTCAATTACATCGCGCTTCTGGGCTGGAGTCCCGGTGACAACACTGAGTTCTTCACGCTCCAGAACCTGATCGAGCGCTTTGACCTGAAACGGGTCAATAAAGCTCCCGCGATCTTCGACGAAAAGAAGCTCGCCTTCATCAACTCACTTCACATCAAGGCACTGCCTCCGGAACGCTTCCATGAGCTGGCCTTGCGGTATTATCCGGCACCGATCGCCGCGAAATTCGACCTTCGCAAATTGAGCGCACTCAGCCAGACGCGCGTGGAAAAGTTGACGGACCTTGGCAGTATGTGGGACTTCCTTCTGAAATTCCCGTTCCCGTTCGATCGAGCGCTCTTTGAACATAAGAAAATGAAAACGACTCCTGAAACTTCATTGCCGGTCTTGAAGGAATTCCTTCCGCAGCTGGAAACCCAGCAGGCCTGGGACAATGCCGCGCTTTATGATTTTATGGTGCGATTTGCAGCCGAAAAGAGCTTGAAAAACAGCCAGGTCATGTGGCCTGTCCGCGTTGCACTGACGGGGCTTCCGAGCACTCCGGGCGGAGCAACGGAAGTGGCCGAGCTGCTTGGGCGCGAAGAATCGCTCTCAAGAATCCGGCAGTCGATTCAGATGCTTGGGGGTTAGTTCACCCCGTTGGTACTTCCGCGCCAACTCCAGCATCTGGGGGATCAAACCCTCTCGAGCAAGATCAGAGGCTGTCTGGAAAAGGTCGTTTTGAGCATCAATCTTCACAGTATCCCGCGCCTGCGTGAGGATGATCGCTACAGTCCGAACACAATCTGCATGGGCGGCATTCATGAGAGCCGTCCTGCCGTATAAGTCCTGATGATTCACATCAGCACCTGCCTTCAGAAGTGCATTCACAACGCGTGACGCGTTCGGATCACCCGCAGCCCGAAGGAGAGGTGTTACCCCCGAATCGTCTTCGGGATTGGGGTCGGCTCCCAATTGTATCAACTTCAGGGCGATCCCGTGTCGACCAAATCGAATTGCGTACTCAAGCGCGGATTCCCCGTGCGCTGCCTTGCCGTTTATATCAGCGCCCATCTTGATCAACCGCTCAATTCTTGAAACAGCGCCCGTGATTGCCTCCTGCCGCAGACTTCTGTCGAGCGTTTCCTGATCACTCTCAACAGCCAGAGCACTCCATGAACACAGAGCAAACCCGAGGAGCCCCGGAAGAAACAATCTCGCGCCGGTCATAATCCTCCCTCAATCCGGCGAATCACGTAGCCGCGCGTCAGAAACCCGATAACAAGTGCGATCAAGGAAAAGAGCGCGATAAGAACGGTAGGTCGCGGCCCCAGCGCAGCGGAAGATGAGGACGCGCAGGACTCGTTGCTTTCGCTTGCTTTCCTGGCCAGCAATTCCTCTGCCTGCTTCGCGGCCTCAGGGGTATCCACTCGTTCCACCAGCTTCTTCAGCTTGGAAATGTTGTGGGCTGAATCGGTGATCAGAATGGAACTGGTCGTAACGTCCGGAATGATCCGGCTGTTGGCGGGCATGAAGGATCGCATGTTCCGCGCGATGAACTCCGGCGAAGCGTGCCGTATGGGCATGATGTACGTCACGAGCTCATGGCTGTCCGGCAACCTAGCAGGATCGGAGATCACTGGAATTTCCTGATCCCGTGCGTCCCGGAGCCGAACCACCCGGTACATGTCGGCGGCCGTATTATGAATCCAGGTGTAGCCCTCGAGGTAGAGCGAGGTAAGAACGAGAGCATTGGCGCGCTCCCGGTTCAGAGCGCCCATCTCCGGCACGGCGATCGTCCCGAGGGATCCGTCCCCGAGCCCGGAAGCGTCAATGGTCACGTCCAGCTTTTCTGAAATCATTTCGAGAAAAGCGATCAGCTCCATTTCCCCGGCTTTGAAGCGAATGTCGCCAGAAGGATCCGCCGCACCCGCGGAACAAGGCAGACCAAAGAGCATCATTCCCGCAATCACCCGCGCAATCATCCGTCGCTGTTGTGAACTTCTCATTTATTACCTCCTTCTCTCCGGGCTTTCATCTGTGGCGGCAACTGACTGCCACTATCGCTGTCATGGATTTCCAGTTTCTCGACCACGAGTTTCTCGATGCGCTGTTCACCGCAAGTTTGCGGTGGCGCTGCACGAGGCACGGAGTCGCGCAACCTCTTGGCGACCTCAGGCGTATCCATTCGTGAGATCACCCAATTGAGCTTGCGAATGTTCGAAGCCGTGTCCGTAATGAGAATCTGAGATCGGGTAGGCGGGATGATCCTGCTGTTTGCCGGCATGAACGAACGCATCATGCGCGCAATGGCGTCCGCATCGGCATACTTGAGATCACGGTATGCCGTGACGTAACGACTTGAATCCGGCACCTCAGCTTGCTCGTAAATGGGCAATGCCGCATCCCGAGCATCCCGGATTCGCTGAATCAGCCAACCATTACCGGCGGGCGCATCCACTACGGCATATCCATTATCACTGAGGACCCGGTGAAAAACCTCGGTCAGTTCCTGCGGCTTCAGTGCACGCCTTACGAAAAGGGTAACTGATCCCTTCAGTACCTGATCCCAACTGCCCCCGACTGTAATCAATGTCGAGGTCAGGCGTGCGTACTCCCGCACGAATTCAGGGAGAGGAATGGATACCGCTTTAAACGGTCGAACCTGCCCCTGCGAATCCTTCTCCAGGCGAAATCGCGCATCGGCATGAGTGACACCCGGGCCCATCAATAGTGATGCGCCAATCGCTATGGCGGTCAGAATGGACCTAAATTCCACCACTGGTTTTTCTATGAGCATCTTGAACCTCTCTTTCATAACTCTCTCTTTCAGCACGAATTTGTGCGTCGTAACGAGCTG
>Ga0209518_1002162_pt1 | contig 19032 bp, 23 predicted proteins | sample RifGroB1_FD_183993 | JGI IMG/M metagenome (GOLD analysis project Ga0209518, IMG submission 183993) | Groundwater microbial communities from Rifle, Colorado, USA - Groundwater B1 (SPAdes) (version 2) | ecosystem: Environmental > Aquatic > Deep subsurface > Groundwater | place: Rifle, Colorado...
TATATAGTATGGCCGGTAAATCGGATGCCTCTCGTTTTCCGATTTGTCACAACATGTATCAAGTCAGCAATCGTCACGGGAAATTGGATTTAATTTTATATCAAAGGAGCTGTGATTATTTTCTGGGAGTGCCTTTTAATATCGCAAGCTACGCACTTTTGTGTGTAATTCTTGCAAAAGTTTTAAAACTTAAGCCAGGAAGATTTATTCATGTTTATGGCGACATACATATTTACGAGAACCATTTTGATCAAGTTCGAGAGCAGTTAAAAAGAAAACCAAACCCATTTCCGAAAGTCTCAATTAAAGGGAAAGTAAATAGTTTAGAACAATTCAGGCCTGAAATGGTGGTCTTAGAAAATTACAATCCTCATCCACCGATAAAAGCCGAACTTACCGTCGCCGGAGGGTACTACGAAAAGAAAAAGAAGAAAATAAATGTATAATCACGCACCAAAAGATTACAAATGCCCTCTTTGTCAAATAGCAAAAGGGGAGGATACGGGTAAAACTGGTCCGGATGATATTGTATTCCAAAACAATTTATTTACTGCTTTTATTGCCGGTAAATGGTGGCCAAACAATAAAGGACATATTGTAATAATTCCAAATAAGCATTTTGAAAATCTCTACGATATTGATGAAAAATATCTAGATGCGATTCATAATTTTTCTAAGAAAGTCGCAATTGCATTTAAAGAGGTTTATAAATCGGATGGGACCTCCATAAGACAGCATAATGAACCAGCAGGGAATCAGGATGTTTGGCACTATCATTTACATGTTTTTCCAAGATATGAAAACGACAGGCTTTATCAAGAGCATGACAAAAAATATTGGTCGACTCCCAAAGAACGAAAATCATTTGTTGACAAGCTAAGAAAATACTTCAAATATGATTAGTATTATTGCTGCTATGGATGAAAAGCGGGGGATTGGAAAAGATGATCGAATCCCTTGGCACATAAAAGAAGATTTGATTCACCTCAAAAACCTGACAAAAGACCAAGTGGTAATTTTGGGCAGGAAAACTTACGAGTCGATGGCTTCTTATTATCAAAAAAGCGGGAGACCGATGCCCGGACATCTATATATAGTAGTAACTCACGACAAAAATTATAAAACCGGTAATGGGCAGGTTTTGATTGTTAATTCTCTTGAAGATGCTATTGCTAATGCGGGGAGCGGTGAAGCATTTATCATCGGTGGGGGGCAGATTTTTAAAGAAGCGATGGAAAAAAGTTTAGTCAATAAGCTTTATTTAACAATAGTGAAGGGAGATTTTGACTGCGACACATTTTTCCCGGAATATTCAGAGTTTGATAAAATAATTTCTGAGCAAGAGAGGAGCGAAGGAAAGTATAAGTTTAAAATCGTAGCACTCGCTACGGCTTAAGTCTGTTAATCCCTCTATATAAATAGGTAGCTTCACGAACGTTTTTGAGATCAAGCATGACCATTAACATTCTAGTTAGACCAAAACCAAACCCTCCATGCGGTGGCGTGCCGTATTTAAACATATCCAAATAAAAATCCATAGGTTCAAGCGATAAACCTTTTTCCTTTGCCTGTTTGATTAGTACATCATATCGATGTTCTCTTTGAGCACCTGTAGTTATTTCGAGTCCTTTCCAAAGAAGATCGAAGCTCTTAGTGAGTTTGGAGTTATCCTCGTGCCTCATGTGATAAAAAGGTCTTATTGAAATTCCATAATCTATAACGAATACGAACTCATGGTCGAACTTTTTCTTCACGTATTCGCCTAAAAGCCTTTCTCCCTGAGGATCCAAATCTCCTTTAGTTTCGGGAGGAACTGTGTAATTCATTTCCTTCAGTACAGCAACTGCTTCCGACATTTTTAATCTGGGAAAGGGAAGCTTGGGGACAACCAGTTCGAGTCCAAACTTATCTTTTATTTCTTTAATATGTTTTTCAGAAACCTTTTCCAAAACGTATTGGAGCCATTTTTCTTCAAAAGACATAACGTCTTCGTGAGAACCGATCCATGACATTTCAACATCTACGCTTGTGAATTCAGTGTCGTGCCTTGATGTACGAGAAGGGTTTGCTCGGAATACAGGTCCAATTTCAAATACTCTGTCAAACCCGGCTGCTATAGCCATCTGTTTATAGAATTGGGGCGATTGAGCTAAATATGCAGGTTTCCCAAAATAGTCCAATGTAAATAATTCTCCCCCAGATTCACTAGCAGAACCCATAAGCTTGGGACTGTGTATTTCAACAAAACCGTTTTTTGTCCAGAACTCTCTCATCGCCTGCTCGGCAGTTGTCTGAACTTTAAAGATAAGAAGATGTTCGGGTCGGCGAAGATCCAAAAACCTCCAGTCAAGCCTTTTTTCCAAACCAGCCGGCGTTTCGTTGGGGTCCAAGTTTATGGGAAGAGGAAAGTCTGCTTTATTCTCAATTACTATTTCTTTCGCTTTTATTTCCAAACCACCAAGCTTTACCGTTGGATTCTTAGTTATTTTTCCGCTTACCATTAGAGCTGATTCGAGCGTTATGTCTTGGATTATTTTCTCAAACTCTTTATTTTCTTTGTCAACATAAACTTGAACTTCTCCGCTTTGATCTCTCATGACAATAAACATTATTTTTTTGAGATCCCTTATAACAGATACAAATCCCTGGATTTTTACTTGCTTATCTATTTTTTCCTTAAGATCTTTAATTAAAGTTCTATCCATATTTTGCTACTTCGTTATTATAGCTTTCGAATTCAATCTATTGCAATAGGATTTGGCATTTAATATACTTCCGATGTGAACTCCCTAAAAAAGACTGATCCGTCAATCTATAACTTAGTTTTGGCTGAGGAGAAGAGGCAAAAAGAAGTCCTGGAAATGATCCCTTCAGAAAACTATACCTCAAAAGCTGTAATGGAAGCATTGGGAACAGTTCTGACAAATAAATATTCGGAAGGCTATCCCAAAAAACGATATTATCAGGGAAACAAAATAGTCGATGAAATCGAGATATTAGCCGAAGAAAGAGCACAAAAATTGTTCGGTGTTCCATACGCAAATGTTCAAGCTCTTTCTGGCTCTCCTGCGAATTCCGCTGTTTATTTTGCCGTTTTAAATCCGGGAGATAAGATAATGGGACTCTCTTTAACATTCGGAGGACATTTAACACACGGCGCGCCACTTACTTTCTCAAGCCGGTTTTTTAAATCCGCTCAGTACACACTTGGAAAAAATAGACTTTTAGATTTCGACGCGATTGAAAAATTAGCTCTTAAAGAAAAGCCTAAGATTATCGTTTGCGGGTTTACAGCATATCCCCGGATTATTGATTTTAAAGAGTTTGGTCAGATCGCTGATAAGATTGGCGCTTACCTTATGGCTGATATTTCACATATTGCAGGTTTAGTGGTAGCTGGAGTTCATCCGTCTCCCGTTCCTTACGCACATATTGTAACAACTACAACTCATAAAACTCTGCGAGGACCAAGAGGGGCGCTAATAATGGTTACAGAAAAAGGCATAAAAAAAGATCCGGACCTGCCAAAAAAAATCGACTCGGCGATTATTCCAGGGCTTCAAGGGGGGCCTCATGATAACCAAACTGCGGCGATTGCAGTAGCTCTTTTGGAAGCAAGTCAGCCTAACTTTAGAGCCTATTCGAAGCAAATTGTAAAAAACAGCAAGGCTTTGGCTCGCGAACTTTTGAAATACGACTTCGATTTAGTAACAGGAGGATCCGAAAATCATTTAATTTTAATTGATCTTAGAAATAAGAAAGTTAATGGAGCATTAGCGGCGATTGCTCTTGAAGCAGGAAATATAGTAGTTAATAAAAATGGTGTGCCATTTGACACCCTTCCGCCTTTCTATCCATCAGGAATTAGGCTTGGAACTGCCGCAATAACTACGCGAGGAATGAAAGAAAAAGAGATGGTAAAAATCGCAAAATGGTTTGACTTAGTTATTAATGCAGTTTCAAACTATCGTTTGCCGGAAGATAAAGAAGAAAGACGGAATTTAATGAAAAAATTTAGGCTTGAGGTATTAAAAAATAAACCTATTCAAAAAACAGCAAAAGAAGTTAAAGATTTCACTTCCGGCTACCCCTTGCCCTAAAATCAATATTTTGCTAAAATTATCAAATCACTCACATTCGGACTTAGTTCCTGAGTCTAAAATCCTCGTTCGAATGGCGGTATAAGGAGCTAAAAACTATATGTCAGAAATTACACTTGAAGAACTTCTTGAGGCTGGTTGCCATTTTGGACACCAGGTAACAAGATCAAATCCAAAAGCTCGCGATTTTATTTTTGAAGCAAGGGACGGGATTCATATCATTGACTTGGCAAAAACAAAAGAAGGGCTAGAAGAGGCTATCTCCTATGTTAGAAACTTAGCTGCAAATCCAGCGGCAACACTTTTAATAGTAGGAACAAAAAGACAGGCAAGGCCAGTTGTAGTTGATAATATAAAAAAGGCAAAAGAAGCCGACGCCTCGGAGGGACTCTATTTTGTAACGGAACACTGGATTGGCGGATTTCTTACTAACTTCTCGGAAGTATCACGCAATTTCAAAAAACTTGAAACCTTGACTCGAAATCTATCAAGCGATGAGGAAAAATCTAAATTTACAAAAAAAGAAGTAGGAGATTGGGAAAAGGAAAAGAAAAAACTAGAAATCTTATATGGCGGGATTAAAGATGTTAAAAAAAGTCCGGACGCAATTTTCGTAGTCGATGCGAGGCTTGAAGAATTAGCGATTAAGGAAGCGAATAAAACTGGAGTAACTACAGTTGCAATTGTTGATACCAATGCAGATCCTAATGCCGTTGATTATCCTATTCCTGCAAATGATGACGCAGTTGGCAGCATTGGTTTGATAGTAGGATTTATAATGGATGCATGGATAGAAGGAAGACTTAAAGGGCAAAAAGCAAAAGAAAAAACTGAAAAGAAAGAAGAAACTAAAAAGTTGAGCAAAACGAAATCCGCCTCTGGAGGAGAGAAAAAAAATGAAAAAAACAGCTAATCTGGAAGATATAAAGAAATTAAGAGCGGAAACAAGCGCCGGAGTTTCAGACGTCACAAAAGCACTTGAGGAAGCTTCCAACGATCTTAACAAAGCAAGGGAGCTTCTTAAGAAAAGAGGAGCAGAAATTGCCGAAAAAAAGAAAGAGAGACAAACTTTCGAGGGAATAATCGATAGCTACATTCACAGCAATGGTAAAGTAGGCGTTTTGCTATCTCTTCTTTGTGAAACGGATTTTGTAGCAAGAACGGATGATTTTAAAAGCTTAGCACATGAAATTTCAATGCAGATTGCCGCTATGGAGCCCAGCAATGTCGAAACTCTTCTAAAGCAGGCATATATAAGAGACAACTCAATTACAATCGAACAATTGATAAAGCAAACTATTGGAAAATTAGGGGAGAATATAAAAGTTAAAGAATTTACCAGATTCGAATTATAATTGTTATGGATTTAAACCAGGTTAATCTTAATATGCGTAAAACCCTTGAGGTTTTGCGCGGAGACTTATCCACCATAAGAACCGGTAGGGCAGCTCCGAATCTTTTAGAGAATGTTTCAGTCCTCGTTTATGGCGGATCTACAAAACTTCGAATTATTGAGCTCGGAACTGTTTCTGCTCAAGACTCACACACTCTAGTAGTAACACCTTTTGATCCTTCAATCATTGAAGAGATAAGAAAGGGCATTCAAGACTCGGGTTTGGGGCTTAATCCGACTACTGACGGGATTCTTGTTAGAATTTCGATTCCGCCGCTTTCTCAAGACAGAAGAGAAGAGTTGATTCATTTAATGCACCAAAAACTTGAAAATGCAAAAATTATGGTGCGTCAGGTAAGGCACGAAGCCATGAGCGATGTCGAAAAACTGGACTTAGGCGAAGACGAAGAAAAACGAGCGGAAAAAGAAATACAAACACAAACAGATAAATATGTTGCAGAAATTGATCAAATTGGAAAGAACAAAGAAATGGAACTTCTTCAGATTTAAACTATGCTCTTAACTATTCTAGTTTTCATAATTATCCTTTCGGTTTTAGTCCTTGTTCACGAACTAGGACATTTTCTGGTGGCAAAGAAGCTTGGTATTAAAGTTGAAGAATTTGGATTTGGTTTTCCTCCCAGAGTATTTGCTAAAAAAATCGGCGAGACACTTTACTCAATCAATCTTTTGCCAATAGGAGGATTTGTAAAACTCTACGGCGAAGATGAAGCCGGTGGAGGAAGTATGAAGGTTAAGGGCCAAGGGTTAAAGATCAAAGATAAAGATCTTAATCGTGCTTTTTTTGCCCGTCCGGTTTGGCAAAGAGCACTGGTCGTAGTTGCAGGAGTTTTAATGAATTTTCTGCTCGCAGTTATAATAATTTCCTATTTGTATACCGCTCAAGGAGTTCCAAGTTTAGGAGATAAAGTGATAGTTACCCAAGTTGTAAAAAATTCACCGGCAAGTTTAGCAGGGCTTAGGAATGGAGACGTAATTCTTGAAATAAACAATAAGAAAGTTTCATCAACAGTTTATCTAATTGAAGAAACAAAAAAATATTTGGGAAAACAAATAGTTCTGGAAATTAAAAGGGGAAGTAAAGACTTAAAAATTATTGTTACTCCGAGAGTTGAGTCGCCAACCGGGGAAGGACCGATGGGAGTTGCGATTTCCCAATCCGTTACGGTTAAAAAATATCCTTGGTATAAAGCCCCATTCATCGGCACTTATGAGGTAGCTAAAAGCTCAATTCTTATTCTTTCGGGACTTTCGGATGTGGTAAAGAATTTAATTTTGCAAAAAACTGTTCCTCAAGGAGTTGCCGGACCGGTTGGTATTGCGCAACTCACCGGAGAATTTGTAGAGAGTGGTTATCTTGCTCTTTTGTCATTTACCGCCCTTCTTTCGCTTAATCTAGCAGTTTTAAATATTTTGCCAATTCCGGCTCTTGACGGGGGAAGATTGTTTTTTATTATGATTGAGGCAGTTACTCGAAGAAAAGTTAATCCCAGGTTTGAAGCTTATGCTCACGCTATCGGAATTGCAGTTCTCTTAGCTCTAATTGCTATCATCACTCTCCACGATTTTATTAGGATTTTCCAGGGAAAGCCGATTTTACCTCAATAAAATTTTCCAGAAGTATTGTATACTCTACTCTATCCAAATGGATGAATTTAAGCTTAACAACTTACTCTCTGAAGACTCTCCCAGAGAAACTATAAATATAGTCAATGCAAGGACAAAACTTGAGGCTATAAGAGAAGTAAAAAAAATTCTTTACAGAATCTGTTCACGAAAAACAGTTTTATTTCTGTCAGGAGGAACAAACGCGACGGTTCTTTACGAATCTTTAGTTAAAGATAAAAAGATTATGCTTGGAGGAGTGGCCCTTATCGATGAAGTTTTTGGAGAATCAAACTACAGAACAAGCAATGAAAAACTGATTAAAAACAGTGGGCTTCTTCGATATGTTGATTCTATAAATGCTCCGTTTTACGGCGTTTTACATAATAAGACAATTGAAGAGGAGACAAAAGACTATGACGAAACCGTGCGCTATCTATTATCTTATTTTCCAAAAGCGATAGCTGTTTTAGAAATCGGAGAAAAAGGAGAAATAGGAGGAATTACTGCCGTTCCGGAAATAAGTAATAAAATTTTTGAGGACAAAAGAAGTTATGTGACAAGTTTTTCCGACACAATCACACTAACTCCTCTTGCTCTGGCAGTTTTTGATCCCGTTATAGTTTTAGCTTTGGGAAAAGAAAAAAAAGATGCTCTGAAAAATATGTTAAGTGACGGGGAGATGTCCGAAGTCCCAGCAAGATTTTTCAAAAAACCGGAAATTGCCAAAAAAACAATTTTAATTACTGATCTTCGGACCTAATGCTCCTATTTTGCGAGGATTCTATTGAGGGCGACTAAATAAGATGCTTCTTTCAAATTTGTTTTTCTTTCCTCTGATTGTTTCCAGACATTTTTAAAAGCAGCACTCATTAATTTTTCAAGTCTTTTCAATACATCCTCCTTTTTATATGTTTTATTTTTCATATTTTGCTCCCATTCGATATAGCTTCCGGCAACTCCGCCCGAATTAGCTAAGATATCCGGAACAATTACGATACCCTTTTGAGTTAAATAGTGGTGAGCTTTTGGACTAACTGGACCATTTGCCATCTCAATAATAATTTTGGCTTTTATATTTTGCATATTATTTTCATTTATAACGTCTTCCAGGGCTGCCGGAATCAAAATATCGACAGGAAGAGTAAGCAGTTCCTCATTTGTAATCAATTGTCCTCCTCTTGTATCGCAAACTCCGCCAGCGCAATAACATCCGTTTAGACTGCCCTTTTCCATCTTGCAGTCATAAACTAGGGGAATATCTAGGGGAATAAAGTTTTGCTTACTGTCTCTTTTGATAATTCCGCCCTTTGAATCAGAAACAGAGACCACCCTAAATCCTTCCTTACTTGCAAAGTCAGCAAAATAATAACCGACATTGCCAAAACCCATAACAGCAACCGTTGTAGATTTAGGATCTAGGTTTAGTTTTTTTGAGATTTCTTTTAGAATAGTTACTCCTCCAAAACCAGTTGCTTCAGTTCTACCCGCAAGACCCTTTTTAGCTTTGCCGGTAAATGTAGCATAGAGTTCATTGAGAGGTTTTTTAATTCCATTCTTTCCAACAATTTTTATATATTCATCAACCATCCAATCAATAATTTTAGGATTAGTATTTACGTCCGGAGCGGGAACATCTTTCTGTGGACCTAAAATTTCATAAACTCCTCTCACGTAGCTTCTTGAAAGTTCTTCTAATTGCTTTTCATTGAGAGCTTTCGGATCAACCGAGATGCCTCCTTTTCCTCCTCCGAATGGCACACCAACAACCGCTGTTTTTAAACTCATCCAAAGAGACAGAGCCATTACCTCATCTTTATTAACTCTTGGATGGAAACGAAGTCCCCCCTTATAAGGACCTAAAATATTGCTGTGTTGACTTCTGAAACCTGTAAAAGTAACCAATTGGCTGTCGATTTTAAGGGGAATTTTTATTTCGACCATTCGGTCCGGCTCTAAAAATTTTTCCAGTTGCGACTGCGGAATTTTATATTTTTCTCCTATTTCTAAAATTTCTTCTCTGGATTTTTGGAAAACGCCTTGTTGGTCCATAAAAGCAAAAATTAGTATACAACGATTATTTTAAAAATGCTATGCGTATTTCGTTCGGACATTGATATGCTATACTCAAAATTAGCTTATGAAATATAGCGAATTATTTCCAAAAACAAAAAAAGGAGAACTACAAGAAGAGTTATCAGTAAATGCCAAGCTTTTGGTTAGAGCTGGATTTATAGATCAATTGATGGCAGGTTCCTGGACTCTTCTTCCGCTCGGTTTTAGAGTTGTTGAAAAAATAAAAAAAATTATCCGCGAAGAATTAAATAAAATAGGAGCGCAAGAACTTCTGATGCCTCTTCTTCATCCTCGGGAAATTTGGGATCAGACAGGGCGCTGGAGCGACCCGGAAGTGCAAAAAATAATGTACCAGTTTAAGGATATTCATGAAAAAGAATACGGTTTATCTTTTACTCATGAAGAAATTGTGATGAACCTTCTTTCAAAGTTTGTCCAGAGCTACAAAGATCTTCCGGTTAAGGTTTACCATTTCTCAACCAAATTTAGAAACGAACCACGGGCAAAATCAGGAATCCTCCGAGCAAGAGAATTTATGATGAAAGACTTATATAGCGCCCATGTAGCGGAGGAAGATATGTACAAATACTATAACTTGGTCAAAGATGTTTATCAGAAAATATTTAAGAGAATAGGTTTAGAAACAAAAATAGTTGAGGCATCTGGCGGAGTTTTTACAGATAAACATTCGCATGAATTTCAAGTCTTAAGTCCGGTTGGAGAGGATACGATTTACTTTTGCGATAAATGTGATTTTGCACAGAATAAGGAAATATTCGAAGGCTCAAAAGATGTTGTTTGTCCAAAATGCAAAAAAGGAAAAATAATTGAAGCTAAAACTATTGAAGTTGGGAATATTTTCCCACTCGGAACTAAATACTCAGAAAAACAGAAAGTTTTTTATACTGACGAAAAAGGAAAACAAAACCCTATTTGGTTTGCTTCTTATGGAATAGGACCGACAAGAGTGCTAGGCGCGATTACTGAAATTTATCACGATGGAAAGGGAATAATCTGGCCGGAATCAGTTTCGCCTTTTGATGCGCATCTTGTTCATGTTGAGGATCCTGGAACCGAGCCCAAAGTAAAAAAGGTCTACGAAGAGCTTGGAAGACAAGGATTAGAAGTTTTATGGGATGACAGAAAAGAAGTTTCTGCAGGAGAAAAATTTGTTACAGCCGATTTGATCGGAATTCCTTGCCGACTGGTAGTTTCACGGAAAACTGGCGATAAGATCGAATTTAAGAAGAGAGATTCGGAAAAAACAGAGCTTCTAACTATGGACGATTTAATAAAAAGACTTAAGGAAGAAAAGGAATCTTTAAGTTAAAAACCCTCACCCAGAGAAAAGTGTAAGAGATTAGAAACACAAAGACCAATGCTCCAATAATAAGAGGCGAAATTTTACTTCCTTTTTCCGCATGTAAAACTTGATTTGGATAAGGCTTTACGGCTTCCGTCGGAGTGGGCATGGGAGGCGGCTGCATAGTCGCAGGCCCTACTGGTCCAATATGAACCGTTTCGCTTGCAGCAGAAGCGCCGGGCATTGACGGTGGAGGGGGTGGAGGAGGAGGTGGTGGCGGTGGCGCGACAGGCAGTGGGGGAGGAGAAGCTGGTTCTGGATTAGGATTGGCCGGGGGCGGAGGAGGAGGTGGGCCTCCCATTACCCGATCATATGCTTCTTTGAGTTTTGGATCAAGATTGGACAGTTTGGGATCCATATTTATAGTGTCCTATGTCGCAGGAATTTTGTCAATAATCCAGGTTTTCTTTCCCTGAATCTTGGCGTTACGCCTTGAAATTGTTCCTGAGTATTCGCAGGTTGAAACACAAGAAAATGTAGATGTGGTTGATCCATCCACCCGGAATTTCCGGTTGTAGCGATTTGCTGACCAGTTCTTACTCGATCGCCTTTTTTGACCCTCGCAGAACCCTTTGCCAAATGTACTAATTCTGATAGTTCGTCGTTCACATGTCTTATGGTTATAAAATTTGCATCGTCCTTAAATTCTTCCGTTACTCCGAAACGGTCATTGTCATCTACTACCATTTTGACCACTCCATCTAAAGGTGCTAATACCGGAGTACCAAGGGGAACAATAAAGTCTACTGCGCCTCTGAATGGACCTGTATGAGCCGGTCCTTCTGTTTCGACACCCGAAACTATTGTTGACTGGGGAAATGGCCTTAAATATTCATTTCTGCTTTGTTCTGGCACTGGTAATCCTTCGCCACCTTCAACTTCAGACATGTTCCGATTATAGCAAAAAGTCTTTAATTTAAGTTTAGAAAACTGTATACTTAAAAATCGCGATGAAAATGATTGTTGGACATACAATGCCGGATTTGGACGTAGGTTCCTCAATTTGGCTGATTAAAAGATTCCTGCCCAGTTGGGAAGAGGCAAAACTTGAATTTGTTTCTGCCGGAGATCGGATAGCTGGCGCAAAGCCTGGAAACGAAGTTGACAATCCGATTGAAAAAATTGGCGAAAATGAAGTAATTCATGTTGACACCGGCATGGGCCCCTTGGACCATCATCAAACAAATGAACAGAGTCTATGCGCTGCAAGCTTAACTTGGGATTATGTTCGAAAAAATAGTGAAATGTTTTCAGACGAAAGTCCGAAAGCCAAAGATAAAATAGAGGCAATTACGAGGTTAATTAACGTAGTTGTAGAAGACGATCATTTTAAAGATTGTCTTTACCCAGATGCGAATGCTGACCACTATCTATTTATGCTCCGAGGAATTTTAGACGGTTTAAAACTTGAGAAGCCGGATCAAGACGAATACTACGTGAATTTTATGATGGAGACATTTGATAGCCTGCTTCATAGTTTTGAAAATAAAGTCTGGGCTGAAAAGGAAATAAATGAAAATTCGGAAAAGTTTGAGACCAAATGGGGAAAGGCGCTCGCTTCGGAAACGGTAAATGACGAAGTAATAAGAGTGGCCCAAAAAATGGGCTATGTTTTAGTAGTAAGGCATGATCCTAGAAAAAAATATCTTCGAATAAAGGCTCGTCCCGACTCAAAAGTTGATTTAACTCGCGCATATGAAAGGTTTTTAAAAATGGACCCGAAGGCTACGTGGTTTCTTCACGTTTCCAAAAAAATGCTACTTAATGGAGGAACAAAAAACCCAAAAATGAAGCCAACAAGCCTTCCTTTGAGTGATATAATAGGTGTGCTTAAGGAGAGTTAAGATGAAAGATTGTATATTTTGTAAAATAAGAGACGGAAAAATTGCTAAGGAATTTACTTACCAAGACAATGATGTAATGGTTTTTCCTGACATTCATCCTATTAAACCAACTCATCTTTTAATTATGCCTAAAAAGCATATTGAAGATCTGACGGAGCTTTCAGACGATAATCTTTTAGCTAAATTAAAAACAGTAATTCAAAAAATGGTGGAAGAAAATAGCTTAATGGGCAAAGGTTATCGTATCGGAATAAACGGAGGAGGAGCGCAAATTATAAATCATTTACATCTGCACCTCATGGCGCCATGGGGACAGAATGAATAAAGGAGGTGTTTTATTATGGTAGTGGTAAAAAAACAACCGGGAGATTCAGACGAATCCTTGATTAGAAAGTTTTCAAGAAAAGTAATGTCGGAGGGCATTATTCAGGAGGCTAAGAGAAGAGAGTTCTATCTCAAGCCTTCGCTCGCTCGCAAGCAGAAAGCTGAGGATGCGAGACGGATGCGAAAGAGCTGGACATAAATATGGCAAAAGTTAATGTTTTGATTTTTGTTGAATCGAGGTACAAGGTAAGTAGAAAACGCATTAGGCAAGCCTTAGAAAACCAGCTTAATCAGCATTCCATGGGCAACGACTGCGAAATTTCAGTTGCCATAGTGGGCGACCGCAAGATGAGAGAGCTTTCCAAAAAGTATAAAGGTGAGGATAAGACTCGAAATGTGCTCTCATTCTCACTTCTTGAAGGAGAAAAAGTCGAAAGTCCGACAAATAGGTTAAGACTTGGAGATATAATTATTTCTTATCCGGAAGTAATTAGAGAAGCGGCGAAAGAGGAAGTTTTGGTTGATGATAAAGTAGAGGAGCTCTTACTTCACGGACTTAATCATTTGCTAGGTTTGCATCACGAATAACGCAATGGTTTTTTATCTTAAATATAGACCCAAAAGCTTTAAAGAACTAGATAGTCAGAAGGTTAGAGAGAGGCTTGTCAGTTTTTTGTCTGGAAGACTTCCGCTTGCCTCAAAAAGCAAAAGGGGAGACGCGTCTTCAATTCCTCATGCATTCCTATTCACAGGCCCCAAGGGACTTGGAAAAACTTCAACTGCCAGAATTATTGCTAGAGCTGTCAACTGCACAAATAGGAAATCAGTGAAAGATATTGAACCCTGCAATAAGTGTAATTCATGCCGCTCAATACTCGAAGGAACGAGCCTCGACGTTTTAGAAATAGATGGCGCATCAAATAGAGGAATTGATGAGATAAGAGATCTCCGGGAAAAAATAAGACTGTCACCTGTCTCCTCATTTATGAAAGTCTACATAATAGATGAAGTACATATGTTGACAACAGAGGCATTTAACGCACTTCTAAAGACTTTGGAAGAGCCGCCAAGTCACGCAATTTTTATTCTTTGCACTACAGATCCGCAAAAAGTTCCTGCCACCATTACTTCACGCTGTTTTACGCTTAGTTTCGAAAAGGCAAGCTTAGAGGACTTAGTTCATTCGTTTAACAGAATAGTTAAGGGAGAAGGAATTGTAGCAGATCCGCAAGCACTGGAAGCTATAGCGAGGCGCGCAGATTCAAGCTTTAGAGACGGCGCCAAAATTCTAGAAGAAGTCGCCTCTGGCTCTAAGAAAATAACAACTAAAATTGTTGAGGAAAAATTGAATACCCAAATCGTCTCAAGTAACATCGATAGTTTTCTAAACTCATTACTCGAGCAAAAAACGGGAGAGAGTTTTACGATTTTGGAAAAACTTGAAAATGAAAAAGCTGATTTTAAGTTTTTTATTGAAGAGTTGATTCAAAAAGTTCATTCAGAGATGATTGATAGACTAAGTAAAGGTGGTGACACACAAAAATTAAAAGAATTAATTGAAAGGCTTAATAAAGCCTACCTTGAGCAAAGATACACATTTTTGCCTCAAATTCCGCTTGAACTACTTGTTATGGATTTTGTTAAAAGTGATAAAGAGACAGTGCCAGAAACTATTAAAGATTATCCCGAATCAGGAGACAAAAATGATAAAATATTAAAAGAACTAATTGAAAAAGTTAAAAATGAAAATTACTCAATTGCCGGAATTCTTAGGGGTTGTAAGATAGTGAATATAGATAAAGGAAAAATGAGCATTATGACAAACTACAAATTTCATAAAGAAAAACTAAGCGATTCAAAAGTTATGTCACTTCTTGAAAAGATGGCAGGAGATTTTTTTGGAGAGAAAACGAAAATTAACGTGATGCTTTCTGGGGGTGATTATAAATGATAAATCCTTTCCAACAACTCGGGGAACTTAAAAAAATGCGTGAGCAAGCTATGCAGATTCAAAAGAAGCTAGCTACTATTGAAACTGAAATTGAAAAAGACGGCGTTAGAATAAAAATAGGAGGAGATCAAAAAATTAGAGAACTTCATTCAAATGGACGCGGAGACGAAACGATTCTTGAAGCTGTAAATGAGGCAATTAAAAAATCTCAAGAAGCAGCGGCAAAAGAAATATCGCAAATGCAGGGTGGTCTATCTGGACTTCTTGGAGGCGGACAATAATGCTACTCTATTCAGGCTCTTCAAATAAAACTCTTGCCGAAAAAATTGCCAAAGACTCTACAATTAGTCTTGGAAACATCGAGAAAACAGTTTTTCCTGACGGTGAAACAAGAATTAGAGTAGTTGATGATGTTTTGGAAAAAGATGCTTCAATACTTCAATCAGGAGCAAAATTTCCCGAATATTACTACTTTGAACTCTTTTTTCTTTTAGACGCGCTTAAAAGAAGGGGAGCAAAAAACTTGACCGCTATAGTTCCATACTTGGGCTATCAGAGACAGGACCATCTTTTTAGAGAAGGAGAGGCAGTTTCGCTTGATGTTATTATTCAAACTCTTGAGAGCCTCTCGCTCTCTAAACTTATAACTTTTGACCTCCATTCAATAAAAATTCCTGAACTTTTTCATGTTCCTGTAGTTCATCTCTCGGCTCTTCCAATTTTTGCCGAAAAAATAAAAAGTCTGGGAGTCAAAAACTCCGATTTGGTAATTGTTTCTCCGGACATGGGAGGGATAAGAAGAATTAATATTCTTTCGGATTTACTTGGAGGAGTAGAAACCGCAAAAATTAATAAAGATAGAGACCTAGAAAGTGGGGAGATTAGTTCAGCCAAAATTGAGGGAGCGGTAAAAGAGGCGGCAATTATTGTTGATGACATGATTTCAACTGGAAGAACTATAATTGCCGCAGCAAATCTATTAAAGAAAAAAGGAGCCAAGAAAATTTTCGTTTTTGCAACTCATCCTGTTTTCTCTTTCGATGATCCTAAAGTTTTTGATGATAATTCTATACAAAAGGTTTTTGTATCGGATACAATAGAAATAGAAGAGAGAAGTAAATTTCCGAAACTTGAAATTTTATCAGTAGCAAGCCTAATTGCAGAAGAAATAAAAAAATGAAAATTCCAAAAACAATCGCAAATTTAATAGAAAATTTTGAGAAACTTCCAGGTATAGGTCCAAGAACTGCAGAGCGTTTGACTTTCTATTTATTACACGTCCCGCAAGGAGAACTTGATAGATTTGCAGATTCACTAAGGGAACTAAAAAATAAAAGTGTTATTTGTTCAAATTGTTTTTCAGTTGGAGAAAAAGATCCTTGCGAGATTTGCAGTGACGAGAGACGAGACACAAGTATTATCTGTGTGGTAGAAGAACCGCTTGATGTAATTGCTATGGAAAAATCCGGAAAATATCAGGGCTTATATCACGTCCTTCACGGAAGAATTGATCCATTGAACAGTATCGGTCCGGATGAAATTTACATGGCTCAGCTTTTCCAGAGAGTCAAGAACTCCAAAAATGGACACGGGGTAAAAGAAGTAATAATCGCAACAAATCCCACCATGGAGGGGGAAGCGACCGCCATGTATATTAATAAACAACTCAAAAACCAAGATTCAAAAGTGAAAATTACCAGAATTGGAAAAGGACTTCCGGTAGGATCAGATCTTGAATACGCTGATGAAATAACGCTTCAGAACGCCTTAGAAGGAAGACGAGAATACTAATGGATGTACGCGATTCTTTTGGTGAAATTCTAGAAAAAGGCCAAAGCACAGTTTCAGATTTTGCAAAAACTGCTAAAGGACAAATTGTTGGAAAAACGAGTCAAGCATCAGCTCAAACACAAAAGATGTCGGACGATCAGGCAAAGCAGTTTTTGAGTGATTTATACGGCCCGAGTAAGCCAAACGGAGAGCCTCAAAAAAATCAAAGTCCCAAACAGAACTCTTCTCAAGCATCAACTCAGAAAGAAAATCCAAAAGATAAGACTCCCCAGGAATTGGCAAAAATTGAAAGTTTAAAAAGACAATTGCATGCTGATTACTACCAGAATTTAGTTAATCCTCCCAAACCAAAAGAAGAGAATGTCGCCGAAAAAATAGAAAGAGAAGAAGGAGAAGAAAAAATGGAGGAAATAGAGGAAGAGAAAAAGAAGCTTCCGGAGCTTCCCATTACTGTCAAAAGAGGAACAAATGAAAGGATTCCGGGAGTTTCGGGATAAACTATGTTTCGCATTTACAACACATTATCTCGGTCAATCGAAAACTTTGAACCTTTAACTCCTCCCAATGTAGGAATGTACTCCTGTGGGCCGACGGTTTATGACTATCAACATATAGGGCATATGCGCCGATACGTTGGCGATGATCTTTTAGTCCGGGTTCTTAAGCTCAATAATTATAAACTGAACCAAGTGATGAATATAACTGATGTAGGACACTTAACTTCAGACGCCGATACCGGAGAAGACAAAATGGAAAAAGGTGCTAAGAAATTTGGTTTATCCGTTTGGGACGTGGCTCACAAATTTGAAAAGCAATTTATAGATTCATGTAAAGCCCTTAATATTGAGTTGCCCAAAAACTTAATGCATGCAACAGATTACATTTCGGATCAAGTTGCGCTTATAAAAAGACTTGAGGAAAAGGGCTTTACTTATAAAACAACGGATGGCATCTATTTTGATAGTTCTAAATTCCCAGAATATTTCAAATTATCTAGACAAAATCCCGAAGAACTACGCGGCGGAATAAGAGTTGAATTGGGGGAGAAGAAAAATATTTATGACTTTGCGCTCTGGAAATTTTCTCCTTCGGCAAGCTCAGGACAAGTCAAAAAACGGCAAATGGAATGGGATAGTCCTTGGGGTAAAGGTTTTCCAGGCTGGCACGTTGAGTGTTCGGCTATGTCGATAAAAGCTTTAGGTGAATCTTTTGATATTCATACTGGAGGAATTGACCATATAAACGTGCATCACACAAATGAGATAGCTCAATCCGAGGCCGCGACAGGCAAGGCTTTTGTGAAATATTGGATTCATTTTGCCTTTTTAACTGTTGAGGGAGAGAAAATGAGCAAAAGCTTAGGGAATATATTTACGGTCGATGATGTTAAGAAGAAAGGTTTTGACCCTTTGGGTCTTCGTTATTTGTATCTGCAGACTCATTACAGGCAAGAAATGAATTTTACTTGGGAAGCCTTAGACGGGGCCCAAACTGCTCTAAATAAGCTTAGATCTGAGTTTGTTTCATGGGATGAAGCCAAAGTCGGATGTGCAGAATTTGAACAACGATTTAGAGATGCGGTTAATCAAGATTTAAATTTGCCGGAGGCTCTTTCAATTGTTTGGGAAATGGTAAAGTCAGACTATCCCTCCTCGGCTAAAAAAAGAAGTTTACTCACGATGGATAAAATTTTAGGTTTAGGTCTAGCAGAATATAAAGAGGAGGAGATTGAGATTCCAAAAGAAATAAAGTTACTCATCGAAAAAAGAGAAAAACTTAGAAAAGAAGAGAACTTTACGGAAGCCGATAGGGTAAGAGCAGAAATTGAAGGGAAAGGTTATCAGGTGGAAGATCTGGGGAAAGGGTTTAGAGTTAAAAAAAATTAGGACTGTTCTTCTTTCTCTTGATTTGATTCGTCTTCGCCTAATTCAGGTTTTTCCTTAACCCTTCGACCTCCAAAGTATTTTTCCTCCAGATACCTATCAATTTCTGCATCGCTTGGAACTGGTTCATCGTCAGCGACGTAACTTGGTATTTTTCTTGATCTCAATTCTTCTTCCACAGAGTGCGAATTTTAGCATAAATAAAAAAGTAAAAACAACTTGACAAAAATTAGTTTTATAGGGTAACCTGTATTCACCTTGAAAAAATTCTTAGTAGCAGGAGTTTTATTCATACTTTTTTTCTTTTTAGCTTTTAAGATTTCAGCTTGGGCCGAGGAAAGTTCGACCTCTGCTACCCCTAAAGCACCATTTTTCAGAAGTGAGACAAGAGAGGTGAGGCAAGAGAAAGCATCAGAGGCCGCAGCCAGAAGAGCAGAAAAACTAAGCGAGGCAAGGCTCAAATTATGTAAAGCTCGGGCTAAATCTCTTGAAAATAGATCCAAGTCGCTTCTTTTACGTGCCAATGGCATGAGAGAAAGGACAGAAAAAATTGTAGAGCTGGTTAGCAAATTTTATGAAGAAAAACTTGTTCCCCAAGGAAAGACATTATCAAATTACGACGCACTGCTTTCAGATATAGCCACAAAAAAAGCTAATGTAGCATCCTTTATCGATCAGGCG
>Ga0209518_1002167_pt1 | contig 18998 bp, 27 predicted proteins | sample RifGroB1_FD_183993 | JGI IMG/M metagenome (GOLD analysis project Ga0209518, IMG submission 183993) | Groundwater microbial communities from Rifle, Colorado, USA - Groundwater B1 (SPAdes) (version 2) | ecosystem: Environmental > Aquatic > Deep subsurface > Groundwater | place: Rifle, Colorado...
GGTCCAACTACCCGCACCTAGGGAGATCCCGGGGAGGACCCGCGACTCTTAATGAGAGCATCGGTCCCGTTTTTAATGATCTGGCGCGCCGGCCCGAGTGAGGGGGCGCGGGGGAGTCGGGGCGCATCATCGACCATGGCTGGCGCGATATGCGAGTTCGCGCTCGATCTCGGCCTGGACGGCTGCAGACATGTCGTCTCGCAAGTAGGCGTCTGAGACTTTCCGGCCGATGCCGTAGAAATCGAGGCGCACTTCGTATCTCGGATTCTTTGGGGTGAAAAACACCACCTGCTTGATGCCCCTGGGATACATGGCCTTAGTGCGCGACCTCAGGTCCTTCATCCCCCCTTTCACCCGCTCCTTTTTGATAAGCGCGCTCGCCAGGAGAAAGCGGCCAACGCGGCCACCTGCCTCGTCACCCATCACCCTCTCGTAAATCCCCGGGGCCAGCTTGCCGCGTTGCTTCAGGACGCGGAAGTACATCGCCTTTTTGGATTTAGACTTCGCGTTCATGGCGAACCCGACTTCGTGAAACCCGCCGGCAATGCTCAGAAGCTTGGTGATCTTCCCTCTACCCAAGTTGTCGTAAGGGTCTAGTGCCGTGCCCGTGCTCGGCATGACAAAGCTTTTATGGCTTATCCCTTTCTCAAATGCCTTGATGGGCCGGGTGCCGCCCTCGACTTGGGGCAACAGGAAATGCTTCTTGTCTCCTAGTTTAGGCGGGTCCTTGAACCAGACTGTCGCTTGTAGTCGGGGGGTGCTCACGGGGCCTATCCCGGACCATCCGCTCCCGCCCGGTCTATCCCCTCCAAAGCGGACGGCACCCGTTGTATGTCTGTGCTTTGTCGTGCTCGTCGGCGCCAAGGCCGGAGTAAGCTGTAGACTGTTCATGACAAAAGGGGTCGGCTTATGGAACGCCGCTTCCATTCTATACAGAGTGGCCTCCTTGACCCTCTGTGCCGTCTTGTTGAGCCCGTTGGCAGCCGCGTATGGTATCTGGCGCTGCATGCCGCTCAATCCCTGCAGCAGATCCTCGACACCCTGGGTGGTGATGGTTATCATGCCGGCACCTCATTATGATCACTGGCAGGGCCGGCATGGGCAGGGGTGGGGAAGGGGGAGGGGGGGGGCAGCGGAAAGGCCCGCCAATGCAAGGTCGCGCAGGAAAGAGCCGGTGCAGCCGCGAGGCTTGAGCCCCATGATCAGCTTGTGCTCCGCATCTGACACCCGGAAGGACAGCACCCTGTAGCGTGGATTTTCGACCATCTTTCCCATCATCAACCCCCTTGCAGAGAGAACAAACGTTCAAGAAGTGGACGCACCATGGTGGTGCGTCCGAGACTTCAACCTTCGATCTTTCCCATCTACGCCAGAATGGTGAACCCGGCCGGCAGCTCCTTCTCCAGCCACTGCTTGATGCCTTGGATCGCCTCCAGCTTCCAGTTGCCGCCGTCGGCTTGGAACAGGGCGCACGCCGGTAACTCGTCCTTGCCCCGCTTGATCCTGAACACAAACGGCGACTCCGGCTGCATGGTCTCCAGGAAGGTGCGGTAAGGCGCCAATTCGACAGGGTTCGGGACCACCACGTTCTCCAGCTTGGTAATGCCGGTCTTGGCCGTCACTTCCTGAGAAACCCCGTCGTCCAGCACCTTGAGCGCACCGTCGACGCTCAGATTGCCGGCCAGGCGGATAATGTCGGCTATGACAGCCGACTGCACGAAGTAGGTCTGCAGCGATATGATGAAGTTTTCCACCGGCAAGTACTGGCCGAAGGGGAAGCTTTGGGGTGCGTGGTTCGCCATGACGTAGGTGGCGCGATCCTGGTGCACCGGCTCCAGCGATGAGCGCAACACCACGTTCTCCGGATCGACCACGTGGACCAGGAGAGCATCGAGCTGCAAGTGGTCCGGATTCTTGTTGATGTAGTCGGCGAGGCCGGTCAGCGTGTTGACCTTCATGCCGGCCGCCTGCGGCGGAGTGATCTCGGTGAGGCTTTTGCTGGTGAAGGTCCGTCCCTCGAAGGTGAACTGCTCCACCGGCGCCAGGCCGAGGATTCTGTCGATTGCTTCCCTGATCATAACGGTTTGGTCCTCCCTGCTTCACCGACAGCCCTAAGGGGCGCCGGATCTTCTACGGGCAGCTTGAGCTGCTCCGGGTTGTACTCGGACGCGATTGCCTTGCCGCGTTGTTTGCCGACAAAGACCTGCGTCGTGAACGGCTTCGCGCTGGCCAGCGTGGCCGAGCAGGAAACTCCGACGTCGCACCAGGTGCGGTCGGCGTTCGGCTTCAACTTCACCTTCAGTGTGACCGTCCTGGCGCTCTCCCCGGTGTTCGGGTCCAGGATGTTCTCCAGCGCGCGCTGGAACTCATCGTCAAAGCGCTCGATGGCGCCCCCCCTGCCTAGATTGGCCAGAGATACCAAATCCGGCTGTTCCATCCATTCCTCCTTCTTTTCTAGTTGATAGCTACCCATGCACACATCTGAGCAACACCGCTACACGCCAACCTCGTAGGCCGGTTTTAGCGGCGGCCCAGCCTCCATTTATCATTTGTTCTTTCCCGCTTGCACGTCCGACTCCTGATCAGATGGATAGGCGTCACTGCCTTCACGACCTCCGCCTTTTCCTCTGGCGACAGCACCCGCCCTGGATCGTGGACATACTTCTCCGGCTTACTGAGCTTCATGTCGACGACTCTTCGCCAGCGGGTCCTCGACCTCGACCACCGGCTGCAGCTGGCCTTCAAGGCCCATGAGCACGAGTTGGCGGATGTGTCCTGCGGTAACTTCGCTCTCGGCCAGGGCTGCAACCTCCTCGTGTGTGAAGGGAATGAAGATGCCATCAGGTTCAGGGGGGGGTGGGGGTGTGCGCAGGAGAGCCTGCAGACCCGTCGGCTTCAGGGTAGGATGGGTGGCCGAACGGACGGGCTCCTCGACGTGGCTGACGGGCTGCTCGTCGGCCACGTCGGCAATCTTGGATTGCGCCAGACCTTCCGCGGCGTCGCCCATGGCGAGCGACACTGACGCGGCGGCCTGAGGCGCTTTCAGAAAGAGCGGCATAGGCGGAAGCAGCACGTCATCGTTGTCGCTGGCCTGCAGGTGCAGTGCTCCGGCATAAAACTCAGCCGCCATTACGTCCTGATCCTGCTGCTGCACCAGAACCTCGAGGCTGATGGTGTGGCCGACCAACCCCAGCATCGCCAGAGTGCGCTCGTCATCGCGCCTCCAGGGTGTGAAGTTGATGCACTCACTGAGCGCACCCGGCTGGCAAGGCGTAGGCCCGGCGTTACAATCCCCTACGCAGACAGCGCAGATTGAGCCAGCTTCGATCTCCACCAGGTGGTGCGGGGGCGCAGGATCGACAACCTCTGCCGCACCGGCTGTCACATCCGGCTGCTTCTGTTCGGTAGCGCCGGTTGTACCGGCCGCAACCTGGTCTTCTAACCCCTGGTGGACCTTGCAGTAGTCGCCTTCTTTCTTGACCGTGCGATAGCAGCCCTTTGCGCGGCAGTAGGTGTGTTTCAATTTCTTCACAGTGGTCTCCTCCCGTTCGGACAGGGAAACCTGCACCGGCGCTCCCAGTCCGGTACAGCCCTGACATGATGTGATCGGGGGCACGTTAATGCCTCCCGACCGGTACCCGTTGCGGTTCACTCCACACTGCCGCATCGAGATGCTGGCCCTCAGCGGAATGCACTCGAACAGGCCCATGGCCTGCACCGTCGTACTCTTGGCTTTCAATTCTTTTGGGGCCATGTCACCCTCTACAAGGCAGCCGAAGCCACGCCCACCAGGAAGAAGCCGACGCAGCCGCCGAGGTAGATTTCCCCGAAAGCGCCACCGTCAACAGTGGAGGCAGGCTTGCGGCCGTCAATCTTTCTCAGGTGATCGTCCCAGATCCCCAGGGCCATACACCCCAGCGCCCACCCCAACAGCGGTATGAAATTCAAAGCGTTCACATCTGCCTCATCAATTCGAGGTCCTCGCCGCTGAACGTCAGCTGGCGCGCCATCGTCAACTCTTTCTCGTAAATCCGGGCCGCCTTCCGGTACACGCCTATGCAGTGGCTTGCGGCGGCGGCGAACTCTCCGGGGTCCGTGCCTGCGACCGCAGCCATCACGTCATTTGTGGCCTCGACGAGATACCTGCCCACGTCCGGCCGGTGGACAGCCGCCCACTCACAGCAGCCCGCAGGGAGGTGTGCGGCCAGAATCGTCAGCAGCCCCTCCGCGGTGCGCTTCATCCTGGCACTCTCGATTGACGGGCATCGGTCGCTCGAAGGGGTACTCGCTGAAATCGTCGTCAAGCATCTCATTGCCATGCCTCCATATCGAAATGCACAGACAAACAGCCGCAACGCCAAACCCGGCGCCCACCACACACCCGGTCAAAAACCCCACCCACTCTCTTGCCACCTGAACGCCCAAAACATTCATCAGCCAGCCCTCCCGGGGCACTAGAAGGACATGTACGCCGCGCCGACGAGCATCCCCACCCAAACGCCAAGCAAAAACCCTACGACCGACCCGAACATTTTCACTGATTCCCTCCGCCAGGCTTACGCCTTCACTCCGTCCACGCCGCGCCAGCTCTTCTCAACCCTGAGCGCGCAAGCCACCAGGCCACCGCGCACCCATGCGAAAAGGGCAAGGCGCCACTTTTCCGCTTCCATGTCACAGCGCCCCGATTCGGCGCAGTCGCGGCACGGGACCAGCATTCACATCCCCTCGGGGCGCTGCCCCGGTTTGGGGAACAGCTTGGATTTGCAATGTTGAAAGGGATCGCTCGCGGCTAGACAGACAAGGTCAAGCGGGGGGAGATCGGCGTTTGCGAGGATGAGCTTTTGGCGGATTTCTTCGGTGCGGGCGTCGTCGGCCTGCCGATCCTGGTAGTCCATCTTTCCCACCAGGCCTAACAGGGCCAGGACCGCGAAGGTGACAACGATTCTACCAATCAGCTTTTTCATAGAAGCCCCCAAGCATTGCATTGAAATGGCAACCAAAAACGGTGAATCTGACAACAATGGCCCGAGATCTCTACGCCTTCAGCTCTTTAAGAACCTTCAGCATGGCTACGCGTTCCTTCCGCTCCTCTTCCAGCTCCTGTCGCAGCCTTTCGTTCTCCATCTCTAGGGCCGTCTTGAGGCGGTGCAGGCCGTAGTTCCTTTTTAAGGCCTGCCAGCGTAGCGGGATTTCGTTGCCGCAGATGTCCATGAGCTTGTCAATCAGCTCGGGCGGCAGATGCCGGTCGCCATCGCTGCTCATCATCCTCGACAGGTGGTTCTCCTGGGGACCCAGGGCGAAGGCGATCTCTTTCAGGTGCAGGCCCGAGGCTTCGACGCAGAGCCTGATCGCGGCCCTGAGGTCCTTGCAGCGCAGAATGATGTCGTCAGATACGTCATCTTGCTTCTTGCTGAAACTCAGTGCCCCCTGTTCCACGGCCCCCTCCCACAGGAACACAGAGGTAGATTTTCTTCCTGTGTCTTCCTGTATCTTTTTTGGTAAAAAAAATTTAGCCTTGCCGGGGCATCTCCTTACTTCAAGGTGTTGCCGTCGTCTCTCGCGGAAACCGCCGCAGCAGCCATCCGACGGCGCTTGTTGATGCGGTAGATGACCCTGAAGAGTCCGGACAGCCTGGCGTACTCCGCCGGAGTCAGGTCCTCCATGCATAGGGGTGCCTTGCCTTTCATGCTGCAGCCTCGTCGGCCCCGTACGGAGCGCGCAGGGCAAACCGTTTCAGCGCCCTCGCGTCCGTGTCCGTGGCGTTGGCCAGCAGCCGCTCGGCAACCTCCACCAGCTCGGCGATCCTGCCCAGGGCCTTCAGCTCCGGAGAAGCGTGCTCGATGGCGGACTGATCCACTAGCACCCGGAGCCCACTCCGATCCAACGGAACAAGGTCGAAGGCGATCTCGATCACCCGCTCCAGCACCGCACCCACCGCGTCCAGGTTGGACCAGACGATCTTGCGGTTGAGTTCGTCAATCAGGGCGCGCTTCTCCTTGCTGTCGCGGATCTTGCCGAGATCCGCCTTGCGGCGCACATGAACGTGGTCCGGGGTATCCCACTGAGAGTAGCTGGTCCCTGTGCACGCGATCTCCCGGCGCGCCTCGTCGACCACCAGGAAGCCGACCTCGCGGCGGCCGTTACAGTTCTGGTACATCGCCAGCATCCGCCCGGTCGGTTTGAAGCGCCAGACATCGGCTATCTGCATGCTGATCCGTTCCATGCGCGTCCTCTATGCCGCCTCTTCGTCGGCGGTTGCCTCCACCAGGTAGCCGTCCTTCTGCAGGGACTGCAGCGCCCGCTGGAACACCGAGCCCGGCTGGCCATTGAAGGGAAAGCGACCCGACAGGATCTGCGCCATGGTCGTCTCGGAAAAGCCGCGCGACCGGGCATACGGAGCGACCGTGCGCCCGTCCTTGGTGAGCTTCTCGCGGGTGGCTGCGGGGTCAATCGTTAGTATCCTGTTAATATCCATTGTCGTTTCCTTGTAATTCTGGTATAGGATGACGTTAATTTTCGGAGGTATCCCATGTCCGTGCAGACCCTGAAGACCGCTATACTCGAACTGCTCAAAGAAAAAGGCGACGGCCGATCCTTTGCTGAACTCTCCGGTCTCCCGGGTTTTAAAGGGCAGCTTGGTTTAGAGTTTGGCAACAGCAACGTCTTTGCTTGGTTTCACTGTTCGCCGGAAGCTGTTGCTGCGATAAAAGAGCTCCTCGATGAAAAAAAGATCATCTTGAGGGAGGCTCTTCCGGTTCTCTACCACGTCGACGGCTCCATCCCTGCGCGCCCTGTCGGCGACCCTGACCGCACCTACAAAAAGGCACACTGGTGGCCGGCGCAAATCATCAAAGGCAAGGCATTCTAAAGAGGCAAAGCTCTCGCGTTGAGCATCTCACCGGATCGGAACTCCTTGGGCGGCGTCTTTATGAATTGGAGCGGCCCGAGGGCGATGCACTCAGCGCCGGAGGTCACGACGGGGCAGTCGGCAGGTAGTCTCTGCGCAAGTGCCAGGTCTCCATTGCAAGGGGAATATTGGCCCTCTGACGGGGCGCCCTCGGTGGCACTGGTGGGAAAGTAGATGTTTCCGAGGTCCACAGTCTCTCCAGTGGAAAGGCCTACAGCCATAAGCGTATTGCCGCCGGTTGGCCTCTCGTATTCGGCATAGCTGGTTATCACGGCAGCGGTTAGTGCACGAGAAAAAGGGGCGCGCCACAGGCATGTCCGCCCGACCAAGAATGCTTCGCGCTGCGCTACGGTTTCGGCCTCGCAGAACTGCCGGAAGATGCTGCCCATGCTCCACCCCTTTTCCTGAAATTCCCGAGGCCGGCGGCTGCCGGCTGCGGGGTTGTGTCCCCAGTTCCTTAACTACGGAGGCGGCGGAATGAGAACAGATGTACTGAATGAATATATCTTTACTAAACTGGTGGATGACTTTGCCCAACGCGCCAGGATCCATCGAGTAGAAGCGGAGCTAAAACAGTTGGAAGGCCAAGGCATTACCGATGACACCCTTTGCGACTCCCCTCTTACCGATGACGACCTAAGGAGAGGACTCGAAGCACTTGAACAGCGACGTCATGCTGTTTCCGCGCTACTGAAAGAACTTTGGCCTGATCTGAGCGCATAGTCTTGATTTCGGCGAGGATCTGGTGGAGCGACTCGACCTCGGACTCGGGGCCGGGGCCGGCAGCGCGGGGCTGAGACGACGGCACCCATTCACACCTGTAGGCCTTGAAGAGCTTGAAGCCAAAGACTTCAACGACCCAGGCCAATCGCTTCATCGACATCGCTCCACCCCTTTCCCTGAAGTTCCGCCTCCCGGCCTGCAGCCGGTGGCGGGTTACGGTTTCCTTGTAATGATGTGTTCATCATATAGTCTAGTTTTATTAGACTGTCAATCTAATTTGGTAGCCTGGGATTAATTTTTTTAGCCTGGAGACGGCATGATAACTGTCGATGAATTGAAGGCCAGATTCAAAGTTAAAGAAGATCAGGATCTTGGCCCTATTTTTGGAAGAAAAAAGGGGGCAGTTTCGGTCTGGAGAAAACAAGGCGTGCCGCCGAACATTGAACTCATGGCAGCCACCCTGCTAAAGCAGCAAAAAACCGCTGGCGCTGTGAAAGAAATGACTGGCGAAACAAACGCTGGCGATTTTGTTCGTGTCCCGCGCTACCAGGTGCAGGCTAGCGCAGGGAACGGTGCGATTGTGGAAAGCGAACAGATCGTGGACTATCTCCAGTTCAGTGGAGACTGGTTAAGGACCTCTCTCGGTGTCGCGCCGGATCGGCTGGCGCTGATCAGCGTGATCGGAGACTCGATGAGCCCGACCTATAACGACGGGGACCTGATCCTGGTCGACACCGCGAACAACCGGCCAAAAAGCGACGCGGTCTACGTGATCCAGCACGAGGGGTTCCTGTGGGTGAAGCGGCTCAACTTCCGTTTTGACGGCAGCATCCATATAATCAGTGATAACTCCCGCTACCCAGAGCAGACCATCACCGGTGAAGCGCTTGAGCGGTTAAAAATTGTGGGAAGGGTAATGTGGAGAGGGGGCAGGTAAATACTTAGGAGGCCTGACGAGATGAAAAAGCTAATTATTTGTGTGGTTCTGATGGCAATGCCTCAGCTGTGTTTTGGTGGGATATTTTCCGACTACGACGAGTCCCAGTTGGAGGATTTCAGAGGGGCCATAGCAAGATTCCATTCTGCCAACCTGCAAGGAAAGCCACAGCAATTGAATGTTGCATCAAAAATAAACAGCGAAATACAGGGCAACTGCAGCAAGATAGGTCGGACTGCTACATATTATCTTAACGAATGTTATGGTGCCCTCAAATACACCTCTGCGGTATTGGCGGAGTCATACCTTTACTACGCTAAACTACTAAATAGCACCGACAAAAAAGAAGAAGCAAAAAGCGTCTTGAGAAGCATAGTAATATCTTTCTCTGGTGAGAATTTTAAAAGCATCGTGAAAGAAGCGGAGTTTATGTTGCAGGACCTTGAAAAAGAGGCCGTTGCCAAGCCTGTCGATAGCGATAATGAAAAAATTAAGCTACAGCTTGAGCTAGAAAAGACCAAACTGGAACTGGAAAAGCTCAAGCTCCAAAACAGGACCCATTCTCCATAACACATGAATGCAGCCATCTACATCCGCAAATCCCGCGAGGAGAAGGACAGGCCATCCCACCGCCTCACCGTGCAGCGCGAGCAGCTCCCCGCCCACGCCACGGCCCAGGGGTGGAGCTACGAGATCTACGACGACGGCCACGCGTCGGCGGCGCGCGGCAAGGCCGAGAGCCTGAAGGAGCGCGGCCGCCTCGAGGCGGACATCCGCGCCGGCAAGATCGGCGTCATCCTCACCATCGAGCTCTCCCGACTCTCCCGCGACGACTCACTACAGGACTACGTGGCCTGGCTGCACTTGTGCGCCGAGCGCCGGGTCAAGCTGGCCACAATGTCCCGAATCCTGGACCCCTCCCAGCACTCCGACTGGATGCTGCTGCTAATGGAGGGTGGCTTTTCCTCGGTCGAGATGAGGGTGTTGAAGGGGAGGATGAAGGACGGTTACGACCAAGCCTACCGCGAAGGGCGCTTCCTGGGGGGCACCCCGCCGCCGCCCTACGTCTACGACCCGAGAGCGAAGAAGCCGGTCATCGACCCGGAGCAACTGGCCAAGCTACAGCGCCTGTGGGCCATGGCCGAGACCATGAGCGCCATCTCCATTGCGACCGAGCTGGCCATGCCCGAGATCGCCGTGCGCCGGGCGATCTCCGACGAGCGCCTCCTCTGGTACCAGGCGCTGCGGCCGGACCAGTCGACCGGGGAGTATATCGTTTGCGAGTGGGAGCCGTGTATGACCGCGGAGCAGGCCTCAAGAGTCGGCGCCGGTCGCCGTACCAGGATCAAAGGTGTCAGCCGGCGTCCGTACGCCGCCCTTTTCTCAAACCTGCAGCTGCTCCACTGCGGCTACTGCGGCGGTACTGCAAAGACCTGGCAGAACAGCCGGGTGAAGAAAGACGGGACCAGGAACGACTACTACGGCTGTCAGACCAAGAACGTTAAGAACAAGTGCGCGAAGGCGCGCCTGATCCCCCAGGCGGTCCTGCACGAGAAGGTGCTGGCCCACCTGTTCAACACGCTCGCCGACCTGGACAAGATAAAGGAGTTCTGGCTACTGCAGGAGGAAGGAGGCGACTCGGCGAAAGATCTGGAGGATCTGGCCAAAAAGGAGCAGAGGGAGAGAGCCAAGAAGCAGCGCCTGGTGACGGCGATCGGCGAGGGTGTGCTGGAGTTCGCCGACGCCAAGGCCGCTATCGCCAAGGTCAACCAGGTGCTGGAACAGATCAGTGCTGAGCGCCAGGCGCTCATGGCCCAGTCGACCGAGGCTCCGGAGTGGGGTGCCCTGGACCTGACCCGGGAAGAGTTCGAGGATCTTCCAGAGGATGAGCAGCGCGAGGTCCTGCAGGCCGCCATCGACCGCATCACCATCTACGAAAACTACGCCGTCATCACCTACCCTTTTGCGCGCACAGCCGACGGCAGCCGCGAAGCCCGCATCCAGTTCCCGCCTCGCCAGGCCGGCTACATCCGATTGCAGAGGAAATGAAAAAGGCCCGGAAGCTTTGACGCCTCCGGGCCTTCTCTATTACTGTAGGCTGAATCCTTTCAATTCGAGCCACAAACCATTGCAGTTGACTCCACACTATTGAGCGGATCCTTCAGCATTGAGCTGATGTAGTTAAAGACTTTTCTTTTGCAGAGCTCATAGATGGAGCCCGGCAATCTTGCCAGAACCAGCCCGACCACCAAGAAAAGCAGAAAAAACGGAGTACTCAGAAAAGCCTGAATCACCACCAAGTCATTCATCTTCTGACGGTACGACTCAAGCTTTTCCATCTGGCCTTTGGGGACGTTCTTGGTTGCCAGACCCCACGCCTCGTTGAACGAAATCCTGCCGGCAGCCCGGTACACCGACTTCTTGAGAAACACCCCCGTGAGGATGAATTCCAAAAGTGTGACCCTGTGGCCAAACCTAAGAAATCCGTTCATGGTTGTCCGCAGAATCTTGTAGGCCGGGTGGTCGAAGCTGATGCCGCCTGCCATAGCTTCATCGAAGAGCTGGTCCCTAAGCTCGAACATCTTTTGCCTGAAAATCTCTACCGAATGCCTCTTGTAAATCCAAAAGAAAAAGTACCAGAGAGTGAGAACGGAAAGACCAAACAGAAGGATCTGCGCATAGCTTTCAGTATTCATCTTTTATCCTCCGGACGGGTTTCGCCATTGCTCCTGAGCAAGCTTGATGTCCTGTTAGGATCAACTGCCAATTCTAGTTGCTCATTCCGGGATTGCAACCGTTCCACCGTGTTCATCCTGAGCCGGCGCTGTGAGTACCCGTAGGCAACACCGCTGCCTGCCATGGCGTAAGCCATCCACTGGTTCATGCTCAGGTTTGTCACCAGGCTTAGCACGATATTGCTTACCGTCTCTTTGCCGGCTAGGGTGGACACCGCGAGGTACAAGTATCTAACAACCAGAGTGAAAGATCCATACTTAATGAAGGTATTGATCACCGAGACGACGCCGAGAGCAAACTGGCCTTTCTTGAGGAACTCAATTTCAGCCTTGAGCTCGGCAGCGGTTTTCGGTTTGGACATCCTGTCAACCCTTGTCGGCGGTTTTGGTTAGAAGCTTTAGCATGAAATCTTAAGATCTGTAAATGGTTTTCTTGAAAAGGAGCCGGAGAAAATAAAAAAAGCCCGGGATGTCCCGGGCTTGGCTTATGGCTAATTTTTCTCTTCCATGCGATCACCCGCTCTACCAACTGAGCTATTGGGGAAGAGAATTGTTTCTGCAAGTTGTTAGTCTTGCAGGCCTTCTGTCTGGTTTTGCGTTACAGAGCTGTTGTTTCCGTCCCGTCAAGCCAGTGTGTACCGCGAAAGCTAAAAACGTATAACACGGGTCCATCTGAGGTGTCAACCCCCTTTTTTTACAACACCACAGTTACGCCGGCTGGTTCAGTTCGTAAACGACCGCGCCCGGGTTGTACGACGCGCCGCTGGTCATGGCCATGCCGAACACCTCGTACACGCTGGCGCTGGTCGGCTGGACGGTCCAGGCGGAGCTTACGGTCGCCACCTTGGTGGACCCGACGTAGTCGCTGATGATGCGGTCCTGTCCGGCACCCGGGCCGGAAGTGATGCGGACGCCGTAGCCGTTGTAGATGTCGTCAGTTGCCGTGGCGCCGGCCGCCAAAGTGATGGTGGAGGCTGCCCCCGCCTGCGCGGTCCCCGTCTGGGTGACGGCGCCCACATGCTGCACCGCCAGCATCGTGGTGCCGTCGTGCAGGGCCACGTGGGTCGCTACGCCTGTTGCGGCGGCCGCGATCCCGGTGGCGGCGGCGATGGTGGCTTTTCTCCCCACCTCGCCGTTAGCGTTGGCGGTGGTGCCCGCAGCGAAGGTGAACGAGCCGGAGGTGCCGTTGACTCCGCCGTTGGGGGCGGGACAGGTGAGGCCCGTCTGTGCCATGAGGGTCATGGCGGCGATCCCGGCATAGTTGGCCGGCTGGGAGCTGCAGTATGCCAGCGTGGTCCCGGTGGCGAGTTTTACCAGTTGCTGATTCATGACGGTTGCATCGAGCTTCTTTCCCATTTGCTTTGATCTCCTATTGCCACGCACCTGAGACGTAGCGGTATGCAGTGATTGGTGTTCCGTCCACGCGATATTGCTGCATCGTCTGGCCAGAGGGTGACCGGATTGAACCGCTGCCGGTTAGCGCGGAGGCCTGCAGGTCGACGGCAGGCATGTCCGGTCCAGTCAAGACCGGATCACAAGCAACGTCACCGGCCAGCGATGCCGGCAGCAGGGAGGATTCAGTGGCTGCAGAGCTGGTAACGACGGTGCCAGTCACCGTGATGGCAGGCAGTGCCGTTACGCCACACAATGACAGGGGAGATATGGCTCCGGTGATGACGGGTTCCGTCAGCGCAACGCCTAGCGCCACGGGGTGGGCCAGCAGGATAGGCGCCAGGCCGGCAGTGGGCAGTGACGCAAGCGCAGGCGTTGTGGCCGACGGGAATGCACCCGCTATGGTCGAGGGGAAAAGTGCGGGTAGAACCATCAATGGGAGTGTTTCAACCTCGGCAGGGGGAACGGCATATAGATTTTCATGATATTGCAGGGCTAGCGAAGCAACAGTCGCGTGAGCTGAGGGAATATCCTTGAGGCACGTTGTACCGGTGCCCCACCAATCCCACAACCAGAATGCGATCCCTTCGGTGTCCCAGCCGACGGCAGCGGATGCCGCAGCCATGGATGATATGTTTGCGGCATTGGTTCCAAACACCTGGATGCAGTTGAAAAGACGCCCTCGATCAGCAACAGGGACTGAAGAGTACGAACCAGCAATTTGGTCCTGATAGTTGCTCAATTGGTAGTTGTCAATCCCAAAAACATCATACATCTTCCTTCCTGCTGCGGCAGGATAGGGGTAGACCCAACTGTAGAACCCGGCGCCATAACCGGGGTAGACCATGTACACCGGGTGGGCAGGGTCTGCCGCCGTGATCGTGTCGTAAACATTTTCGCAACGCAAGGCTTCAAAACCGTTGTTTGGCTCGTCAAAGGCGTACCAGCCGTACAGAGCCGGATGGTTCTTGAAGTAATCGACTAAGCTGGAAATTTGCGTATAGTAGGGAAAGGCGTCACCCTCGCCCGCACCGTAGGGTGCAACACACTGAGTAAGGGGGCCGAGTCGGATCAATCCCTTCAGCCCTGCGGCCTCGTACCTATCTAAGCTATCTTGGACAAACGCAACCACATCAGCATAATTGTCAGCTGGGGCTCCGTTAGCTACATTGTCCATGTAGTAATTCATAATCACATCAATATTTAGCGTGTTCCTAAAGTAGCTTAGGTCCTCCGCTTCATCTTCCGGGGTCTGGTAGGTATACATTATAGATGGCATTGGTCCCCCTCGGAGTGGATTCTAAAGCTAAACAACTTCATACCTATTGGTATAGTTGTTGGATACCTCGGCAGCGGACAATGCTCGACTGTAGATGCGAATCACAGAGATATCAACGTTGGAGTGCGAACCCCAAGTGATCCCATCACTGGTTCCCGAAACAGCAATATTAGCGCCGGTATTCGCGACGATCCCATGATCGGCACCGTCCCCCAAGTCAATAAACGGGCTGCCATCATTTAATTGCTCCACGTTGTCAATGTACATCCTTGAATATCTGCCATCCCATGTACAAACTATATGGTGATAATTAATGGTATCATCGGCAATGTCTGTGGCATCTACCGGAACATCACACCAAGAACCATTAGCAAAAAGTCTCCAGAACAAGGTAGCTGATGCCTTCTCCATAAACAGACCATACCCTTCATAATCCCCATAAGACTGATACTTCATCAGTAGCGAGGGGTAGCCCCCATTGAACTCTGACAGACTGGTGTTAAACCTCAATACCATCTCTAATGTCATCTTTGTCGGTTCGAGGATTGCCGACCTTAGGATTCGGCCGTGTCGGTGAAGAGAATCGTCAGCCGCGACGAACGTAGCCCTGTTGGGCGTTCCTGACACCCACTCCGCAAAAGGCGCTTGACTGCTTACAGAGCCTCCTTGGCTCATAAGCATATCCAAGTTGTTGCCGGACAAGTCCTCCCATGTGGTAGGTGTCGGACCGTTAGGGGCGGACGTCCCATTACCTTTTGTGGCGTTGAGGTTCAGGATTAAGCCACCCGTTGCCAGAAATGAGGTTGCGGCAGCTTCGACCAGCATCGGAGCCAACGTTGTGGACGTCACCATACCGCTTACGCTCACGGTACCGCTCACTGCGGAGGCCGTGGCGGCCGCTGATGACAGTAGGGCCGATGCGGACGCGTCTGCGATTAGTGCAGATCCGGGTAGTGCTGCGGTAGCGGCGAGACTCCCTACTGCTAGCTCGCTGGTCAACCCAGCGGTCGTCAGAGCGGACGGGGCCACTAGACCACCCTGGGTAATCTCACCTGCAATCGGCACTGCAAGAAGACCTTCCGCTGAATCTATGGCGCCCACTGACAGCTCGCCAGCAAATACGGTGGCTGGCATGCTCGCCATTGCGGCCATCTGATCCGCCGGCAACTCGCCATCTGCGACGGACGGAGGCAGGTCGGTTCCCATCACCAGCCGATCGGCAGGGACCTCCAACAGTGCGGCATCCAATACGACGGCGGCGGGCAGCGCCAGGCTGGATGCTAGGGCGGGCACAGCCAGATCGCCGACCAGGGCAGCGGCCGGCAGCGTGGCCCCCGCGAGCAGGGCGGCGGTCTCCACGTCGTTGGGCAGATGCAGGAGCGCGGCAGGCATGACGGAGTCCGACGTGAGCGAATCGGCAGTGACTGAGCCGACAAGCGCCGTGCCAGGGAGGACCGAAGTCCCCGTCGACTCGTTTGCGACGATGTTCCCAGCTAGGTCGACCGCGAGGAGTGCCGAAGGGGTGATCTGTGCCGGCAAAGACATGTATCCGTCCAATGACGCCGCAGGGGCGGCTGTCTGGGACGCCACGGCGTGACCGTCCACCACTCCATCAAGGGCAGCACCCAGGAGCAGCGACAACGCGCTCAGGGCGTCCGCGGGTACAGTTTGCACCTGCCCGGAGCTGTCGACGTAGTTTATGGCGATGTTGGCCAGCGGCCACCCCAAGGACACCAGAGCTGCTATCCGCTCCTGAGTCTCGGCATCCCATATGCCAACAGGTCCCGAGCCTAGAATCTGAATAACCTCTCCGGCCGCGGCCCGGGTGACGGGAGAGACCGCGACACCTTCTCCGGGGAGACCCTGCGGGCCAGGGGGGCCTGGTATTCCCAATACGACGGAGACCGCTTTCTTGGCGGCGATGGTGACGACCGGCCGGCCGACCGCGGGAGTTATGGTCACGCGGTAGTCGGTCACGCTCCACCCTCCTCAACCACAACGCCCAATGTCACCATGACCCCGCCCTGGATCTCAGGGAGGCGCGTCCCGTCGGGGGCAGTCAGGCGCAGGCCGTACACATGCTGCACGTCCTTGTACGGCGTCAGCTGGCCCGCCTCGCTATCAGACAGTTCCATGGAGCGCTGGCCTGTTTCCGGGTCGGGCGGGGTGATGTCGAACGTTGCGGCCAGTTCGCCGGCGAGCGTCCGAATCTGCCCGATGATTTCGTAGTCGGCCAGGTCCAGGGGCTCGCCGGTTGCGGGGTCTGCAACCTCTATGGTGGCTGAAAAGCCGCCCCCCGTGGACACCTCTATGATGTTTTTCTGTTTGCAGATGTAGGGCTTGTTGGGCGTGACCATGGGGACCTCGTTGCTTTGTAGTTTGTAGCTTAGGCGTCTACAGGTTTTCCACCAGCCCCAGCGGCATCTCGTTGCTGTTGAAGCCGGCCTGCCGGATCGGGCTCAGCTGGCGCAGGGTGGCCGGGAAGGCGAAGAGGAGCAGGTCCTCGGCTTGATGCGCCTGGTTCTCCACATACAACACCTCGCCGCTGTTGCCGACCGTCTTCTGCAGCAGCATGGCGGTGCGCCGCTCGACGGCGGTCAAGAAGGGGAAGGTTATGGTCCCGGCCCGTCGCGGCGACCGCTGATCGGTCCAGGGGACCCCTCCCAGGCTCTCGGTGACCGTCGCGCGCTGCTCGTAGCCGAGCTCGCCGCTGTACACGATGCCGTAGTCGGGCTGCCAGGCCGGACCTTGCCAGCCTCGGCCCAGTTCGACATACCCGGCGGCGTTGGCCGTGTCTGTGATCTCCCACTTCCGATACCGGGCCGTGACCACGTTGGGGAGGGGGAGGATCCAGTTGTGCGGGTAGGCGGCGAGCTCGGCGGCGCCAAAGGTCTGCGGCCAGACGTAGAGGATGCCGGTGTCGTAGACCAGCGTGGTCGGCCCGGCGTCCGAGTAGAAGCGCACGCGGATGGTCCCGGCCAGGCTGATGTTGTGGCCCAGAAGCGCCAGGATCTTCGCGTCCTGCGCGGAGCCCATGTCAGTGACCCACTGCGTCGAGGTGGCCAGGGCGTTGGTGGAGCGCGCGACCTTGGTGATCAGCCGGTCCTTGAGGTTGGCCAGCGGCAGCGTGCCGCTCCAGGAGCCTCCGGAAAGGGTCGTTGCGGCGTCCCGGGTGCGGTCGGGGTACGCAAGGAGAGTGTCGCCCATGGTTTTACCCCCAGAGGTAGAGTGTCACGTCATCGGTTCCGAAGTGGGTCTCGCAGCCGAGGAAGATAAAGAGCTTTCCGGCATCGTAACCGAAACGCGGGTAGGTCACCTTGACCACCTTCCCCTGCACCGGAAGCGTGGCCGGCAGGGCGCTACGCTTGCAGGTAACCAGGATCGGGTCGCGGCGCACCTTGTAGAGGTCCCGGCGCCGGTCGGCTTCGTCCTGCGCATCGTCGGCGTCGACCAGTAGCGTGCTGAAGTCCAGGATGGCGGCGTTGAGGTGTGCGGTCAGAATTGAGGTGTCGGTGCTGGTGACGGAGCGGTACTCATCGACAACAAACAACAACCGAGAACGATCTATACTGTCCCGGAAGGTTGCTAGGATCGTCGAGGTGCTACCCATAGAAACAAACATCCCATTACCATAACCCAGGGCTGTGCTACCGGTGATCCCAGGGGGGAGTTTAGCTTGCCCCCAGACGATACCGTCTGCAGAAACGGTGGCTATTTCGGAGTCATTCGCTATAGCGACAAATAAGTTTTCCCCGGATACCACAGCGATCCAGTTGGCAGAGACCGGTAGGTCCCGTGCAGTCCAAGTTAGCCCATCAGCCGATGATGCCGCAATTTTGCCCGCAGACGCCACCGCCAAGAAACTCCCATTACCATAGCAGATGCTCGTCCACAAACTCCCACCTGGAAGGGTCGGCATTGTACTGGACGTCCAGGCAATTCCGTCAGGGGAAGAGTAACCATTCGACGTGACAAATTTACCGTTGCCGTAGGTAATGGAATCCATGGCCGAGCTGCTCACCGTAGTCCAACTTGTACCAGTTGCGGAATAGGCAACCTGACTACCAATGGTGCGAGTGATTACAAATGTACCGTTACCATAAGCGATGCCGAGAGACCCGCTGAACGGTAACGTACGGGGTGTCCAGTTGACCCCATCGGGAGAAGTGTAATAGGCAGAGCCGCTACTACATACCACCACAAAAAGTCCGTTCCCGTAGGTCACGGCTCCAGGAGGAGAACCGGGGGTTATACGGGGGGTCCATACCGTACCTTCGTAAGACGTGGCGATCTGGTGTGTCCCGCCCGCCCCCGCGATGGCAACGAAAATGCCATTCCCATAAGCAACGCCTCGCCAGGCATAATTGGAGTAGAGGATTGAACCCTGCTGCCAATTGGAAGAGACCCGACCGGCCAGACTCTCTGCGGCCTGCACCGTCCAGTTCTTCCGGTACCCCAAGTTGACCTGATAAGCCGGCACACCCCGCCCCTGGTCGTTGGTCGCCTGGCGCTCCAGACTGAGAATCTCGGCATCAGTGAGGGAGAGTGCCGGGGTGCCAGCGGGAGTATCGAGGCGTCCCACGTTGAGCTTCGCGTCGGCGGCGAAGGCCCACCACGCGCCAATGCTCCCCAAGACATCGTCAAGTGCCGTTCTGATCGTCTTGCCGTCCGTGATGTAAATTCCGACCTCTGCGCTGTTGAGGGTGTCGAGGTCGGTAAAGTCCTGAGCGACCAGTTCACCGGTGGAGAGCTTGCGGAGTGCGAGGCGCTTGGCGATCTGGGCGGCGGTGCGGTCGGCAGCGGTCGCACCCTCCACGGCGTCACAGGTGATCTGCCCGGCAGGGGAGGACCCGAGCCGAAAATAGCCCCCGGCCAGCCACACCCGGTATTGCCCGGCGGCCGGTGCGTTCGCCTCCATGTCGGCCTGGGAGCTGTAGGCGGTCCCAGCGGTGAGCGGTACGCCCTTGTCGTAGACTGCGGGGATGGCGTGCAGGGCGCCGTCGTTTGCCTGGTAGGCCAGCCGGG
>Ga0209518_1002169_pt1 | contig 18980 bp, 15 predicted proteins | sample RifGroB1_FD_183993 | JGI IMG/M metagenome (GOLD analysis project Ga0209518, IMG submission 183993) | Groundwater microbial communities from Rifle, Colorado, USA - Groundwater B1 (SPAdes) (version 2) | ecosystem: Environmental > Aquatic > Deep subsurface > Groundwater | place: Rifle, Colorado...
TATTATGCGAATTGGAATAGATATTAGTCAAATTGCTCATGATAGAACAGGAGTGGCAAATTATGTACGGGATCTTGTCCGAAACATGATCTTAAACGACAAGGAAAATGAGTACATTCTTTTCTTTTCTTCTCTTCGAAAAAGTTTTAAACTTTCATCTCTAGGCTTTGATTCCAAACCTCAAAACGTCACTATCAAGACTTTTAAATTCCCGCCAATTTTTCTAGAGAGACTTTGGAACAAGTTTCACCACTTTCCGATTGAAAATTTTATAGGAGATATTGATATTTTTATTACATCCGATTGGATTGAGCCCCCCACAAAGAAAGCTAAAAAGGTAACGATATTATATGACCTTGTTATTTATAAGTATCCTGAGGAAACTCATCCTAGAATTGTTAGTGTTCAAAAAAGAAAACTTCAGTGGGCTAAAAAAGAGTCGGACGTTTTTATTTGTATTTCGCAGTCGACCAAAGAGGACGCTATCAAAATTTTAGATATTCCCGCAAATAAACTAAAAGTAATACATCCCGGAATATGAAGATTGGTGTTAATGGTTATGAAGCTGTAATTCCTAGATTTGGCTATGACAAAAATACGGGCTTGCCGTTGCGGGTGGGTAGCGCGGAATTTGCATTTAGATTAATTAAAGAATTTGCAAAAGAGAAGAGTCATAATTTTTTTATTTACACTCCGGTTGAACCTTCAAAAGATCTACCAAGAGAAACCAATAGCTTCAAATATATAGTTTTCAAATCCAAAAAACTTTGGACAATGCTTGGATTGTCGAAAAAAATATATAAAGATAAAAACAATTTAGACGTATTTTTCTCTCCAACTCACTATCTTCCGCTATTTTCAGTGGTTCCGTCGGTGGTTTCTATTTTTGACCTCTCATATCTAAAATATCCAGAGCTTTTCAAAAAAAAAGATCTTTATCAGCTAAAGATTTGGGGAAGGTATTCAATTAAACGAGCAAAAGCCGTAATAACGATCAGTGAGTCAAGTAAAAATGCTATAATCGAAGAGTACAAATTAGCCTCGGATAAAGTTCACGTTGTTTATCCGGGAATTAAAGAACTTATAAATAATCGAGAAATAAATATGACGGATCTTCAGAAAAAATACGGTATTAAGAAAAACTTCATTTTATTTGTGGGTACGATTCAGCCTCGAAAAAATATAGCAAGAATGGTTGAGGCGATTTCCCAGATTCCAGAGCTGGAACTGATAGTTGTCGGTAAAAAGGGATGGCAATACGAAGGTATCCTTGACTCCCCTCGAAAATTCGGAGTAGAAAATAGAGTAAAGTTTTTGGAATTTGTGCCCGATGAAGAACTTTCAGAGCTTTACAAAAACGCTATTTGTTTTGTTCTGCCTAGTCTTTACGAAGGATTTGGATTGCCGATTCTTGAAGCTATGAAATATGGCTGTCCTGTTGTAACTAGCAACACTTCAAGCTTGCCCGAAGCCGGAGGCGACGCTGCTTTATACTTTGATCCGGAAGATAGCTCGGACATTGCGGAGAAAATAAAAAAACTTCTATCCGATGATAAACTCAGAGAAGACATGATTGAAAAGGGCTATAAGCAAGCAAAAAAGTTTTCCTGGGAAAAAGCTGCGAAAGAAGCCTTGCATGTTTTAAAAGAGGTGGCAAATGCTTAGACGAATAATAAGAAGAATAAAAACGGTAATTCTTGAAGCTGTAAACGGTTTTCTAATTTGGATGGTTGGTTTTACACCTAGCCATCACCTAAGACGCTTCTTTTACAGGCTATTCGGAATGAAAATAGGGAAAGGCTCGACCATACACATGGCAGCTAGTGTTTACAATGTTTCAAATATTACTATTGGTGAAGATTCAATAATAGGAGAATGGGCAGTTTTAGACGGAAGAGATAAGTTAACTATTGGGGATCACGTAGATATAGCAACAGGAGTAATGATTTATAATTCTCAGCATGATTTATCTGAGGAAGACTTTGCAGATCCCGATAAAGTTGTTTTAGAACCGGTTGAAATTGCAGACTATGTTTTTATCGGTCCAAGGGCAATAATTTTACCTGGCGTTAAAATTGGTAAAGGTGCTGTTGTGGGTGCAGGTGCAGTTGTAACCAAAAATGTCGGAGAGTTTAAGATAGTTGGCGGAGTTCCGGCAAAAGAGATTGGAGAAAGAAAAAACAAAAACCCAAATTATAAATTAGGACGAGCAGCCTGGTTTCGCTAAATCTTCACATGCTTTTATCAATAGTTATTTTAAGCTATAACAGTAAAGATCTGGTTATAAATTGCCTTCAATCCCTAACTGATCAATATAAAGAAGAGCTGGGAAAAGGGGAAGTAGAAATAATTGTCGTAGATAATGATTCGAAGGACAGTTCCTATGACACTATTTCAAAGTTTACCTCAAACTACAAAAATATAAAAATCTTTGAAAGCGGATCAAATTTGGGTTTTGCAAAAGGCTGTAATTTCGGAGCCCAAAAAGCCTCTGGGGAGTATATTTTGTTTCTTAATTCAGATACAAAAGCACAAGATAGGGGATTCTTAAAAATGGCAGAGTTTTTGAAAAATAATCGGAAAATTGCGATCTTAGGCGGAAAGTTATTAAGTTCGGACGGCACTCCTCAAAAATCTGCCGGCAAGTTTTATAACCTCTTTAATTTTTTACTAATGATAATTGGACTTGAAAGGCTTGGAATGGTCAGAAGCTCTCCCTTAACAATTTCGGAAATAGATTGGGTAAGTGGTGCCTGTATGATGGTAAATAAGGAGATATTTGATAAAATCGGGAAATTCGATGAGAATATATTTATGTATATAGAGGACATGGAGCTTTGTTTCAGGGCAAAGAAGATGGGTTTTTCTACTTATTTTTATCCGGATCTTAGACTAGTTCACCTTGAGCATGGGTCATCAAACAGAAGTTTTGCAATTAAAAGTATTTATAAAGAAATTTTGTATTTTTATAAAAAACACATGCCTCTTTGGCAATATAGCGTAGTTCGAACTTTTCTTATTTTCAAAGCAAAATTATTTATGATTTTTGGGAGCGCTAATCTAAAGATTAGATACAGCGAAGCAATGAGTGCAATAAAATGATTAAAAAATTCCTTTCCAAAGTTTGGGCAAATATTTTATTTCTTGAAACAATTTTTCTTCTTGTTTTTATTCCACTTTTTCCCAAGATTCCACTTCTTGATGTAAGAAACACCTGGGTTTACATACGAAGCGAAGATTTTATAGTACTTTTTGCACTTTTAACTTTCCTTGCCTTACTCGTAAAGAAGAAAGTTACTCTTAAAACGCCTCTTACGATTCCAATTCTTCTTTTTTGGATAATTGGCGCGATCTCTACGATTCACGGAGTTCTTCTTATTTTTCCAACCTTAGGAGACGTTTTTCCGAACGTTGCTTTCTTAAGTTACGTAAGGCATCTCGAATATCTAAGCGTCTTCTTTATAGCTTATTTCGGAGTAAGAGATAAAAACTACTTAAAGTTTATTCTCGGAGCTTTAGTTTTAACATTCACCATAGCTCTTCTTTACGGTTTGGGACAAAGATATCTTAGTTTTCCGGCCTATCTTACTATGAATGAAGAATTTGCCAAGGGAATTCCAATTCATTTGTCTAACCTTTCAAGAATCCCATCAACTTTTGCCGGCCATTATGATTTCGCAGCCTATCTTGTCTTAATGATTCCTATTATGGCAAGCTTATTTTTTGCTGTCAGAAATTTATTGTTTAAGTTTTTTCTTCTATTTATTACCGGGCTTGGTTTTGTACTTCTTTTTATGACAGTGTCCCGCGTATCTTTTGTTGTGGTTTTTGTTGCACTTGCTATAGTTATCTTCTTTCAAAAAAGAAGATTATTTTATTTAGGAATACCAATTGCAATTATTTTAGCTCTCGTTGTCTTTAGCTTTAAGTCTACGTCTCTTTTGAACAGGTTTTCAAGAACTGTGAGCGAAACAACAGTTCTGGTTGATGCAAAAACCGGTTCATCTCTAGGAAACGTTAGATTTGAAGATAAGAACTTTTTTTCGGATAAAATTGTTTTGCAAAGAAGGGTAAAGGATAAAGAAGAGTTATCGATTGCTCTTGCCGAAACAACTTCTGGCAATTTTTCAACCGCATCAGCTGTTCTGCCATTTAAATTTGTTCCTGATAGAATAGCGGTGGTTACTGCAGTAAATATTTCAACAGGAGAGAATCTTCCCCAAGGAACAGGATATGTGAATCTTTATCTTTCTCCCGTAACCGAAAGACTTCGAGGGTTTTTCTATGAATTTCCTCCAAATTTGAAAGAAAATCTGGGCGCGGAGTACCTCATGTTTAACGGAGATTTTCTGGTAAAAAAAGCTTCTGCTTATGATTTATCTTTTACAACCCGTTTTCAAGGAGAGTGGCCAAGAGCGATTGAAGCGTTTCAAAGAAACGTCTTTTTTGGAAGCGGGTATGGGTCAGTTAGTCTTGCCGTTGATAATAACTTCTTAAGAATATTCGCAGAAACTGGGGTACTGGGTTTTCTAGCCTTTTTTGCACTTTTTATTATTCTGGGAATATACATAAAAAAAGTTTACTTAGAAATTGATTCAAAACTTGCGAAGAGCTTTATTCTCGGATTTGGGGCTGGAACAATCGGTCTTCTTCTTAATGCAACCTTAATAGATGTTTTTGAAGCTTCTAAAATTGCATTCACTTTCTGGGCAATGGTTGGAATAGTTTTAGGAATTTTAGTACTTTATCAGACTAGGGCATTTAATCTATTTCCCGAAATTAAAAGCCTAGCAACTTCAAAACTTGCAATTATTTTATACCTAGGTGTTTTTACAATGCTCCTATTCTTGCCCTCAATAAATACTTACTTTGTAGGAGATGATTTTACTTGGCTTCGCTGGATTGCGGATTGTCAAAATAACTGTTCGGCTCTAACTTCATTTGCTAACTACTTTACATCTTCCGATGGATTTTTCTATAGACCTGGAACAAAAATTTACTTTTATCTCATGTATCATAATTTCTGGCTAAACCAGGTCCTCTATCATTTAGTTTCAATTTCACTTCACTTTCTTATCTCAGTTTTAGTTTTCCTGCTTGCTCTAAAAGTGTTTAAAAATAAATTACTTTCTTTAGCATCTGGCTTCGTATTTTTAATTTTAAGCGGTTCTACCGAGGCAGTCCTTTGGATTTCATCTACAGGATTTCTTTTTACTACAGCTTTTGGTCTTACCTCTCTTTTACTCTTCATCTTCTGGGAAGAAACAAAAAAGAAATACCTGCTTATTCTGTCTCTTATTACTTTGTTTCTCTCTTTATTGTTTCAGGAACAAGGGATCGTTTTCGGAGTTTTCATAGTTTTATATTCAATAATTTCCCATAATAATTTTTCGATAAGGTCAATTTTAAAAAGGCGAGACTATCTTTTACTTTTTATTCCAGAAATCATTTATTTACTTATGAGATTTAGCGCCAATAGTCATTGGTTCTCAGGAGACTATAGCTATAACCTAATTAAACTTCCCTTTAATTTTGTCGGTAATATTTTGGGATATCTATCTTTGGCGCTTTTTGGTACATTTTCTCTTTCTCTGTTTGAAAAAATTCGCGAGTTTTCAAGAGAACACGTCCTCGAAGTTGGCCTTATAATTTTTGTTTTGATGATTATTGCATTTTACTCATACAGATTTGTTAAGAATTTATTCAATAAAGAAGAGATGAGAATACTCATTCTAGGCTTTGCTTTGTTTCTGGTTTCTCTTTTGCCATTTTTGGGGCTAGGCAATATAACATCGAGATACAGCTATCTTTCGTCAATAGGCATAGTCTTCATAATTGTTATGTTATCTCAGAAGATTTATTCCTTATTGAGAATAAGCGGAAAACAAATAGCTGTTCTCGTAACAACACTGATGGCCTCGATTTTTATTTTATTTCATATAATTCAAGTTCAACAAGCTTATTTTGAATGGAACGATGCTGGAAATAAAACTAAAAATTTCTTTATTTCACTCGAAGCTACTTATAAAAATTATTGGTCACGTCCGGACATGGAACTCCATTTCGTAAATGTCCCAATAAAACTTGGAGAAGCCTGGATTTTCCCTGTGGGGCTTAGGGATGCAGCCTGGTTCGCGTTTAAAAACGAAAATGTAAGGGTTTTTGAACATTCGAGTATAGTTTCGGCAAAAGCATCAATTGGACTATACCCCGAGTCTCCACCTGCAAGCATTCTTCTTTTCCTCCAAGACGGAAGCGTTAAAGAAGTTTATAAAAATAATAAATTTGCTGATTAAAAATGAATAAAAGGATTACATTAACTCTTTTCTTGGTTATTTTAGTTTTGTCCGTTGCAGTCAGATTTTATAAATTTACAAATCCGATTGCAGATTGGCACGCATGGCGTCAGGCCGATACTTCATCAGTTTCTAGAACATTTGTAGAAGAGGGAATCGATCTCCTGCATCCCAGATACCATGATCTTTCAAACGTTCCGTCAGGCAAGGATAACCCACAAGGCTATAGATTTGTTGAGTTCCCGATTTATAATTTTTTCCAAGCGATTCTTTATAAATCTTTAAGATTGTTCACTCTTGAAGAATGGGGAAGACTAATAACAATTTTTTCATCAACAGTTTCCGCAGTGTTTATATTTCTTATTGTACAAAAACGTCAGAGCAGGCTTGCAGCCCTAATTGCTTCTTTTTTCTTCTGCTTTCTTCCCTTTAATGTTTATTTTGGTCGGACTATTTTACCCGATCCTTCAATGGTTGCGGCGAGTCTGGGAGGAATTTATTTTTTTGATTTATGGGCAAGTAAAAAATCGATTATTTATTACTTATTATCAATTATTTTAGTAGCCCTCGCTCTTCTTCTCAAGCCGTTTGCTCTTTTCTTCTTTCTTCCAATTATTTATATTGCTTACGAAGGCTTCGGCTTATCTTTTTTAAAAAATTGGAGACTTTATCTTTTTGCAGGTCTTTCCATAACTCCTCTAATTCTTTGGAGGCTTTGGATGATGCAGTATCCCGAGGGTATTCCTTTCACCGGTTGGTTATTCAACTTTCCGCCCATAAGGTTTAAGGGCGCATTTTTTTACTGGCTTTTTGCAGATAGAATTGCAAGACTGATCCTGGGTTTTTGGGGTATAGTAATTTTCGCATTTGGCTTTTTTGTTAGAAGTAAGAATATTCTATTTTTTCTTTCTTTTGTTTTATCCTCCTTAATCTATCTTACTGTTATTGCATCAGGTAACGTCAGGCACGACTATTATCAAATTCTTATCGTTCCGACAGTCGCCATTTTTATGGGACTTGGTGGAGAATTTTTACTAAGTCAGGCAAAAAGTTTTGGAAAAAGGAATGAAGGAATAATTTTATTTATAACTTCTCTTACCTTCTCAATGATTTTTGGCTGGTATTTTGTAAGAGATTTTTACAATATTAATAATCCACCTCTTTTAAGAGCGGGGGCAGCAGTTGATAAATTAATACCCAAAGACGCTAAGATTGTAGCCAATTTGGAAGGAGACACTACTCTTTTATATGCAACTAAAAGGAAAGGCTGGGCAAGCTATCAGTCCAGTATGGAAGACTTAATTAAAATGGGAGCAGACTATATGCTAATAGTCAATCCAAAGAGTTTTGATTACTCCTATCAGAAGACATATAAAGTCGTTGAGTCCAAGCCCGAATTTATTCTTTTTAATCTTAGAGAAGTCAGCAAATGAAAATCTTAATGGTTTCTTCTTTTCTGCCCTATCCTCTTTTATCTGGCGGGAACGTAAGACTGTTTAATCTCTTAAAGTATCTTAAAAAAGATAACGATATTACTTTAATTTGTGAGAAAAGACCATATCAGACAGCTTCTGATGTCGAAAAAGTAGAAAATGTAGTTTCAAAAGTTCTAACAGTAGACCGAAAAAAACAATGGACTGTCGCAAACATACTAAAATCACTTTTTTCAACAAAGGCGTTTCTTGTTATCGGGCATACAAGTCAAGAAATGAAAAATTTAATAAGCGATGAATTAAATCGAGAAAAATATAACCTTATTCATATTGAAACTTCTTATGTTTTTCAAAATTTACCCGACACTAGAATCCCAAAGTTATTAACTGAGCATAACTTAGAATATTTAATTTATAAACGCTATGCAGATAGGAAAAGCATTTTAATAAGGCCTTTTCTTTATTTTGATATTTTTAAACTTAAAAAAAACGAAGAGAATTTTTGGAGAAAAGCCACCAGAGTTGCTGTTGTTTCAGAAAAAGATAAGGAATCTATAGGAAGAGAAAACACTGTTGTCATCCCCAATGGAGCCGATATAGAAAAATTTAATTTAAAAAAAATAAATAATCCCAAAACCTTGAAGCTCTTATATATGGGTGACTTTACTTATATACAAAATCAGGACGCGGCTATTTGGTTAATTAAAAAAGTTTGGCCAAGGATTAAGGAGGAGTTTAGTAACACCAATTTATGGATAGTTGGTAAAAGAATTCCTGAAAAAATAAAAGGACTTTCGCCAAAAGGAGTGACTTTTGAGGAAAATGCACCAATTGAAACAGAGAAAATTTTTAGAGAAAGTTTTCTTATGCTAGCTCCAATCCGCGTTGGCGGGGGGACAAGTTTAAAAATACTTGAATCCATGGCTTCAGGAGTTCCTGTTATAACGACTCCTCTTGGAAATGAAGGGATAAGAGCAAAAGATGAACGAGACATCCTTATAGCAGATAGTCCCGATGAATTTTTTAATGAAGTAAAAAATTTACTTTTAGATAAAAATAAATACAATCAGATTTCCAACAATTCAAGAGAATTTATCCAGGAAAACTATGACTGGAAAAGGATTGCCCAGAAGTTAAACAATGTTTACAGGGAGATGGGGAAACATGCCTAAGCTTACAATTTCAATAGTTAATTACAACACGGGAAGTTTTCTTATTGAGTGTTTGGAATCTTTAAGCAAAGTAAAATCCGAAGCTGATTTTGAGGTACATATAGTCGATAATGCTTCACGCGACGGAAGCATTGAAAAAGCAAAAGAAAAGTACCCTGAATTTAAATTTTTAATAAACAAAAAAAACTTAGGATTCGGCAGAGCCCATAATCAAGTTCTAAAAAAAGCAAAAAACCCCTACCTTCTGGTCTTAAACCCAGATTCTATAGTTTTACCAGGTACGCTTTCCTATATGCTTCGCTTCATGGATAAAAACCCATCGGTTGGAGCCTCTACTTGCCGTATAGAAAAAACAGACGGAACCTTGGATATAGCTTCTCATCGTGGATTTCCCACGCCTTTAGCGTCATTTTTATATTTCTTTTTGAAAAACGACAGGCTTTATCATTTAACAAATAGAGATATGTCAAGGGTTCATGAAATCGATGCTATTGTTGGAGCTTTTATGCTAATAAGAAAAACCGTTCTTGAGAAAGTCGGATATTTTGACGAAGATTATTTCTTGTATGCAGAGGACTTAGACCTTTGCTTTAGAATTAAAGAAGCTGGATATAAAATCATGTATATTCCCAATGTTTCAGTAATTCATATAAAAGGCATATCTTCAGGAATTAAAAAACACAGTAGAGCCTCTTCTCTTGCAAAAAAATCAGCAAGACTTAAATCGATAAATTATTTTTATTCGACAATGAAAATTTTCTACAAAAAACATTACGAGAAAAAATACCCCATTATTCTAAATTGGTTGGTCTATTTGGGAATTGACTTAAAACTTATTCTTGCGAAAAGAAAATTAAGCGTATGAGAATTGGAATTGACGCGAGGCTTTGGAATCAAACCGGAGTAGGCCGCTACATAAAGAATTTAATTTTCAATTTAGAACAGATAGATAGGGAAAATGATTATATTTTATTTGCTCGTAAGGAAGATAACTTAACTTCAGAAATTAAAAACTCTAAATTCGAAATTAGAGAAATTGATATCCCTTGGCACAGTTTAGGCGAACAACTTAAATTCCCTAAAATCATAAGTAAAGAGAAAATTGACTTAATGCATTTTACTTACTTTTCTATGCCGATAATTTATAGTGGAAAATACGTTTTAACTGTTCATGATCTTATACTTCACCATTTCTCTACTGGTAGAGCCTCTACAAAACCCTTTCCCATTTTTTATGCCAAACAATTTTTTTATAGAAAAGTTATTGAGAAGTCTGCTAAAAAAGCTTTGTCCATTATTGCTGTGTCTTATACAACAAAATCAGAAATTATAGATCATTTAAAAATTGAACCTAAAAAAATAAAAGTAATTTATGAAGGGGCGGATATAAAAACTGGAGAAAAAACTAAAGACTTAGATTTTCCATATCTTCTATATGTAGGAAATGCATATCCCCATAAAAACCTTGAGGTACTTGTAGAGGCGATGAAAGAACTTGTTCAGCGCAAAGAACAATTAAAATTAATTATGGTTTGCAAAAACGACTATTTCTATAAAAGATTAGTTTCTGGCCTAGATCAGAAGACTCGGGATTTGATTATTCTAAAAGAAAACATTAGCGATAAAGAGCTTTCCGATCTTTACTTTAATGCAAAAGCATTAGTTTTGCCCTCCTTTATGGAAGGGTTTGGTTTGCCAATTCTTGAGGCATTCGCGTCTAGCTGCACAGTAATTGCATCAGACATCTCCGTTTTTAGAGAAATAGGAAAGGGTGCCTTAATTTATTTCGATCCCCAAAATGCTTTAGATTTAAGACAGAAAATTGAATACGTTCTCAGTTTAGAAGATTCTAAAAAAGGCGAACTAAATATTCTAGGAAAAGAAATATTAGACTCGTTTTCCTGGAAGAAAATGGCAAAAGAGACCTTAAAAATTTATGAAAGTAGCCTTAGTCTATGATCGGGTAAATAAATGGGGGGGCGCTGAGAGAGTTCTTCTGGCCCTTAGGCAGCTTTACCCCGATGCGCCACTTTACACTTCGGTCTATAACCCGCAGAATGCATCCTGGGCAAAACAATTTGAAATAAAAACATCCTTTCTTCAGGGCATTTGGGGAGCAAGTACACGAAATGAGCTCTTGGGTACTCTCATGCCAATTGCTTTTGAGACGTTTAGTTTTGATGAGTTTGATCTTGTAATAAGTATCACAAGCGAAGCTGCAAAAGGCATTATCACCAAGCCTGGAACTTGTCATATCAGTTACTTATTGACCCCCACAAGATATCTTTGGAGCGGATATGATGTCTATTTTAGAAATAGAATATTTAGAACTCTTTCATACCCCTTTGTTTCATATCTAAGGAATTGGGATGTCGTTGCTTCGAAAAGACCAGATTATTTTTTTGCAATATCAAAAGAAGTTCAAAATAGAATTAAAAAGTATTATAAAAGGCAGTCAGAGGTTATTTACCCCCCAGTTTTTAGCAAAGAAGATAAAAAAAATGTAGCCGGCAAAAAATATTTTTTATTAGTTTCAAGACTCTCGAAGGCTACTTTTTACAAAAGAGTGGATATGGTAATAGAAGCATTTAACCAAAATAAATTACCCCTTAAAGTTGTTGGAACAGGAAGTTCGCTAAATTTTTTTAAAAAAAGAGCCAGAAGCAATATAGAATTTCTAGGAGAAGTATCTGATGATGCTTTATCAGAGTTATATGAAGGAGCCTATTCTCTTATATTTCCTTCTAACGAAGATTTTGGTCTCGTAGTTGTTGAGGCCATGAGTCACGGAACACCGGTAATCGCATTTAAAGGAGGAGGAGCTTTGGAAACGGTTACCCCCGGCATAACCGGAGAGTTTTTTGATCGACAAGATTCGAACTCTCTAAACCATTTATTGAAAAGCTTTGACTGGACTCGCTATAATGTAAGGACAATAAAGACAAGCGCCCAAAGGTTTTCCTTGCAAACATTTAAAAAAGAATTTGCAAATCTGGTAAACCAAAAAATGTCGGAATATCAAAAAAATTTATGAAGGTTGTAATTTTTGCAGGTGGAGTAGGGACTAGACTCTGGCCGCTTTCAAGGAAGACCACTCCAAAACAATTTGAAAAAATCATTGGAGATGAATCAATGCTCCAGATTGCAGTCCGTAAACTATTCCCCCTTTTTAAATGGGAGGATATTTATATTTCCACCGGAAAAGATTACGAAGATCTTGTAACCAAACAACTTCCAAAGCTTCCAAGGCAAAATATAATTCTTGAACCGGAGATGAGAGATGTTGGTCCTGCAGTAGGACTTATTACTGCGATTTTTAAGAAAAGGTTCCCCGATGAACCCTTTGTCATACTTTGGGGCAGCGATCATTTGGTTAAAGAAGAAAAAGTTTTTAGGAACGCACTATCAGCAGGAGAGAAGGTTATAAAAGATAATCCGCGAAAAATTGTCTTTATCGGGCAAAAACCTCGTTTCGCTAGTCAAAATGTGGGCTACATTGAGTTTGGAGAGGAAATAAAGAGAATTGATGAAATTCCCGTTTTTGCCTTTGAAGGATTTAAATATAGGCCTCATTTATCTGTAGCTGAAAATTTTTTGAAGGATGGCAAGCACGCCTGGAATCTGGGTTATTTCATCACCACCCCCAAATTTTTATGGGAACTTTTTGAATCATTATCGCCCAATCTATTTCTCTCTTTAGAAAAAATAAATAAAGCTGTCGACGCTAAAGATTATGATGATGTTTTAAATGAAACTTATCCGAAAATTGAGAAGATTTCTTTTGATAATGCAATTTTAGAACAACTCGATAAAAAATATGGAAATGTGCTCTCCGTAGACATTGGCTGGAGTGATGTTGGAGCTTGGGAAGCATTAAAGGAAGCCCTAAGCCAGTCAGAAGAAGAAAATGTGACAAAAGGAAAAGTTTTAATTGAGGATTCAAGAGATAGTCTAGTCTTCAACTATACTAATCAACTTACCGTAGGAATTGATCTCTCTGAGATGCTTGTTATAAATACTGAAGACGTGGTCTTAGTTTGTCCCAAAACCTCAGTTCCCAAAATTAAAAAATTAGTAGAAAGCCTCGTCGGCACTCCTAATGAAAGTCTGACATAATATATGCCCTACATCGAGATCAAAAAAAGTTTTTATTACGAATTTATGAAAAGACTTATGGACATATTGTTTTCAGCATTTTTAATAATTGTTTTTTCGCCTCTAATCATTGTTGTAATTATTGCAATAAAAATAGACTCTAAAGGTCCAATCTTTGCCGATACTCCGGAAAGAGTTGGCAGAAGCGGTAAACTTTTTAAAATGTATAAATTTCGCTCAATGATTGAAAATGCACACGAAATTTTAAGAGAAAATCCTAAATTTGCGAAACTCTATAGTGAATATAAGAAGGGCAGTTACAAGCTTAAAGATGATCCCAGAGTAACTGGGGTTGGGCATTTCATAAGAAAACATTCTCTTGATGAGGTACCACAGTTTATAAACATTTTGAAAGGAGATATGAGCCTTGTCGGACCAAGAGCCTATTATCCTGATGAACTCCGAGAACAGCAGAAAAAGTACCCAAATACCAGAGAGGCTGTTAAAGTTGTGCTTTCAGTGCGTCCCGGCGTTACTGGCTTTTGGCAAGTTTCCGGCCGTTCAGAGATAAATTTTGATAAGAGGATACAAATAGATGCGGCCTATGTTAAAAAAAGATCTATAGTCTATGATATTTTAATTATTCTTAAGACCCCATGGGCGATGGTCACGGGACGCGGCGCTCTCTAGACTTCCATTGACACATTTCCCCCTATAAAGTAAGATATATTTCTATGGAAGGTTTTGAAAAAATCGACCTTAAACCAAACACAAATACACCTACAAATAGTCCTTCAAATGACAATCCAAAAATCGTAAATAGACAAAATAGATTTAGATTTGTGAAGAATAAAAAATTTTTAACAGCACTCGGGGTTTTTTTATTAGTTTTTTTGTTTGGAATATTAATTCCAGGATTTCTTACATATGTATCAGCTAAAAAAACTTACGCTCAGGTTAATGTCACTGTTGCTGCATTAAAATCTCAAAATATTGATCTTGCTTCAAAAGAACTTGACAAAACACGAGTAGCACTTCAAGGTACGCAAAATAATCTTAGACTTCTAGCTCTTCTTCGCATAGTTCCTTTTGCAAATACGTACTATAACGATGCGGACCACATGATTAAGGCAGGGTTTTATGCAATTGACGCAGGGGAAATTTTTCTTGATTCAATAGGCCCTTACGCTGACGTATTAGGTCTTAAAGGTAAAGGAACATTCGCTGGAGGAACAGCACAGGACCGAATTCAAACTGCAGTAAAAACCATGGGTAAGATAACTCCAAAAATAGACGATATTTCAACAAAACTAGATTTAGTTAAAAATGAAGTAGAAAACGTAAACCCAAATGATTACCCAGAGTTCTTAGCTTCGGGTAAAGTAAAAAGCTCAATTTCTAAGTTAAAAACTTTGACTGAGGATGGAGCCACTTTTGTAAGTGAGGCAAGGCCTCTTATTAAAGTCATGCCTGAGCTTTTAGGCGAACCTAAAGAGAAGAAATACCTTATACTTTTCCAAAATGATAATGAGCTTAGACCTACAGGTGGATTTATCACAGCTTATTCGGTATTTAGGATTGATACTGGGGTAATCCACGTTGACGTATCAGATGACATTTATAAGCTAGATGCTACACTTGCCAGTAAGCCAGTCGCTCCTGAGCCGATCAGAAAATATCTGGCAAATGTACCGCGACTTAATCTTCGCGACAGTAACCTTTCTCCAGATTTTGAAGAATCTATGAAGACTTTTTCTGATCTATATGAAGATGCCGGCGGTTATAAAAAGGTTGATGGAATAATAGCTCTTGATACAGATGCGCTGGTTGCTGTAATGAATATTTTGGGAGATATTCAGGTAGGCGGAACAACTTACACTACAAAAGAAGACGAAAGATGTAAATGTCCTCAGGTTATTTATGCATTATCAGAAGAAACTGGAAGAAGAGTTCAGTATATTAGAGAAGACCGAAAAGGAATTATAGGAGATCTAATGTATGAAATTATGAATAAAGCTTTTTCGTCTGAGCCCAGTGTTTATTGGGGTCCTCTTTTTCAAACTATGCTATCTCAAGTAGCCCAGAAACACGTTCTCTTTTATCTCTACAACGAAGAAGCTCAAAAAGGAATAGAGGCGCTAAATGCAGGAGGGAAAATATTACCTTGGGAAGGAGACTATTTTCATCTGAATGAAGCAAATTTCGGGGGAGCAAAGTCTAATCTATACATAACTCAGGGAATAACGCAAGAATATAATATTGCAAAAGACGGAACGATTGAAAAAACTGTAACTGTCAGTTACAAAAATCCTTTTCCGCCCTCTAACTGTAATCTCGAGCTTGAAGGAGCTCTTTGCCTAAATGCAACTCTTAGAGATTGGTTTAGAGTATATGTCCCTAAAGGGTCACAGCTTGTTTCTATGAAGGGAACAAGTGTTAAAGCAAAAACTTATGATTCACTTGGGAAAACAACCTTTGAGGGATTTCTAGAAGTAAGGCCCTTGGGAACCCAAACTTTAACAGTTAAGTATATTCTTCCATTTAAACTAGCAAAATCATCGCCTCTTCCAGTTTTCTACCAGAAACAACCCGGAAGCGCGGGAATTGATTATTCTGTAAGAGTAAACGGACGAGACTTAATGAAATTCCAGCTCTACACAGATAAAAAATTCAACATAGACTACCCCTAAATTTATGAGAAGTACAAAAGTTGAGGGGATAATTATAAATAGAAGAAATTCTGGAGAATCAGATAGGATAATTACCGTCTTCACCAAAACACAAGGGAAGTTAAAAGTAAAAGCAAAAGGAGTAAGAAAAATTTCCTCAAGAAGAGGAGCCCACGTAGAACTTTTAAATAGATCAGTCCTAAATCTATATAATAGCCTGGGGAAAATGCCTATTCTAACGGAGGCAATCACTCTTAAATCATTTAGTTTTAAAAAGAACGAACTTAAAAAAATTAGCGCTGCTTTTCATGTTTGCGAACTTATTGATGGACTTTGTCCGGAGTATCAAACAAATCAAAAAGTCTACACAATGTTAAGCGAAGTTTTAGATTCTTTAGAAAAAACTGAAGATCTGGATAACTTAATTACAGATTTTGAACGGAATCTTTTAATTAACTTAGGATTTATTAGCCATACTAGCAATTTAACATCGGACAATAGTCAATTCTTAATAGAGGGGATCTTAGAAAGAAGACTTAGGAGTAAAAAAATTATATGGACTTAATGGAAAAAATCACAGCTCTATGCAAAAGACGCGGGCTTATTTATCCCGGATCTGAAATCTATGGGGGATTGACTGGTACTTGGGATTATGGACCGTTAGGAGTTTTACTCAAACAAAACATCAAGCAAGAATGGTGGAAGTCTATGGTTGTCATGCGGTCTGATATCGTCGGAATTGATGCTGCGATTATGATGAATCCGATAGTTTGGCAAAAATCAGGACATTTAGAAGCTTTTACCGATCCGTTGATAGAATGTATGATTTGCCACTCCAGGTTCCGAGCCGATAAAAAGGAAGAGATTGAAACACACGAAAAAACACACAAAGAAAAAACCAATTGGACCAAGCCCAAAAAGTTTAATTTATTAGTTGAAGCAAAACTTGGAGTTATTGAAGGCGAGAAACAAACAGTTTACCTAAGAGGGGAGATTACGCAGGGAGCTTTTGTAAATTTTGAGAATGTAGTTTCATCTACAAGAGTTAAAGTTCCATTTGGAATAGCCCAAATTGGAAAAGCTTTCCGTAATGAAATAACACCCGGAAATTTTACATATCGGTCTCGAGAGTTCGAGCAAATGGAGCTTGAATTTTTTGTCGAACCAAATGACAAAGAAGGAGATAAATGTTTTGAATATTGGAAAAAAGAAAGAATGACTTGGTACGAGAGTCTGGGAATTGATAAAAGTAAGCTCCGATTTCGAAAACACGAAGACACGGAACGAGCACACTATGCCAAATATGCAGAGGACATAGAATATCAAGCTCCTTTTGGTTGGTCTGAGTTCGAAGGTATCCATCATAGAGGAGACTGGGATCTTTCCCGTCACGGCTTAACTTATACCGATGATAGTGGGAAAAAGTTTACTCCATGGGTAATCGAAGCATCGGGAGGAGTAGATCGATCTCTCTTAGTATTTTTGCTCGATAGCTATAAAGAGAGCGATAAGCGAGTTTGGTTATCCCTAAGTCCCAAACTTGCCCCCTACAAGGTAGCAGTATTTCCTTTGCTTGCAAACAAGCCTAATTTAGTGAAAAAAGCAAAAGGGATTTACGATAGTCTGAAGCCTCATTTTATGACTGCATGGGACGACAGAGGAAATATTGGAAAAAGATATTTATCGCAGGATGAAGCAGGTACTCCCTGGTGCGTAACAGTCGACTTCCAATCTCTTGAAGATGATACGGTTACAGTCCGCGACCGCGACAGCGCAAAACAAGAAAGAGTGAAGGCTCCCGATTTAGAAAATTATTTTAGTAAAAAACTATCTTGACAAGGGTTTTAAAATCTGACTATAGTTATAAGGGAAACTTGAAATGAGACCGATAAAAATCGGCCTTTCTTATAACGACGTCTTACTAATTCCGCAATTTTCCGACATAAGATCTCGCTCAGAGGTTGATCTCTCTACAAAAATCGCTCCAGACATTTCACTTAAAATACCGCTTTTGTCCATAAACATGGATACGGTTACTGGGGTTGAGATGGCCATTGAAATGTATAAATTGGGCGGTCTTGGCTTGTTACCTCGTTTCGATAAACCAGAAATTCAGGCTGAGAAGGTTGAAAAAATAGTCAAAGCCGGAGCTAAGGTTGCCGCCAGTATTGGAATAAAAGATGATAACTTTCTCAGATCAGAAATTCTTTTAAAAGTAGGAGCGACCGCCCTGACTATAGATATTGCACATGCTCATACTGCAAGCACTCTTGAATTTATATCAAAGTTTAAACAACGATTTCCGAAAGTCTCTCTTATCGCAGGCACTATTGCTACATATCAGGGCGCATACGATCTATTTAAAGCTGGATCAGACACCGTAAGAGTTGGTGTAGGAGTAGGTACTATCTGTACAACAAGAATCGTAGCAGGTTCCGGCGTCCCTCAGATAACGGCTATACTCGACGCCGTGAAAGCTAAAAAGAAATTTAAGAACAGGTTTGTTTTGGGGGATGGAGGAGCTGCTAATTCTGGAGATATTGTAAAAGCATTAGCTTGTGGAGCCTCTGCTGTTATTTCAGGGTCGCTTTATGCAGGATGCGATGAAGCGCCGGGCAAGTTAATTGAGGAAAATGGAGAGGTTTATAAGGAATATAATGGTTCTACATCTAAAACAGAAAAAATAAAACAAATAAACATGGATTCAAACGGAAAATCCAAACATTATACAATTCATGTAGAAGGAGTAGAGGCAATGGTTAAATATAAAGGACCTGTAAAAGATATTGTTACAGAGCTTTGTGCAGGAATAAAATCTGGACTAAGTTATTCCGGAGCAAAAAATATCAAAGAATTTTGGAGGAACGCGCAATTCATACAGATTACAGCTGCGGGATATAGAGAAAGTCAGGCTCACGATGTTTTACCTCGTCAGGTAGAAATTGAAAAAAACGATAAGCCTCAGCTTGACAAGAATCTTTTTTATAGCGTATCCTAATTTTAATGGAAAAACTCAAAGATAGAAGAATTCAATTGGGTCTGGCAATTGGAGCAGTCGCAGTTCTACTAATTGGTCTATTTCTATTTACGAGAAGTAATAATAGAGCAAGCCAGGCACCTATTCCTAATCAGTTTTCAACAGAAGAATTACCAAAATTATCGCCTGAAGACATAGGTATGGTTGTCACAGTTAGATCAGATAAGAGAGCTGTAATGTTTGAACTAAAGAAAGCTAGGGACATTAAGCATGTCGATTACGAAATTAGATACAATCACCTAGTTGAAGGTGAACAGGTAGAGGAGGGGATTCTGGGA
>Ga0209518_1002170_pt1 | contig 18978 bp, 22 predicted proteins | sample RifGroB1_FD_183993 | JGI IMG/M metagenome (GOLD analysis project Ga0209518, IMG submission 183993) | Groundwater microbial communities from Rifle, Colorado, USA - Groundwater B1 (SPAdes) (version 2) | ecosystem: Environmental > Aquatic > Deep subsurface > Groundwater | place: Rifle, Colorado...
GAGGTGCCTCATGCGCAGGCAAATAGCTCTTTCGATTGCGCTGATGCTTGCGTTAGCATCGGCCGGCCTGGCCCAAGAAGCCAAGCCCAGACAGTCCGGACGGCCAGCTGGCCAACCAACGGTACGACAACCAGAACAAGGCCGTCAAGCTCGACCGGCAAACCCGCCAGCAGCCCAGCGACCCGAACGGCAACCACCGCAGGCATCACCGCCTCAACGACAAGCCGGTCGTCCAGCTGATCGCCCACAAGGAGAACGGCCACGTGCTGTTCCACGCGAACAACCTGGACGTGGTGAAAATCAACCACAGGCTGGTCCGCCACGAGATCGTGGAGACGAAGGTCGTCGCCAACCCACTAATCAATCGCCTCGGGCTGTTCCTCGTCAACCATCTGGTACATATTCTGACCGGCCACCCATGGGCCCACAAATGCAGCCAAGGAGATTTCCGCCAGGAAACGTAACTCGATATGCTGTTCCGAGAAGCGCGCGATTACCACAACCACATCCTCAATTTGGGTGGTCATATCATGAAGGATTTTATCAGTCTGGTCCTTACAGTTTTGGCTATGGTTACCGCTTTTTCTGGCGACCATTCCCAGATTTCTGGAGATGGCAACACAGATATATCTGCGTTCCTGGCTATTGGGAATGGGATGATTGGTGTCAATGCTGGGTATGGGTGCGAGGATTCTGTAATGTCCCAGGCCATAGGCATCCCTGTGATTCCGGTTTTGATTTCTGGTATGGGTGTGGCCATATCAGATAAAGTATCGCCCCGCTTCGCGGGGCTTTTTAATAGTCTGGATATTTAAGATCTCTTAGATTAATAAAACTTCTGATTATATTCCTTGAGTAATAATCTGCCCTTATCCCCCTTATCGGCATGTCCCAGATATGTAGTCACTCCACAATTAATCGGTTTTTCTGTTCTATCTATCTCGATAAATTTTTCTCTATCCCATCTTTCAAGATTAGCTCTTAGACATAACAAAGTCAGATGGTGGGAAACAATTAATACATTTTGCTCCGAATTTTCTCTAATAAGTGTTGAGATAAAGCTTCTTACCCTCTCGCGCACATCTGCCTTATTCTCTCCGTTCAAATATCTATACTCATAATCACCCTCTAATTTAAATAAGAGGCCCTGAAGCGGATTAAAAACATAGTAAACCCTCCAGTCATTAAATAAAATATTTAAACCATGCTCTTGCTCGCGGATTCTCTCTTCGTGCACGGTTTTTATATCTCCTAATTCCGGCCAATTCTTTTTTATTTCCTCAAAAGTTTGTCGAGTACGCAAATATGGCGATATATAGATAATATCCGGCAACGGAATATTTTCTTTGAGTGCGCGTCCAATCTCTAATGCCTGCAGAGATCCCGCCTCAGTAAGTGGAGTAGAGTAATCACCCATGCCCAGCCTGGTTCCATCCCATATTTTCTTGGCTAATAATCTTAGTTCTTCACTGGGCCAGTCTTCGCTCTGAGCAACAATAAATTCTTTGTCAAATAGATTTTGAAACTTCTTATATTCCGGATTTTGTTCTTTGATAGCTTTTAGCTGATTATATACCGATTCACCATGCCTTATAAAAGTAAGTGATTTTGGCCATTTCATATTTAAATTTAATCATAAATCAGTTCTAGCGTCTACGATAAAATCTAACTAGAAGGCCAGCTAAAGCTGGCCTTCTAGTTTTCTAACTTAGAATGACTTATCTAGAACCCGAACATGTGCATAAAGAACTGACCAATCCCACCAAAGATGCCCATATGTGATTGACTACTTGCCACTACTTCAGTAGCCGGCTTAGCTTGATCAATAATAGTTGAAGCTACAACCGAAGTACCATTTATTGTTCCCTGGATTACCACGGAATCTCCTACGCTTAGACTTCCGATCAAAACAGCATTCTGCCCTTGTGTTATTTTAGCAGCTAACGCATCAACCGTATAAGTTACATTACTTTTATTGGTGATAGTTAGCGTTGATCCATTGATTACCGAGATCGTACCAGCAATAACTGGCTGTCCATTGCCAACAATGGCACTGATTACTGATTTTTGATCATTCGTTTTGGGTCTATCATTTTTATCATAACCCCCAAACATCATGTTTTTACCATCGCGAATCGTCGTAGCAGTGATAATGGATCCATTTACTGTGCCCTGCACAGCGACATTATCGCCGACAGCAATACTGGCAATAGTACCAATGACATTATCTTTTGTTATTTTAGCGCTAGCCAGATCAACCGTATATGTTATTGGGGTTGAAGTTGAGCCGAATCCTTGTCGTCCGCTAATCGCAATGGTACTACCATTGACAGCGGTTACCGTTCCAACAGCATCTGGTTTTTGCATGTTAGCCCTGCGATGGATACCAGAGTTCTCAGTCACTTCTTGACTATCTTGCGCTGCCAACGTTACACCAGCAAAACCAAGAGAACTAAGAACTATTACACTAGCCGCTGTTAAAAAGACGATTTTATTTTTCATCGTTATTTGAGTTACATGCCTCATTTTTAGTTATTAAAGCATAACTAAATGAGAGATATAACTGATTACCTACTACTGTATAATACGGCTCATGTGAAAGAAATGGTGCATGAGTCTGCTATGCGTTATTACCCGCTACATATCCCGTTGTCCAACACAATTGTAGAGAATATCCTCCCGAAGGACGATTGATATGCAAAAGATCTCCAGTAATGTATAAATTTGCGTATTTTCTCGAGCACATCGTACGCGTATCTACTTCTTCAAGCAAGAGACCACCGTCAGATACAACTGCGCGATCATAGCCCATAAGCCCAGTAATTGTCACTGGCAATGCTTTTAATAAATCTACTATCTGGCGTCTTTGTTCTTTAGTAATGCTATTCACCCTTGTATCAGAGGCAATGTCTTTTAGTAGAGGCAACAGGGCGCGGCCAGTCCCGATTGGAGCAATATCATTCCAGACACTCTTAAGTGATTTATTCTTATGCATATCGAAAACTGAAACAATAAGTTTATCAAGCGAACCGATATCTTTTTGCGGATACGCATCAATCTCTACCGTAACCATACCTTCGTGCAATAAGTCGGCAACATTACCTGCGGAATTCATGATGAGTGGTCCGGATAATCCAAAATGAGTACACGCTATGTCCCCTTTCAGGATAAATTTTCTCTTTTTTTCTATAAAAAAACTTATCCGTACGGCTGGCAGTGATACACCAGCAAGTTTTTTTATCCATTCGTCCCGTACTGCTACTGGCACGATTGCCGGTGTTGGTTCTTTTACTGTATGGCCAAGTAAAGATAGCCACAAAAATCCGTCGCCCGTAGATCCAGTCTCGGGGTGTGATTTACCGCCAGTGGCCAATATAAAAGAAGATGCAACAATCTCTTTGTCGTCAACAACCACGGCATTAATATGACCATTTTCTGCTTTTATCTTTTTAACACTCATGTTAGTCCTAACCTCAACCCCACCTTGTTTTAAATATTTCTCGAGAACCCTGAATACATCTACAGCTCGCTCCGTTTTTGGAAACACGCGACTATATCTTTGCACCACTAATGGCAAATCCCTGGATTCAAAGAATGAAAAAGTATCCTTTACGCCAAATTGTGAAAATGGAGAATGGAGAGCAGACTTAGCTTTGCCATAATGGCCAAGAAGCTTCTGCTCATCTTCTTCGGCATTGGTAATATTACAACGCCCGCCACCGGTAATTTTAAGTTTTGCACCTAGATCAGGATTCTTCTCCAAAAGTAAAACAGACTTGCCCCGTTCAGCCGCCCGTCCAGCAGCCATCATTCCCGAAGCTCCACCGCCAATAACTATGACATCCCATCGTTTATTATCCTGCATATGTTTTATGTTATTCTAGAGCAAGCGTCTCATCAATTCTAATTTGAGAGACAAAATCCGGTACGTGACTCACGAGAATCATCGCTCCTTGATATTGATCTAAGGCTCTAGCAATAACTGGTAAATGGCGAAAATTAATATGATTAGTCGGCTCGTCAAGGATTAATAATCCCGGTCGTTGCATGACTAAGCGCGCGAAAGCGACCAATCCTTTTTGGCCCTCAGAAAGATCGCCGATTTTTGTCTTGATGGCATCCCCTGTTATTAAAAATCCTGCCGCAATTGAGCGCATCTCTTGTTCGTCAAGACCTTTGGCCACGGCCTTCAGTGATTCATAAACCGTATCTCCAAAGTTAAGCGTAGAAAAATCCTGACGATAATAACCAACGACAACACCTTCGGCGATTTTAGCACCCTTGGCACTACCAGAAGCAAGAGCTTCGAGTAAGGTACTTTTGCCAATGCCATTCGGACCAGTTAATAATAGATGCTGATCTTTGCCGAGCTTTACATCAATCTTCTTCTGAACTGGTTTATGGTTTTTAAAAATACCAACCGACGTTAATGAGACAATGTTACCAATCAAATCCTCCTGATTCGGAATCGTAAATTGTCTTAAAGTTTTATCTTCCTTGCGAACGTCCACTTGTGCTTCTTCCATTTCTTCGGCATCTTCGCGCATACGTTTGGCCAGTAATCTTAAGCGACCGCCCTTCATTGCGAAGAAATTAGCTTTTTCTTTCTTCTCGATTGCAATCTTAGCTAGACGAGCATTGGCACTATTCTCTTTTTCAATACGTGCTGTAATTTGATCAACTACGTTCAAATAATTGCCTTGATACTGCTCGACTTTACGAGTATGCAAGTCCAAATACAACACACCCTGAGTGAACGCATTTAAGAAGTCCGCATCGTGAGAGATAACAATGCAAGTTTTCTTGTAATCAATCAGAAACTGGCGTAAATGAGTAATACCGGCTTTGTCGAGATTATTAGTCGGCTCATCAAGAAGTAGAACATCGGCATCCTGGATTAAAGCTGAAGCCAACAAAAGACGGGCCTGCTGACCACCAGAAAAAGTACGAACAATACGATCGTGAGGAGCGTGCAGATTAACTACTTCCAACACCGCATCAATACGCGGATCAATATCATAAACCTTATCGATAAAGCAAGTCTGAAAAAAATCTCGTACAGTTAGATCGAGTTGATCGCGAGGAATGACCTGACGAGCAATAGCAATAGTTAGATTCGGTACAGTACTGACTGTCCCAGACTCAGGCTTTAATCCGCCAGTTATTAGTTGGAAAATCGTACTTTTGCCTGCGCCGTTCTGACCCATAATGGTCATCTTCATTTCTCGACGAATTGAAAAATCCACCTCGTAGAGGATGGGTTTATTGTGTCCATAATCAAACGACACTCTTTCGAATCTGATAATAGTTTCTCCTTGAGGCATGATAGTAATTAAGACACCAAACTATACCACGATTAATTAGTACAGTAAATGAGACGTAAAGACATACCTTCTGTGATAAATTTGCCAGAACAATGACTAAAAGCTTTAAGGGACCCTGGTGCTTCACTATAATCCTCAAGGCTTGACAGATATACTCATAAATGCTACTGTTCCATAGTGCCCGTTAACCAGGAGGGGTTCCATGCAATTCCGAGTTGTACCGTGTTCCTGTGGCAATCCTCAACCCCATCGGAGATTGGAGGCCGAAGACGGCCGAAGATCAAAGGGGTTCTTCTCAATCGAGATTGGGAAGAAGCGTCTAATCGAAATCATTGCTTCCGGCGAAGCCAAGCAGACCGGCGAAGAGACGGAAGCGACCCTGCAGGAGCTTAACTCCTGCGGTTTGCCGGCAACAGAAGCCGAAGTGTTCCTCGCAAAGATGGAAGTGTTCCTCGCAGAGATGAAGATTCCGGGCTCGCCACTGAGTCTCGGGGACGACTTTTTGAAGATCGCCGCGGACGCCCTAATAAAAATTGAGCCAGCTGAAGATCATCCCAAGGTGATCGCCGACGCAATCGTTATGGGGCTTTTAAGCGCCGAAGACGGCGCAGAGATTCTCGCCCTCCTGTCCAAGGAAGCGACTGACGAGATCTAGGGAGAAGAATGTACCGAGCGTCAGAGACGCACACGGGCGGCCACAGGCCGCCCGTTTTTATTACTAAAAACTAAAAACTAAGCGAGCTAAGACCGTAGCGACTGCGTAGAATAGCCAATGAAGAAAATATGAGTAAATAAATCCGTTTTTTACCCGCAATATCAGATACGGAAAAATAAATGAAGCAGCTACAGCCGCAGCCGTAAAAGTTATCACGTGAATCCATCCATCGCCGCCAAAAACAAGCAGCAGATGTGCACCACCAAAAAAGACTGCACACCAGATGGAGATTTCACGTAAACTTAATTCGTAAAACGAAAATGTAAGAACCATAGCCGCCACAAGAATCTGTTGTAACATGATTTCGATAGATTTCGGCAAAAAGTACCATGGCGTTGCGAATAATAACTCAGAAGGAGGTTGCCAAAATTTTGTCCAGACTATCGCCGGAAAATGAGGCAATATATACGTAATATACAGAACAATTCCAGCACTTCCCGCGCATAGGACAGTATAAGCTAGTAATCGATTCACCATCGGCTTCCAAGCGTAATAGACGCTTCGGAATGAAAATGCAGTGAGTACCAACCAGAATACATAGTAGAGAGTAATCCGAACAGGTTCTGTGTCATATCCCCCGCTGAATAGAATATAATATCCCAGATCGGAAGCGATCCATAAAGCCGCAATTTGCGGAATTACAAATATTGATGGGGTACTTCTTATCTCATGCGGCGAGTTAATTGTCATCATAATACTAAGTAGTTTATCTTTATGGAATTATTTTAATGGTTTTTTGGATCTTTGACTAGCAGTTGAGCAAGGCTTCCTGATCACGATTAATAAATTGACAAACCATACATCGTGAACTAGTATGGGATTATCGATAATAGTTAATCCCTCTATATTAAAAAAATGAACCACGCATTTTTTAAAGCATTATATATAATTCTAATAAGTTTAGGTCTCGCCTTTATTTTTAATTTCTTGTTTTTTGCGAAAGAAATCGGAATTTCGATATTGATTTTTAGCACGATTCTTCTGGGAGCAGTGTTTTTGTTCGGACTGTATCAACGATTAAGCTTTAAGAAAGTTTGGTGGTTAATTTTATTCATTCTCTTCTTCGCCTTAATGCCAGGCATCCGCGCCAATGAATTTCTGACTTTTTTGAATATCTGTGCAACACTTGGCTTACTTATGTTGCTAGCGCATGGACTCGCCGGCACTCCAATTTTCTTAATGAAATTGCGCGATTATCTTATCCTCATATTGCTAGTGCCACTAAAAATGCTGAGTCGGGCTTTGTCTGCAATTTCTCTCATTGGCCAGATCCGCAGTACGGTAAAGCATCACGATGTGTGGTTACGTATTGTTAAAGGTATCGTCATGGCAATACCAATATTGATTATTTTCAGTATCTTGTTCTCGCAAGCCGATTTAGCTTTTTCGCGGTTTATTAATAGCTTTGTAACCATAACTATTTCTAAGCATACGATACAATATCTTGTATTGTTATTTTTTGCTTTTGTAGCCTCTTTGAGCTTTATTTCTTATATATTTATCCCCGGAAAGATCGAGGGAGCGGTATCTGATGAAAGGCCCCCCGTGACACTTGATTCGGGTAGAGGCATGGAGGTGCTGATCTTCTTAGGACTTATTTCAGTTTTATTCTTAGTATTCATCGGTTTTCAGATCACTTACTTGTTTGGCGGTGAGACGAATATTGTTAACGCCGGATTCACTTATGCGGAATATGCACGCCGTGGCTTTTGGGAACTACTCACTGTGGGCATACTGTCACTTTTGATACTGCTGGCTTCCGAAAAACATGCCCGTGCTGAATCGAAAGATAAGAAATTTCTGATACCTGCACTTATTATGATAGCCGAGGTTATAATTGTTATCGCCTCTGCATTCAAGCGGCTATCCTTATATATTGATGTCTACAGCCTGACCGAATTGCGCTTTTATGCAGCTGGTTTTATCATCTTGCTCTTAGTGTTATTTATCCTTCTCGCCGTTAAACTCATAAAAGCAAAACGTGAACACTTCTTTACCTTCGGCACATTGCTTTCTGCTATAGCCTTTTTAGTCATAGTAAATATTATGAATCCCGACGCTTTTATCGCTAGATCTAACCTAAAACAATACGGTCGGATAGATAAAATTGATGTTTTGTATGTGGGGAAACTCTCCGCTGATGCAACGCTTGAGAAAATTAAATTATACGAGAAAATCGAAGGTGAGGATAAAAAGGCGCTGAGAGAATTGTTTCAAAATCAAAAAGATCGTTTGCAAAAAAACAACACTAATTGGCGATCGGCAAACGTCTCCAGAATTAGAGCCCTGAGACTACTCGACGGACTTGGAGAATAATTTAAATTCTTGGTAGATCGTGTTAAATATAATAAGATAATGGTCTCGGGAAATTAAAAAGCGGATTGATGTTATCGCACCGCTTTAAAGCCAACTTACAATTCGTAATTCAAACTATCTGCATCCATTCTCCAGGGATATGATTTCACTATAGATGCTATTCTTTTCTTAAACTCTGGGGCAAGAACAGCAAAAAAAACGTATCTTTCGGGAAATTCTAATGGAACTAGAATAAACTGACCGTAAGGAAATGGCGAATTAGGGCTAAGCAATAATCGCCCCTCTTCTGCTTCGCAGGCTATTTTGAATTGGGATTCTTTCATCAATTCTTCTTCCGTCTTAGAAAAATCGGGATATTTTTTGACTCTATCTAAGAGATTAGTAAAATCGATATCGAATGCTTTTCTGGAAACTACGCCGAAGAAATTATCTAATACCTTTTGATTTGGTTGCGGTCTGTTCCCACTTAATATTTCCTGCTCCCAATCCATAAGAATTACTTCAGGAGATTTAGTAATTTCTCTGAGCATATCGGCATACTGCTTTGCAAGTTCAGCAGAAATTCTACCTCTATCGAGGAAGGCCCCATTGAAAGTAATCCACCAATTTACTCCTATCCCGTTATCAGCAAAAATTTTGACGATCTGGAGTATTTCTCTCTGTATCAATTCAATCTCGCCATTAAGAGGAGTGAATTGATTTCCTTGGATCTGATATCTGAATTCTAAATCCTTTGACAGACACCATTGGGTTAAAATATCTACCTTCTGCCCATTTAGAATACATTGCTGAATATAGTTATCTACCCATTCATCGATCTTTTGATTATTTGGATTAAGATCTTTGTTTCGAAGCCTCAAGTACTCCATAACTCTTGCCACTTGCGGTAATCTCATTCGACCCTCCTTTTGCAAAAGAGCTCTTGCCTTCTCGAGAAGGGCAAGTTTAATCCGCCCAAGTTCATACTTGAGCAAATTAAACTTGCCCTTCTTTAATTTTTTACTTTTATAACTCATGGGTCCCCGACCGGACTTGCACCGGCAACCAATGCCTTCACAGGGCACCGCTCTTCTATTGAGCTACGGGGACCATAAACATGGGAGGAGTGGCATTTCTCCTCCCAAGAAAGTCAGGTGAGGACCAGCTCCGCCGAACGACCGACAAATTCTGGTAAAACCCATCCGACACCTCCTTTCTACGGGAAAAACAAAAACTCCCGTTCCTTATCTGCTATTCGCGTGAATAACAAAAAAGGAACGAGAGTCTTATAAAATAAAAGAATCCCGCGGTTCCATCCTTCTTCTCGAACGCCTTATTCGGGAAATTCGAGCACTTAATTTTCCAGTTCACGATAGAGCGACTACCGTTTAGTTTGTGCCAATTTTGGCATTCTCACTAACCGCTCCGAAGACGTGTTCAGCTACTTTTCAGGTCCTGGCTTTCACTACCCCAGGCTCGCTTTTACCTTAGATTATATAACTTACTAATCCTTCGTTAATAATGCGTTTGAATCAATATTTACTTGTCAATTATCTAATTATACTCCCAGAAACACCTAAAGTCAACTAGGCCAATATACCGCCTAATCTTAATGGAGTTTATTATTAGCTTTCAAAATTAACTCTAAAATTATACATCCCCATACCACAAAGTCCTTGGAGCGGTTGTCCTACTTGCGGTGTGCCTAGGTCAATAACCTCTTCGCCTGTTTGAGCTAAGATTTTTTGAAAACCAAGCGAGCGAATTACAAGCGATGCCGAACAATCATATGTTCCATTTGTTCTAACTATGAGTTTTGTAGGTATCCCAGCTTTTGCCGTAGACATTCTTGGCGAGTATCCAGCTTTTGCGTTTATAGTAATATACTGGATGCCGTCTTTTATTTCGACATTCTTGGCTACACCATCTGTCGCTGTATAATTTTTTGATTTTGAAGCACCAAGAAAAACAATACCAATACTCACAACAAGGACCACTGTGACTACGATTGAAACTGTTTTATTCATAAGACAATTATATGTTAAATAGGGGGTTAATGATACCAAGCCCTGCAAGTCCGGCAAGTAGGGCAAATATTCCAAGTCCTACCACGACTACTCCCACGGATTTGAAAAATAGAGGGGCATATTTTGAGTGGGCAAACGATGCCGATCCAAATGAAAGAAACAGGAGCATTGGCAACGTTCCAAGAGCAAATGCAAGCATTAACAGAAGCCCAGACATAAACGATCCACTCCCCAATGCAGAAACTTGCATTGATTGTGTAAAACCACACGGAAGAAAAAAAGTGCCAAAGCCGATAATAAGTGGCGTAAGAGTCTTGTGTTCTATCTTTCTAAAGAAATTAAAAATCCCTGATGGCAACGCAACTTTATTTTTGACAAATACTCCGATCAGATTTAAGCCGAGCAATAGCATAACCAGCGAGGCCAAAAGTCCCAGGATTGCCGTAAAAGTAAAGTTTATACCAATAGCATCACCGATTGCTCCTAGTATGCCACCCAAGATTGCAAAACTAAGAAGTCTTCCTGAATGAAAAAGTACGAAATTCTTTTTATCACTGACATTGTCCTGAGATACCTTCGCAGAAAGTGATAGCACTAAGCCTCCCACAATCGCAAGACAACTTGAAACTGAAGCAATGAGACCAATAATAAAGCTGGTTACCGGTGTTATCCTCCCGCCAATACCAAGGTTTAAAATACCCGATTTTTGGAACATGAAAAAAATCACTAGGAATGCTAGTCCGATCGGTATAGCCTTCCAAATAGCATCATCCCTTTTCTTTTCTTGAATTACTTTCTCTGTTGAAAGGATATATCCATTAGATCTTATTTTATCCGTAAGTATTCGGGCCAGTTCGTCTGGATGTTGATCACTATCGATTTCAATCTCAACGATTTCTTTTTTTAAATTAACCCTGATATTTTTTACAAAATCTTGCTCACCGAGAACGTCTTCAATGAGAATCTTACATGACGCGCAGTGAGTGCCTGAAACGTGAAATATATATGTTCTCATATTTATAATTTCTTACCTTTAATTCGTAATGAATTAGACACGACTGATACACTCGACATTGCCATGGCAAATCCTGCAAATACCGGCGAAAGGAGCCAACCGAAGATCGGATAGAAAAGACCCCCGGCAAGAGGAATACCGATAATGTTATAAATAAATGCCCAAAAAAGATTTTGCTTAATGCCCCGCATGGTCATTTTAGAAAGTTTAATTGCCTTCACAAGCTTTGAGATGTCTCCGCCGAGAAGCGTGATCCCAGCTGATTCAATGGCAACGTCAGTGCCCGTACCCATTGCAATACCCACGTCCGCCTGAGCAAGTGCCGGAGCATCATTTACGCCATCTCCCGCCATTGCAACAATCCGACCCTGTGATTGAAGTGATTTTATTTTTTCTAATTTATCTTCTGGTAATACGTGTGCGATGACGTCATCTATCCCAACGAGAGAAGCCATATGCCCTGCGGCTTTCTCGTCATCGCCGGTAAGCATAACTACTTTGATTCCTAGCTTATGAAGATCGGCAACGGCTTGTTTTGATTCAGGCTTTATTTCATCCGCCACCATGACAAATCCGAGTACCATTTCTTTCGTGGCAAGGATAACGGGAGTTTTCCCTTGAGCCGTGAATTGTTCAATTTTTGAAGTATCAAATTCTAAACCAAGATCTTTAATAAGTTTCACGTTACCTACATAATACTCAACACCTTTAATCAGTCCTTTTAGGCCCTTACCCTGAATACCCGTAAAGTCTGAGATATTTTCTGTTTGTATATTTTTATCCTGTGCGTAGTTTACAATCGCATGGGCAATCGGATGCTCTGATCTCTTCTCAAGAGAGGCTAGAATTGATATAAGTTCGTCATCCCTGAAGTTGGATAGATTATGAATATCAACAAGTGTCGGCCTTCCAATAGTAATCGTGCCTGTCTTATCTACAATAACCGTATCTACTTTGTGAAGTTTTTCGAGAGTTGCCGCATCTTTAATCAGGATTCCTTCTTTTGCACCCTTCCCGACTCCCACGATAATAGCCGTAGGCGTTGCAAGACCAAGGGCACAGGGACAGGCAATAACAAGAATGCCGACAAATGATACGAGGCCAAATGATAGAGCCTGTGAGAATCCGAGGTACTGTGAGCCAACGATAAGCCATATGCCGAGAGTGAGGAATGCTATCACCAGAACGATAGGCACAAAGACTGACGAAATTTTGTCTGCGAGTGCCTGAATGGGTGCCTTACTTCCCTGAGCCTCTTCAACCATCTTTATGATCTGAGCGAGAAGTGTTTCTGATCCTACTTTTGTAGCCTTGAATACGAAAGACCCACTTGTATTTATTGTACCCGCAACCACGCCATCGCCGATCTTCTTTTGGGCAGGCATAGGTTCTCCGGTCACCATGGATTCATTGATATAGGACGAGCCTTCGGTTATTACGCCGTCAACGGGTATTTTCGTTCCTGGTTTCACTATTATGAGGTCCCCATGCTTCACTTCACTCACCGATATCTCCAATTCTTTTCCTTCACGAACGACTAGTGCGGTTTTTGCTTGAAGATTAATGAGTTTTTCAATAGCATCGCCGGTCTTTATTTTTGAGCGAGCTTCAAGATATTTTCCAAGTGCAATAAAAGTAATAACGACTATCGTTACGTCAAAGTATGTATTTGAAACATTTGGAAAAGACTTGAGTAATGTTTCTTCAAATGCACTGACAATAAAGCTATATATAAAAGCGACTGATGTACCTAAGCCGATAAGCGTATCCATGTTTGCCTTGCCATAACGGAGGAAACGATAAAAACCCAAAAGATACGGCTTACCGACTACAAATAACGTATAGGTGGCCATAATCGGCAAGAGATGATGAAAAAATTCCCCCCAGACCAAAGGCACTTCGGAAACAATTTTAAATTGTGAAAGAATATCCCAGCCCATAATAAAAACGCTGATTAATGCAAGCGGGATGGCCGAAATAACTTTCATCTTCATATCGTTAATTTCGTCAAGCTTTTCTTTTTTGGATTGGCTAAGACCCAAATGCATAGCATGTTCATCAGTTGACATTCCCATTTCTTCGGCTGTTTGAGAGATTATGAGAGAATAGCCCAAAGATTCAATTTGTCGAGAAAAAATCTGGGGACTTGTTTTTGAAGGATCAAAAGAAACTTTTGTTTTTTCCGTACCATAATTAACTTCAACCGACTGGACTCCTTCGACTTTTTTAAGCGTTCTCTCAATAAGAGATGAACACGAAGCGCAATGCATTCCTTTTATTATATATGTTTCTGTGTGCATATTATTTTCTCTTAAGTTTATATACTTTAACGATCTCCTCCCTGGCCCTAGCTACTTGGCCAGATTTCATTTGATGATGAACGCAGTGGCCCAAATGATTCTCAAGAAGCAGATCCTCAACATTTGACAGCCCCTGCTTCACGGCAGAGGTCTGAGTAATGATATCGATGCAGTAAGTATCGTTTTCTACCATTTTCTGGAGGCCTCGAACTTGGCCCTCTATGAGCTTGAGTCGACGAATAACGATATTCTTGTTTTTGTCATCCATGTATTTCATAAGTGCATTATACCCCCTGGGGGGTATAATGCAAGTGGACAACATAAAACCGCCCTTCGGCGGTTTTATGTTGTGAGGATTAATATTAAGGCATCTTAGATGCCCCCATCTTAACTACAGAGAGATGAATCAGGCTAATTTTGATATTTAGCCATAGAATATAGATTTTGTTTTTAGATTTAAATCGGTCAAAATATTTCTTATTTATTCCTCCTCTCGTTAGTCTTATATCCGGTATCGGAAGACCATACTAGAAATAATTTCTTATTGAATCCTCCTTTTTTAGCAAAGTTTTCTTTCAATGTTTTTAAAATTTGTTTTGATGTAATACGTTTTAATTTCTTTATTTCCTCTATCACGGCAATAATATCAGCCAGTTCAGACGCTAATTCATCTCTGGTTTTAGAAGACATGAGACCGCTTGCCTCCTCGCCGACTTTCTTTAAGAGCTCTGCCTCGAAAAGCTTTTTGCTAAGCTTTTTTATTTCGTAATCTCCGCCATTCCGCTTAATCTTTTCTGGTATCTTGTCGCGTATAAGTTTATTGTAGTAAATTCTTTTCATAAAAAATTTTCTTTAAATCCATTATTGCTCTAATTATTAAACCCGTCCATCCTAGTCAGAAGGTTAATTGTCTAAATACGGTTCCTTACTTTTCGCATCTGCAATATCAAAAGTGCGATAATTAATGAGCAATTCTTCGCCAATTTCGATATCTCTGTTCGCCACGCAACGGGTCTCCGGTTCTCCTGGGAACAAGACAACATTGAGATTATTGTTTACAGATGAGTGATTCATAAATCTAGCATCATCAATGCAGTAGATATATTTCTTTGTTTCTATTGAAAGGTAAGCATACCGATCTATCAATGCTTTTTGCAAAGGTTCAATTTTCTCAAACTCTTGTGGATCGAAAATGATATCGAACCTTGGATCAAACTTCCACACACTGGCACCTTTCTTAATTTTTTCATCAGCAAATAAACCAAGACCTTCTAGACTGCTCGGTTTGACTGATGTTTTAATCATTAACATGTGATTTTTATTATATCCTGCGTGTCTCGAACGAAATAACCTATCTCGACTTAGCACCCGCCGCTTACTAGCGCTGGGCACTGCGCTTCCCTTCGGTCGCTTGCTGCAGGTTGTTGGGGCTATTAGAGCTCGGATTGACAGAAATTATGATGACTATTTATGTATCGAATCTTAGCTTCTGAATTATATTTTACTCGCTATGTTTAGGAATTAAAAGCGGCTCAGGTCGTTTGCACAACCTGAGCCGAAACAGTAAGTCCGCTCAGTCCTATTCGTCTCAGAAGGTGTAGGCCATACCGATCCCGAGGGCCATCATGTGGCCAAAGTTACCTTCGATGTAAATGCCAGACTTGCCGAAAGAGATGTATCCCCCGACAATGCCATTCACTTGCATCTTGGTTGGAGTAAAGAACCCCCTATCTCGATGGCCAATCGGAATCGTCAAGTTGGGACCGCTGTAGAGCGTGACCTGACTTGTCAGTTGACGACTCACGACTAGCGCCAGATTGGCGAGAACGTCCGAGGCCATATTTCTTCGTGTCAGCGGCCTGTAGATCGCAAGTAATATTGACAGTTGGCCTACCCCGTGCTATAATGTAAATACGGTTATCCTACCGTTATTCGAAGAAGGAGACTACATGCGAAATAGAATCAGGGCAGCGTTGGCAGTGATCTACCTGGTCTTGCTGGTCTTGATCGTATACGCGATCCAGCCAGCGACGGCCTCGATCGGCTCAGAGAGAGTGTACATTGGCGAAAGAGTCATTACTGCTGCTTTCAAGAACCTCGTGGGCGATTTCCTGGGCTACGGCCGGTGCAACATCACTGGCATGACCCTCTATCGCACACCGATTGATGGTCTCATGTACACCCCAACACGTGGCGTCCTCTTCAACAGCTATGCGATCGAAGCCCTGCTGAAGATGCGGAATCAAGAAGAAGCGTACCGCATCGCCCAGAAGGCATTTGATCAACTTCAGGAGTCAGGCTGGAGCGGCGATACGGGTCACAAGCTCTACTATCCCCTTCGGCGCCTTCAATGATCAATCGATCATCAGAGCCCCATACGATGTCGCAAGAACGACCTCTCGTATGGGGTCGTTTGTTTATTAGGCATCAATTGATCTTGTCTATGCTTGATTAATCAAAAGGACCAGTTAATACTGATCCTTTTGCAAATGCTGCGGGTTGTTGGGGTTTATTTCTTCGACAATCGAAATTAGTTCTTGTTTCTTCTCTTCGGTATAATGATTTCTTTCTGACTTCTTCAATATAGCACTAATGACATCTCCCCTATTGTTTAATATAATTTCTTTCAATCTGTCGCCCATCTCATAGCCAGTTCGTCTTATTAATGAAACTGCCCTAGATAAATCGATCGGATGGGGTTTATATTCACCGCCCGAGAACTTGAGCTCAATAGTTTTTTCCATTATAGCATTTATGCAACCCCTATCTATTAGGGCTGATTTTTTAGGGTCAAAAGCGATATGATCAATATTTAGATATAAATCATTAAAATAATTCTCCAATGAGTCAAGTTTATCATTAGGTGCTATTCTAATAGTTTTGTTTGCTTCCCATATATCAATATCTAATGAATCGTCAATGGGGATTCTGAATCCACCGAATAATGTTTTTGAAAAATCCACCTCTAAAGACTCTATTGCCCTTTCTAGTTCACCATTACACACTATTATGTCTACATCACTAATCTCATAATTAATGCCCTCTACAACACTACGGACCGCATCTCTGACTATCCCACCAATAAAGTATATCTGCGGATCATGTTCAAAATGGTTAGTTAAATTGCTAACAAAGTTTCTAACCTTCAATTGCTCTATTTTATCTAAAATAAGCTTTATTATTTTATCTTGCATATGCATTGGCTGGCCAAGTCAAGCTAGAACCGTTGACCGGTCAAGGCCTATAAGGTGTTTTTGACTAATTTTTAGCATAGGACACTGATGGGTCTTGAACACTCTATTTTATGAAATAAATCTTAATTGCAAGATAAACCCTACGGGTATTAACCACAATCCAATCTTGAATAATATGGGATGGACTACGTAAGCGAAATGGTATTTTTTACCGTCATCACTTGTTGTCGATCCTCCAAATCCTTTAGGAAATCTTCCGAATGAAATAGCAACCAAAAAACTACCGAGTGTACTTACGATCAAGCCAGAATTAGAAAGTAAAAATGAATACATTTTATTTAGAATCTCCTTTGTTTAATTCTTTGGGAACGCGATTAATTTTATTTAAGTAGGGCTGAATTCTTTTTGTGTGATATTGCCCTATATACTCAAACTGAGGTTCAAGAAAATACGATGGGACGCAAACTGGCCATTCTTTGCTCTGATAATCAAGCATCCGCCTGTCTATTTCTTTAAAAAATGGTTACAGTAAATCCAGCTGCGCAATAGCTCCATAACCGCTGATTAGAATGGTCGTTAGTATAGCGATAACGAGAGCATGAATTAATATCTTTTTAATAGGCGAGAAATCGACAACCTTTCTAATAGTAATTTTCCAAATGATTAGAATGTAAACAGCAAAAATAAACAGCCCCCAAAATAAGTATCCTGTCATCTCAACAATGTCATAATCGGGTATATAGGATAGGACTATCCCGAATAATGTGCCACTAAATAGAACATCAATTACGGTTAATATAATATTACTTTTGTTTCTTAATAACCACAAAACTATTAAAGGCAACAAAAACCCACCAACAATAACAATAAAAAATATCAGGAAGAATACTAAATACCCCATCGCCTCTACCGAATTACCTCCGCCAATTATACTAAATGCGAAATACGACAGTAGTAATAAGGCACCCACTACTATACTTATGATGATTGTCTTCATATATTTATTATATCACGATTCATTGTGCTGCCACGATGCTGCGGACCGTGGAGGCTGTTAGAACCTGGATTGGTAGGAATTATGACAGTTACTGTGTTCCAGATATGAATCACCCGTTGTGTCTTCGTGCATAATTTTATCACCTATTAATAATCTATCGACGATATGATGGAGTCGATCTCACCCTGACTTTTTGCATTCTGGACTAATATCTCGCGCAGCTCATTATTAGCATTGAATAACATTATGGCAACTCCTTCTTTTGCGTTATTTTTCGATGGATCCCCAACCTGAAAACCTTTTATACCACCATATTGGAATTCATAGAATCCAAATCGCGCATTTACGGCAGAGATGCCCTTAATGGCCATTCTTTCCGCCCATACCCCGATCCCTGAATCAAATTTAAGATCCGATAGACCCGTACTAAAGCTGTCTCTAATTTCAGAATATGAGTAATCATCAAACCCACTCTTAAATACAACCACTTGCGCATTATTTGCAAAGATAAATCCTCGTAACGACGTATTTTCCTTTATTGTTGGTTCGCCGACCCAAGGAGACTTAAACGATAGTCCATCGAAGTCGAAAGATCTCGAAGAGAGTGCTCCCCCTGGAGTAATGGTGCGCATAGAAGGCATGGTGTTAAGATCTTCTCTCAGATTGCCATCAACATTAACGCTAATATCATATTTGTAATACGGATAAAGATAAGTCTGAGGAAAGATGATCGTCAGAATAATTATCGCCGCTATAATTGCTATAAATATTACAAACTTCTTGTGTTTCAAGATGAAGCCAGACCCTTGAACAACCGAAGCCTGCGAATAATTATCCTTATTTGACGATCCTCCAAGGGCTTCATTAATATCATCTATAAGCCAACCTTGAGCGCGAAGCGTATCTGAAATTTGCTGATCATTCATGCCAGACGCCCGGGCTTGTTGAATATAGTTATTAAGTTCTTGATTCATATTTTATAGTGCTGCGGGACCTGGATTCGAACCAAGATACCATCCTCCAGAGGGATGTGTCCTACCATTAGACGATCCCGCAATAACCCTAATACTTTACAATAAAACTGGGCTTTATTCAATAATAAAAAGGCCCA
>Ga0209518_1002171_pt1 | contig 18976 bp, 12 predicted proteins | sample RifGroB1_FD_183993 | JGI IMG/M metagenome (GOLD analysis project Ga0209518, IMG submission 183993) | Groundwater microbial communities from Rifle, Colorado, USA - Groundwater B1 (SPAdes) (version 2) | ecosystem: Environmental > Aquatic > Deep subsurface > Groundwater | place: Rifle, Colorado...
CGGAGGCGGTTACAGCCAAGTGATTCCGATGGAAGAATTCAACCTTCACCTCACTGGCGATATGCACGCGATCACGGCCGCGCATAATCTCGTTGCCGCAGCGCTCGATGCACGTATTTACCACGAAAACAGAATGAACGACGCCGATTGGGCGAAGGTCGCCCTTCCTCGCCTGGACATTGATCCAAGCAGCATCACCTGGAATCGCGTTTTGGACACTGCGGATCGCCTGCTCAGGGATATTCAGCTGGGCGCCACCGGCCATAGCGGGAATCACTCGCGCATGACGGCTTTCGAAATCACACCGGCTTCAGAACTGATGGCGATTCTTGCGCTCGCAACGAGCTTGAAGGATCTCCGTAAGCGCATCGGTCGCGCGATCGTGGGCCTGAGCCGCTCAGGCAAGCCCATCACATTGGAAGATCTCGGTGTTGCCGGCGCTGCGACCGTCCTGATGAAGGATGCGATCATGCCGAATCTGATGCAGACAATTGAGGGCCAGCCGGCGTTTGTTCATGCGGGGCCTTTCGCAAACATCGCGCACGGTCAGTCTTCGATTCTCGCGGATCAGATGGCCATCAAGCTGGGCGAATACGTGGTCACCGAATCAGGTTTCGCCGCGGATATCGGCTTCGAGAAGTTCTGCAATATCAAGTGCCGTTACTCCGGATTGAAACCTGATTGCGCGGTGCTGGTCGTGGCGACGCGTTCGCTGAAGATGCACGGTGGCGGCCCGAAGGTTGTTCCCGGTAAACCGCTGGATCCGAGCTACACGACTGAAAACCTTGAGCTGATTCGTACCGGCGGACCGATTCTGGCGAAACACATCCAGATCGTGAAGAGCTTTGGCGTCCCGGTCGTGGTTGCGATCAATCGCTTCCACGGCGATACCGACGCCGAAATGGAACTTGTCCGCCAGATCGCCCTTCAGGCTGGGGCCGAAGACGCGATTCCGAGCACTCATTTCATGGATGGCGGCAAGGGCGCCGAGACACTTGCGAAAGCGGTCATGAAGGCTTGCGACAAGCCGAATGACTTCCGCTTTCTTTATGATCTCGATATGCCGATCAAGAAGAAACTCGAGACAATTGCCACGAAGATTTACGGCGCGGCAGGTGTTGAGTTCTCAGAGACCGCCGAGAAGCAAATCGCTACTTACGAAAAACTCGGCTTTAACAAGATCCCGGTCTGTATGGCCAAAACACATCTCTCGATTTCGCACGACCCGACGAAGAAGCTTGTGCCCACCGGCTATATCTTCCCGATCCGCGAGGTGCGCGCCAGTCTTGGGGCCGGATTCCTGTATGCACTTGCTGGCGAAATGACGACCATGCCTGGCCTGGGCTCGCGCCCGAATTTCCTCAAGATCGATCTTGATGAAAATGGACAGATTGTCGGCTTGGGCTGAAATCAAAATAAAAAAGGCAGGTTCACCGGAGTGAACCTGCCTCTTAACAACTAGATGATGGATCCGATTACTTCGCTTCGAGCTCTTCGTCGATGATTTCGGCGAAGGTCTCGATCGGCACGGCGCCGCTCACGATCTGGCCATTGATGAAGAACGTCGGAGTGGATTTCACGCCGATCTTCTCGCCGTATTCCATGTCTTTCTGAACATAGTCGGCGTATTTCTTGGCCTGGACGCATTCGTTGAATTTCTTCACGTCCGCTCCGGATTGCTTGGCGTAGCCTTCAAGGCTGGCGGTGTCGAGCTTCTCGGGATTCTTGAAGACCAGGTCATGGAATTTCCAGAATTTATCCGTGCTCTGTTCGTTCACGCACATGGAGGCTTCGGATGCGGGGCGCGCTTCGCGATGCATGGGCAGCGGGAAGTGCTTGAAGGCGACCTTGATCTTGTTGCCGTATTTTTTCTTCAGCTGATTCACAGTCTCTGCTGCGCGACCGCAGAAGGGGCATTGGAAGTCAGAGAATTCGACGATCGTGACTTTCGCGTTCTTGCCGCCGAAGAAGGGTGCTTGGCCAGCATCCACTTCCACCTGCATTTTCGGCTTCTTGAAATAAACTTCAACCGGGTTGCTCTTCGTCAGCTTCGCGATATGCGCCTGAACGAGGTCCTGCTTTTTCTGAGCCTGGAGGAAGCTGTTGATGCGTTCCTTGATCTGCGGATTGATCTGGGATTCAGGAATATGTTTTTCCGCGACGAATTTTTTGTACTCCGCGTCCGAGATCTTGATCTCGCCGCCGACGATCTTCTTGTCGATGTACTGTTCCATCGGCATTCCGGCCTTCTGGGCTTCCGCTCCAATCAGTTTGTCTGCAAGAAGCTTGTTCAGGCGGTCCATCTTCAGTTCATATTCGCGCTTCTGAAGTTCGAAGAAGTCGAGCTTGTCCTGGCCGATCAGCTGATCTTCGGTGATTTCCTCATTACCGATTTTCGCGACAACGCCGGGTTTCGGCGGATCTTTGGTGATGAAGTTCGGCTTGGCAGTCGCCTGATTTCCGGTGCAGGCCGACATGGCGGCAAAAGCAAGAGCCACGGTAGACGCTGTCACCAATGTAAATGAGAGATATTTTTTCTTTGGGTTCTGCACTCGGAATTCTCCTGTCAATCTAGTGAGTTGTTCAATTCGACCTATGGTACGGCCTGCCCACAGCGTATGCAACGTAAAATTGTGCGACTAGCGCGGAGGCGGCTCCGCATCAGAAGAACGCCCAATGTGATTTGAAAAATGCTCCAGAGCCAGATCAATGCGGGGCGAGAGGTCAGGTGATTCGACATAAGTAGAAAGAGTACGAAGCTGAGCGCGAAAATGATTTGGAGCCGTACCGGATAGGGGGTCAGAGCGCGCTTCGCGAGAGGGCCCCCGCAGCTTGGACAGTTTGCCGGATCAGTTATGTCAGAAGAGTCGTGCGAGATCATGCAACCGCACCATTCCGATCCATTTTGAATCATTATCAACTACTGGCAGCACACTAATCTGACTTGGGCGGTTTTCCATCAGGTCGAGAGCCGCTTTTGCGAGAAGGTCAGGTGTGACCGTGACGGGGTTCCGCGTCATCACGTCTTCCGCTTTGAAACTGAAGAATTTTTCGCGGTGCTGCAGAGCGCGCCTAAGGTCGCCGTCTGTAATGATGCCGAGAAGTTTAGGACCATCCACCACCAGGACGGCTCCCAATTTCTTCCTTGAGGATGCGACCACGACTTCATCCATTGAAGCTGAAGCGGAAAGGACAGGGACCGCATCCCCTTGATGCATCAGATCCTCGACCCGGAGGTGCAGACGATTTCCCAGCGATCCTCCCGGATGATTTCTGGCAAATGCCTGAGCGTCGAATCCGCGGAGCTGCATCAGAGCTATCGCGAGCGCATCGCCGAGTGAGAGTGCGAGCGTGGTGCTTGCGGTGGGCGCAAGATTGTGCGGACATGCTTCCTGCTCAACAAACCCGTCGATCCATGCGTCGCATTGCGCGGCCAGCTGGGAACCGCGATTTCCACCCAAGCCAATAACGGGTACGTTCATTTTCTTGAGCAAAGGAAGCAGGCGAACGAGCTCGTCGGTGTTCCCCGTGTAACTCAACGCCAGGACCGTATCTTCAGATCGAATGATCCCGAGATCCCCATGCAGCCCCTCTGTCGGGTGCAGAAACACGGCAAGGCTCCCCGTGCTGCAGAGAGTGGCGGCGATTTTCTGGCCGACCTTGCCCGATTTACCTACGCCGGTGACGACTATCTTCCCTCCCCGGGAAAGGCTGGCGTTCATATGGGCGATCGCCGATTCAAGCTGCCTGCCTGCAACCGGGTCGTTCACAATTCTTTCGGCGCAACGGAGGATGGAATTCCCTTCCAGCGTGAGAACTCTCGTGATTTCCGCGAGAATGTCTGTTGTCGGCATATCCATAGGTCTTCATTGTCTGCACCTACCGCCAGCAAAGTGCAATGTGTTTCTTGCCAGCTGAAACCGTCTCGCGCACAATGGGAATGCATGCATCGTGTGGCTTGGGTCCGTTTCATCAGGAATGCAGCAGCCGTGACGGCGGCAGTGGCTGGCGCCGTTCTTCCGGGCTGTGTCAGTGCCTACAAGCAAAGTGTGGGTAGCGACTCCGTACGCACTTTTCAGCGAATTTTCCTCACTGACTTCAACATCGCGTGGGAATCCGTCCTGGTTGCGCTCAAAAGCAGTCGGCTGGATGTGTCCAATCGCGAGGGCGGAGTTGTCCTCACTAAATGGACCGACAACACCGCCGAGCGGAATTTTACGGATTCCTTCGGAAGCGCGGATTCCTATCTCAAGGCCCAGTATCGCTTCCGGGTTACGGTCGCCAAAGGCTTTTACAATGGCAAGCCGTCCGTGAAAGTCAGTGTGCAGAAGGATCAGCTCGTCCAGCGCGATGTGCTCGAGGGCTGGAGGTCCGTGGAGTCGGATGAGGTGGATGAGAACACGCTTTTGTATCGCATAGGGCGAACCATCCATTTGAAGACCGAGCTGGCGAAGATCGAAGAAGAGCGCATTAAAAAAGAACTCGAGAACGTCGAGTTCTGACCGGCAATATTTTCCCCGGATGGAAAAGATTGCCTGGTGCCCTCCAGGAAAACCGTTGGAATTTGTGGCATTTCAGTTGGTATGCCGCTTGCCTTATACCCGAGTGGAGGCGAAGGAATGCCCGGCGTATCGCCATCGGATGGCGGAAGCAGCTACTACACCAAACTGATCAGCGATCTCGAGGACGAGATGCGCGAACAGTCTCGTCGTGCCAGCGAGCGGTTGAAGAACCGTGAAGCCGGACTCGAGGAAAGCCATGCGCGCGAGCTGGCGGAGCAGGAGCTCAGTGCCGAGGAAAATATTCGCCGAGCGAAGGAGCAGGCAAGAGAGTCCGTCCTTCAGGAAAAAGCCTACTCCCGATCCGAACTCGATGCCCTCAAAAAACAGAACTATGACCGGAATGGCCGTACCTTGGCCGAAGCGGAGACCTCGCGCCTGCGCGACCTCGCACTGAGTCAGATCGAGGAGTCCGAGCGCGACTTCGAAAAGCGTTCAGAAGCGATGCATAGCAATGTCGAAACGCGGATGAAAAAAAATCGGGAGCAGACCGACGTAGCTTTGCGGAACCAGGCGCATCGCATGCGCCAGGGGCATCAGTTCCAGATGAAGGGTTTGCAAGCGCAGGTCAGTGATCTGATAGACGCCGATCGTCGGTATGGAAAGGAAAAAGGCCAGGGGACGGCCGATGCCATCCGGCAATTCGAAAATGACTGGCGCCACAGGGAGCGCGTCGCGATACAGGGTTATGAAGACCAGCTCCAGCAGATGAAGCAGGGGACGCGTGAGCAGGAGTTATATCTTAACCGGCTGAAAGACGAAACTCTGCGCGACCAGAACAGGTACTTTGCAGGCGTGATTTCCGAACAGAACGAGGATCATCAGGAGCAGATAACTCAGCGGGAAGCGAACTTTGACCGCAACATCGGGGAACTCGAAAAGCGCATGGGTCACCAGCGCGAGCGACACGAGCTGAGTCAGGAACGTGCGGCGGACGAGTCGGGAAGGCGTCTTGCCTCCGCGCTCGAAAATCAGGCGGATGCCTATCAGAAGACTTTGAAGAATCAGTCCACGTCGAGTCGCGAGCGGATCGACGAACTGAGCAATGAGTTGAACGAAAGAAAGACTTCGGCTGACACTTCCCTCATCTCTCCGGCCGCTGAGGCCGCGATCCGAAAAAGTGCCGCTGAGGACCACGAAAAGGTCTTGCGGGCTGAGCAGCAGAGAAATCAGCGAGGGAGTGATGACGTTCGCGAGGAATATGTCGGGCGTTTCAAGCGCGCGGTGAGGGCAGGTGAATACGAGAAGTCCGCGCTTTCCAGAACCCACGCTGCGGAAAAACATCGTCAGCGCAATGAGTTCCTCAGTCATGTGCGCGAGTCTGAGTATTTGAAGGATTCGACGCTCCGCGCTAAGGATGAAGAGATGCGGCGGCTTCAGCAAACGACCGAGCAGCGGAACTCGCATACCTTGGAAAAACAGCGGCAGGAGTACGAAGCAATGCTGGTTTCTCAGCGTGATGACGCGGTTGCTCGCATTCAAGCGCTCCGTCAGGAAACAGAATTCAATTCAAAAATGGCTCACAGGGCTTTCGCCATAAGACAAAATGAGCTAATCCGTGAGTACGACAGAAAGCTCGCGGACCAAATGCGGGATTACGAGGCATCGCTGGACGAACTGAAGTCCCAAACCCAGCAACAGCTACGTGATGGTGAACGCAGGAATCGTCAGGCTCTCGATGAGCAGGAGCGATTCTATGAGCAAAGATTTGCTCAACTTGAGGTCCAGCATAAGGAACGTGAGCGCGTCATAACCCAGAACTACGAACAAGATCTGGAGAAATTGAGGCGTTCGAATGCTCTCCTCATTCAGAAGAAAAGTTAAAATCGTCTGTACGCTCGGCCCTTCCTCGCGCAGTCCGGAAATGATCCGTGCGCTGATCGACGACGGGATGGATATCGCCAGGCTGAATTTCAGCCATGGCACGCATGATTTCCATCGTGGACTGATTGCCACCATTCGCGACGCCGCGCGCGCCGCGAACAAGCAGGTGGCGATCATGCAGGACCTTCAGGGCCCGAAGCTCCGCCTGGGCAAGGTGGGTCCGGAAGGTATTGAGATCAAAGCAGGGGACATCGTCCTGCTTTATCCGGAAGGCGCGACTCCCAGGCTTTCCACGCACGGGAAGATCCCGATCCCGATTTCAGCGGAAATCGCGCAAGCCGTCGCAGTCGACACTCAGGTGGGTGCCCGCATTCTTTTTGACGACGGCAAATTCGCCACCCGCGTGATTCAGGTGGAACCTCCGGAATTGGTGGTTGAAGTCGAAGTGGGCGGCAAGCTCACCAGCAACAAAGGAATGAACCTGCCCGGCACGCCGCTTTCAATGCCCTGTCTGACTGAGAAGGACATCGAGGATCTCAAGTTCGGCCTCTCACAGAACGTGGACGGGGTTGCGCTTTCTTTCGTGCGAAACGTTCAGGATATCGAAATCCTGAAGCAGTACATGAGAAAAGACACAATGAAGCTTCCTCATGTTGTGGCCAAGATCGAGCGCGAAGAGGCAATCGAGTACATGGATTCGATTATCGAAGTCGTTGACGGGCTTTTGATCGCCCGCGGCGACATGGCAGTCGAAATCGGTGCCGAGCGCGTGCCAGCTGTCCAGAAGCAGCTCATTCACTCCTGCAATGAGGTGGGCGTTCCAGTTATCACCGCGACCCAGATGCTTGAGTCCATGATCAGTTCGCCGACCCCGACCCGCGCCGAAGCAAGCGACGTAGCCAATGCCGTCTTTGACGGTACTGATGCGGTGATGCTTTCCGGCGAGACGGCCTCAGGGCAGTATCCGCGAGAAGCCGTGCAAACGATGGTACGTGTGATTCTTGAGGCGGAACGGTCGATGGAGACCTACTCCCGCCATCGCCGCACCAATCCGATGCCCGGGTCCGTGGTTGAAGCGATTGAAAGTGCCGCATCCAGTATTGCCGGGCAGGTCGGCGCAGTGGCTATCGCCTGCATCACTCATTCCGGGGTAGCAGCCAGGACGCTCGCGAAATATCGCCCCGAAACGCCTGTACTTGCGATCATGGACAACGAGGAAAATCTGCGGAGGCTTGCTTTTGTGTGGGGCATTCGTGGAGCGTTGATTCCGAAGATCGTCGGAACTGACGACCTCTTCTCGATGGTTGAGAAGGTGCTGGTCGGGAATAGCTGGGCGCAGACCGAAGATCTTGTTGTCGTGACCGCGGGTGTCCCCACCCTGCGCAAGGGCACGACGAATATGGTGAAGGTGCACCGCGTGGGCAGCCTGATGGACCGTTCGACCGATCATTCAAAGAACTGAGTTGGAAGTTGTCATCCGCAGTATCTGATGATTCCACGCCGCTCATGAAGCAGTACCATGCGTTGAAGGCTCAGGCTGACGGCGCGATGCTCCTGTTTCGGATGGGCGATTTTTACGAGCTCTTCGGCGATGACGCGGTTGAAGCAGCGCGAATTCTTGAGATCACGCTCACCACACGGGATCGGAACAAGCCCAATCCGGTACCGATGGCCGGCGTTCCGCACCACAGTGTGCAGGGCTATATTCAACGCCTTCTGAAGGCCGGTAAGAAAGTAGCCATCGGGGAACAGATGGAGGACCCCGCGGTAGTCGGAACCAAGGGGGGGCCGAAGATCGTTCGCCGTGAAATCATCCGGATGTTCACGCCTGGGGTGCAATTCGATCTTGAAGGGAATGAGGCGAACTATCTTGCGGCCATTGCGCCCGGAGGTCCTGGAAAATGGGCATTGGCCTGCCTGGACGTTTCAACCGGAGAAACCCTGATCAGCGGGATTCTCGATTCAGAAGCGCTTGCTGCTGAAATTTCCGCGCTCCCCATTCGCCAGCTCCTGCAAGGTGAAGGGAGCGGGGTGTCGAGCACCAGCGATGTCCTGATTGAGAATCTTCCCCCCAATTACATTTCTGATCCGCAGGCGCAGGATCTGCTTCGGCATCATTATGCCGTCGATCGCCTTGATGCTTTTATTCCGGACAGTGCAGCTGTACGCGCACTCGGCACCGTCGTGCTCTATGCGCTCCGGACGCAGCAACAGGAAGTTCTTCCGCATCTTCGCCCTCCCGTGCCTCTGCGAAAGCCGCGCGCATTGATACTTGGGCCGAGAGCGGCTCAGCATCTCGACCTCGTTGCGGGCGCGGATGCGGCACCGAACCTTTTCGATCTGATCAATGGAACGCGTTCGGCGATCGGAGCCAGACAGTTGAAACGGTGGCTGCTGGCGCCTCTCGCTCATCCGGAAGACATCGCCGCGAGGCAGTTCGCTGTCCGCGAGCTTGCATCCGCATCGAGCCGGCTTGAAAAGCTCACCCGTGCGCTGGTTGAGGTTTACGATATCGAACGAATTCTCGGGCGCGTGAGCACCGGTCTTGCGAACCCCCGGGATACGCTCGCACTCGGGCGATCCCTTTCCGTGGCTCCGATGCTTTTGTCCGCGCTCGAAGAAACGAATTCGACCACGATTCGTGAGCTTTCGGAACGGATTCATAAAGTGTGGGATAAGATTCGCGGCCTGGCTGAACGGATCACCTCCTCGCAGCGCGAAGAGGCTCCTTTGATTTCGCGCGATGGAGGTATTTTCAATCGGGGTGTGTCTCCGGAGCTTGATCGCCTGCTCTCGCTTTCGAACGATGGTCAGCGGTGGCTGATCGAACTTGAGACCCGTGAACGCGAAGCAACCGGGATACCTTCCCTGAAGGTCCGTTACAACCGGGTGTTTGGGTATTACATCGAAGTCACTCAGGCGCATCTGAAGAGCGTTCCGGATCACTATCAGCGTAAACAGACGACCGTGGGTGCGGAGCGCTTTTTCACGGAAGAACTGAAGAAGTTCGAAGATGACTTCGTGAATGCGTCGTCACGGCAGAAGGCTCTCGAACAGGAGCTCTTTTCCGAACTTCTGCAGGCGGTCCGGGCGCAAACGGCTGACATCATGGATTCCGCTCGCGCACTCGCTGAACTCGACGCTTTGCATGCGTTGGCCAAGCTTGCTGACCAGTTAGGCTGGAGCTTTCCGAAGATCGACGATTCACTGGACCTTGAGATCCAGGAAGGAAGACACGCGCTCGTGGATGCCGGGATGCGTGGCGGGTTCGTGCCCAACGATTTGCGGCTTTCGGCGCAGAGCAGGCTCACTCTGATCATCACGGGCCCCAATATGGGCGGTAAGTCCACGGTCATGCGCCAGACGGCGCTTATCGTGATTCTTGGACAGATGGGCGCTCCGATTCCGGCGTCGAGTGCCAGTTGGGGCGCGGTGTCCTCGATTTACACCCGTATCGGTGCTCAGGATGCGATCGCCCGAGGCCAAAGTACCTTCATGGTTGAGATGAGCGAACTTGCTCACATCCTTCATTACGCCGATGAGCGTTCGTTAATCGTGCTCGATGAGATCGGACGCGGCACGAGCACCTACGATGGCATCAGCGTGGCGTGGGCTTCTCTTGAATGGCTTTGCACCCGAATACGGGCAAGAACCCTGTTCGCGACTCACTATCACGAACTCACGCGGCTCACTTCGAGTCTCCCTTTGGCCGCGAATGTACATATGGCCGTGGAGGGGGGGCGCGAATTACACGAAGGTAAGCTTCGCTTCCTTTATAAAGTTCGCGAAGGGGCGGCGAACGAAAGTTTCGGTATTCACGTCGCGAGGATCGCGGGACTTCCGCGCTCCGTCGTGAGCCGTGCCTGGAAGGTTCTGGAGGAACTTGAAAAACATTCCCCCGATTCGACGGGATTGCCGGGAGGCGGTCAGCTCTCCCTGTTCGACAGCGCCGATCCTGTCGAGGAGACATCCGTTGTTTCAGAGCCGGTTTTTGAACAGAAAATCGATCCGGTGCTCGAGGAAATTCAGAACGCCAACCTGAATGAGATGACCCCTCTTCAGGCGCTGAACTTCATTGCAAGACTTCAGGAAATCTCTCGCGGATCCGTCGAAGCGCGCGACGAAGTGCCGAACCCACCGCCACCTGGGGATCGCTGACCGAAATCCATCGTCGCAGCCCGGGAATGTTAACTTCGCTTCCGGCTTTCCAGATGTGCGTCGTTCGAAGAATCTTGTGACGAGTGACGATGTGGCGTGTTTGAACGCTGCCCACTTCAACCAGCTTGCCACCTGTCTTCTTCAAGGTTTCCTTGTCGGAATTGTCTAGGAAATCCCAGAGGCCTGCGCGCCATTCATCTGGAGCGCGCTCGCGAAGCAGGATCCGGCCGTCCGAGTCCACGATGCAGTGGAGCTCTTCCTTGACCGAGAGCCAATCCTTGGACTTCTTCCGCTCGGGAAAGCTTTCCGTATCACCTTCGGCACAGGCACGGCAGAGATCAAAAAGTGGACAGGCTCCGCAATTGGGTTTTGTCGGCGTGCAAATAGTCGCGCCGAGTTCCATCATGGACTGATTGGCGACGCTGGGGCGAATTTCAAGACGATGGGCTGTTTCCACGAACGCACGAGCCAGGCGCCAGAGGCGGCCCTTGTCCGATGTTCTGCGAATGCGCGAAATGACCCGCTCCACGTTGCCGTCCAGAATGGGTTCAGGCTGATCGAGCGCGATTGAGAGGATTGCGCCTGCTGTATAAGGACCTACGCCAGGAACCTCAAGCCACTGCTCGCGGGTTTCGGGAAAGCCACTGGAGGCGAAAGTCCTGGCTGCTCGGTGCAGGTTTCTCGCGCGGGAGTAGTAGCCTAGTCCTGCCCAGAGCCTCAGAACATCTTCGATGGGGGCCTCGGCCAGGGTCTCGAGCGTGGGGAACCGCGCCATGAAACGCTCAAAATAGGGTATAACGGTCGCGACCTGGGTCTGCTGGAGCATGATTTCGGAAACCCAGACCCGATAAACGGTAGGGTTTTCGCGCCACGGCAAGACGCGCTTCTGCCGATCGAACCAGCTTGCCATACGCCGGACCGAGACATGAAACTGGCCGCTGGAAAAATTGACGGACTTGCTGTTCACCCCACCCTCCCCTAGACTTATTAGATGCCGCGGCATGCGGTTTCAAGAGGGATTTCCGATTGGTTTTCAGATTAAGTTTAGTGACTGTAATTAAACAGCTTTTTCTTTCAGCTGGAATGGCGTTATTGCCGGTCGCGCTGGCACAGGCCGCCCCTGGAGTTGCCGGGAAGCCCCTTCGGGTCGTGATTGACCCCGGTCACGGCGGTGCAGATTATGGGACTGTGTATCAGGACCGCACTGGAAGGGTGGCCGAAAAGGACATCACTCTTCGGATTGCCATCAGGGTGGCGCGGCATCTGAAATCGATGGGCATCTCCACTGTCCTTACTCGCAGCCAGGATGTTGAGGTGTCTTTACAGCAGCGCACGGCGCTCGCAAATCGAGTTCAAGCTGACGTATTTCTCTCGATCCATATGAATTCCACTCCCCAGCCTGATGCACCGGAGGCGGAGGGGGTCGAAACCTTCATCCTCAACAACACGACAGATGAGTCGTCCAAGCGGTTGGCGCATTTTGAAAACATGGTGCTTGGGCCTTCGAGTGAAATGCCTAAGGAATTGGCTGAAAATACGGACGTGGCGCTGATTCTCAAGGACTTGAGGCTCGACGCTAACCTGTCGGAAAGCAAGCGCTTGGCCTGCGGTATTCAGGAGACGCTGGTAAGGGCGACCTCGCGTTTGAGTTTGGCTCCGACTGCAAAAAAAGCAGGGGTTGTCGTCAGACCGCGGGATCGGGGTGTGAAACAGGCTCTGTTTTACGTTCTTTTAGGCGCGGATATGCCCAGTGCTCTCCTGGAGGCCGGTTTTTTAAACAACACCCGGGATCGTCGTATTGTCACGTCTCCTGAGGGACGGGAGCTCATGGGGGCCGCTATTGCGCGAGCGATAGCCCAGCATTTGAAGCTTCGAGGGACCCCCGCAGCGACTACTTCGCTTGGCAGGTGTAAAGTTATTTAACAGTGCCCGTCGGCTTCAGGTACACCCTTGTTTGGGGCTGTCTTCAGAATTAACCTTCAATATCATTCACTTGTGTTGCATGTGTCCGAGTGGGCGCATTTGGCACCTGCCTTGCTCTAGTACCAACCCGAGAGAACTGATCGTGGCGACTGCCGATGGATGAAGTGATCGCCACGAGTTGTGAATGTGAAGAGTGGAGGTAGTTATGAAATTCAATAGAGGCAAATCAGTTGCCACGGCCCTGGCAATTGTTGGTCTCACAGCCCTTACGGGATGTGGGAAAAGTTCAACGCCGGTCACCGGTGGACCTGTCGGATATATTCCGCCGCAGCAGCTGCTGCCCGGGGGAGGTATCGCAGGCCAATGTATGCCGATCAGCGCACAGATCGGATTCACTGGTACAGGCATTTACGTCGATTCCGCCAGCATTCGTGGCGGTGCGATTCCTGGTACTCAGACAATGGGCCAGATGAACGTAACGACGGTTGGAGCCGGTGGTCCCTTCCAGCGAAGCGGAGTCGACGGCACGATCAGCATGAATGTGATGCTGAATAACGCTGCTCAGCCCACGGTACCCGGTTACCCAACGGGTGGTTACTGGCCGACGCCGATGACGCCGACGACTGCGAACGTGACCGGGTTCATTGCGATCAACCCGCAAACTCAGCAGGACATCATTTATAAATTCGGTGGAACGACGGGTTACTATCCTACGTACCCGACTTATCCGACTTATCCTGGAACTCTGCCTGTTCCGACGACGCCCACCCAGCAGGTTTGCGTGAGTGGCATCGCGATCGACACAGGACATAAGGAAACCCAGCTCTTCAATATCCGGGTGTTCCTGTACCTGAACAACAGCCAGCACGGATATATCATTTACCCCTGAGGAAACAGTTCAATAAGTGGATACTCCTCCACCGGGTCGCAGAGCTGAGTTGATGCGGTAGCGGAAGCGGAAGTTAAGCTGGGGCCAGTAGAAGCAGAGTTGAGACGAAGCCCACGTCGGAAATAAGCAGATGCGGAAGCAGAGCGAAAGCACGAAAGACCCGAAGCGTACTTACGAGGGCCAATCGTAAGTTAAGAAGAGGGGCTGACCAGGACGGTCGGCCCTTCTTTAATAATTAGGAGCCCAAATTGAAACCACTTCAGAATCTAATCCTTATAGCAATGATTCTGCCGATCCTTCCCTTTGCGACGAGTTTCGCGCCTTTTCAGGCCGAGCGGAAACTGGCAACTGTGGAAGTCGATTCCGCCGCTTTGTGGAACGGTCTTCTGGATTCCGCCAAGCAACTCCGGAAAGATTTCAACTATCGCACCTACGATGTCAGCAGCATTGATGAGACGGACCCGGAAACCGGGGCGCCAAAACCGAGATCTCCCGAAGACCTCGTTATCCTGGATCTTCGAGACCAGCTTGATGGCCTCGTGAAAGAAATCAAGTTGCAAGGGAAGCGCCGAAGAAAGCTGGAGTCCGGTGAGCTTGATGCCTTTGCCCGTTCTATCGGAGAGCGTCTGGTTTCTCTGGCGGAGTCACCGTTCATTCAAGGTCTTCCGGTGTCGCTCGACGAGCGCATCAGAAAAACAAAGGACTTTCTCCTGCAACTGCTTTCCCGATATTCGAATGAGCACGATCTCAGTGATGCGTTCGATTTTCTTGAACCGCTTTTTCCGGCTCGCGAGAAGATCGTTTCCTTCAATAGTGCCAATCACGTATGCGCGATGGTTTCAACTCCCGGTGATATCATTCTTCGTAAAGCGCTTCTGATTGACGGAAAAACCGACAACGACTTCGGGCCGCGTACGATGAAGGTCATTAACTTTCTCGAGTCGCTCAAGGGCGGCGACCAGATCCTCAACTATCGTCACTCCGAGCTGATCTCCAGCATCGAGCACTACAACAACATCGAGACCATCAGCTACTATCCCTGGTACTTCATGATCGGCAAGCCTGAGGATGAAAAGAAACCCATGTTCATGACCATGAACAAAAAAAATATCGAGTACATGTCCTATCGCTCGAAATACACCGCGTTTCGCGCGAAGGGCAGGCGTTTCGATTTGGAGCTTGAGAAGAAAGAGGGCGCTCTTGATCGCCTCGGATCCCGCGTACTTTTTCATCGCATGGGCACGTGCGCTGACTTCGTGAACTGGGCTTTTCACAATACGATCACCAGTCCATGGAACAGGCTTCCGTTGATCAAACATTTAATCCAAATGATTTATCCCCCTGAGGCGCTTCAGACTCCTGACAATCTTGCGGATTCGCCGGACACGGAGAAGGTCTGCGAAGTCGAAAATTCCAATTTGGCGTTCCCGGAGCAGATCCATGTGAAGGACTGGGTCAATCGGACGCGAATCGGTCTGCGGTCTGAAGATCAGCAAATTCAAAAGCATGCGTCCAATGTCTGGCAATTCCTGATCAAGAATGAGGTCATTTCCGCGGACGGTGAGCTGCAGGCGGAGATCGTCAAAATTCAGACGAAAAAATTCTGACGTTCGTGAGTGATGTCTTTCTCGCGCACTGAGTCGGTGCGAATCACAATATTTTCATTGGATTGAGCTATAGCGTGCCTCTACACTGGTTGAAGCGAATTCATGCCGAGGAGAGGCGCAATAATGAAAAATAATCGAGCTTTTGTAAGTTCTGTTTTGATGTTTGCGGTCACGTCTGTTGTCGTGGCCGGATGTTCCCACTATGGTACGAGGCAGAGCGGGGATCGTGAACCTGCTTCGCCGGATGGTTACCGTTCATCGATCGATGGAATCGATCTGGGGACTGTGTATCAGCCTCCGTCGAACGTGGCGCCGATCATCTGTCAGCGCTATAAAAAAGATCCGAAGACCCAAGCTGATGATGTGAACATGCTTGAAGCATGTCAGATGGGCGTTGGCGCTGCCCGATACATGGCGGAGCGCTACTCGCAGAATGAAGGTAAATACCTGGGTTGTGTCGATGGTCTTCAGCAAGGCCTCGGCTCGGGCTACTTCATGACGAAAGATCCGAACGCTTCGCAACTCGAAGAAGCTCGGAAGCGCTACGTCTCCACGAAAATGGAATCCGCGATCACGCGTGCTACGGCGCAGGCTCGCAAAGACGGCCAGCGCATCGCCGACGACGTGATTATTTCGCGCTTCCGCGCGGTGGTTGGAAACAATCAGGAACCGGATGGCAACTATGATTATCCGGCGCACAGTTTCGGCGGTTTTGACGATGGTTACATTCACGATCGCCAGGGTGGCAGTTTTGACGAGGTTTACAAACTGGGCTGGGTGGATAAAGGTGTTCGCGATTTCCGCGCCATTGAGGCTCGGGCTGTGCACCGCCTTCACAAGGAAACCTACGCACCGAACAAGCTTTGCCAGCCGGTGGAAGCGCTGTTCACGGAAAACCTCACGTTGTGGGATTATTTCGCCGCGCGCGGAAAATATAATTTCGAGAAGTACGGTTGGCGCGACGAAACCCGTTCGTTGAATTACTTCCGGACGAAACTTTCCGGAACCACGGAGGTCCTGTTCTACAACGCCATTCAAGGGCGCATGATGGAGCAGAAATATCAGGTGGAAATTCAGCCGGCTCGCCGTGAAGGCATTCCAGGCACGGAGGTGATTGAAACGCTTCCTGATGGCAAGACACGCCTGAAACGCGATGAGCAGGGCAATATCGTTTACGGTCAGTATCGTGACATTCCGGCCGTGGTTGAGACACGTACCCGCATGGTTCCGGATCCCGACCGCAGCAAGGCCTATTATCAGGGAATCTTCCACGAGACGTTCACGGAAGCTTACCGCGATTTCTACATCACTCAGTACTTCGGTCTGGGTTTTGTTTCGGCGCATCGCCAGAGTCAGGCAATGGGTGAGCTCGTCGGCCAGATGATCGGAAAAATTGTCGCGGCTGATTATGCTGACTTCCTTGCGTACGATAACAAGTACCGCCAGGATTCGGTGGGTGCGTACAACATCGAGTGGAAAACGAACTACGATGCTCAGTGGTCAAGGATCTGGAAAGTCTTCGCCGAGCACGCAGTCGTTGAAATCGACGACCTCTCGCTTTTCGGTGACCTGGACGACGATATCTTCCAGGCCGGTGAGAGAGTGAAAGCCACGCTCGCGCTGACGAACCTGGGTCGTAAGTCTGAAGACATCGCGTTCCAGATGTATGGAGCGCTTTCCGGCGCGGCTCAGACATTCACGTGGCCGGCCAGAAACGTGCCGATCTCGAACCGTTTTGGCGTGGAAACTCCATTCCTCGGTCAGATCGATAAAAACATCGGCCCTCGCCAGACGGCCTCCATCGGCATCAAGGCTAGGGGGCCTGTTGAGTTCGATACAAGCCTGAACACGAAAAAGGGCAAGAATCTGACGATCAACGAGGTGGCTGAAATCGACGCCGCAAATGCCTCGGTGAATGAACTGACCGGAAGCGGCGGTGTTCAGATCAAGCTCGTGAACCCGTCCAAACTTGAATCTCCCGCGATGATCACTCTTCGTGTGATCCTCGGCAACAACCTGGGACGTTTCGAGCAGGAGACGCTTAAGATGGCCGGCAAGGAAACCCGGATGGTGAGCGTGCAGTTCGCGCAGCTCGATCCGCTTGATGTGATCAGGCTGGGAGGGGTCTCCGGAACCGTTCAGTCAGTCATGGGCGGTCGCGTGCTTCATGAAAGGTCGTTTTCGGCAGGTGTTCCGGCGCAGTACATCGCGATTGCGAAATACTTCAATGCTCTTGCGATCGGGCCCGATGGCGCTGTCGCGACGGGCAGCGATGATCGCATGGGACGGCTCCAGGAAGTCATGGCTATCATCCAGCAGATGACCCAGGAAGACATCCGTAACGATGTTGACTGGGACAAGCCGGGCAGTCTTGATCACACGGTGGTTGGCCAGCTTGGAAAGATGTTCTTGAGTTCGAAAGCCGCAGGCAAGTTGAATGCGGAAGCTCAGAACTACTACAACGAGCTCGGTAAGAACCTGAACACTCTCGAAGTGGGCATGTTCAGCCGTAAAGCCTTCCGCAAAGCGCTCAACACCTTCGCTCCTGATGTGAAGGTCAAGAAGAAGAACAAGTAAGAGCGACTATCGTTAATCAAATCAGGGGGGTCCGCGAATAGCGGGCCCCCTTTTTTTTGGTTACTTTGGAAAGCCGTGAAAAGAATTGCCTGTTATGACGCATCATGTTAGTGACCGTCGGCATGAATGCATTCTCTCGCGCAACAAAGCTAGGCTCAGTTCTGGGATTATTCCTTGTTTCAGTTTCCGGGCAGGCAGCGCCTCCTGTGGCACAGCAGGACGACGCGGCTTTCGAGCAGTTTTATCAGCGGGTCCTCCAGATTCGGCAGGATACGACGCGGCATCATGAAACGCTCGTTTTCGCTCCAGATGCCACGGAAGTGGCGACAGACGGCGTGCGTTTTCTGGGCGAATGGGATCGTCAGGAGTGGGGCTCCAGTGATTCGCCAAACGGAGATATCGTTTTCCTCATCGGGCATCTCGAAGCAGACCCGACTCGGCACGAGATGAGCAAATTTCACGGGATGATCAAATGGGCCACTTCTTCTGGTTTCAGAGCCGTCATGGATCCCGCGGCGCTTGATCAGGAACTCGACGAAGTGGTGCAGTCAGCGAATACTGCCGTGATCATCTGGTCGAGCCATGGTTCGAAAGATGGACGCGTTTACGATGCGCGAGAAAATCCGATCGACAATGATTCATTTTCAAAGGGAGCCACTTCGAAGTTGAAAATGTACGTTTTGAGCAATTGCTTCGGTGACCAGACGACGAAGTACTATAGCTTTGCGCCAGACAGCACTCGAATTCATTGGTCCGGCACTACGAATTCGAATGAGCTCTTTGAGTATCTCTATTCCAGCCGGTTTGACCTCAACCTTCGAAGTCTTGGTTTTTCAATCTGATGTGGTTACCGCACCACAACGGTTTCCCCGCTCAGACTGAATTTCAGCGAAACACGTTTTGTAACCGGCTCGCTAAAAACTTCTGAAAAACCGAACCGAATGGATTTGAGGTAATCCAGGCCAGCGCGATCCAGTCGGGGGAATCCGCTCGAATAGGTGAGCACCGTCTCGAGTACGGTGCCGGCCGGGTGAATCCGTACTGAGACAACGAGTTCTCCCTCTTCGCCCCGGTGACGGGAAATCGTGGGATAGTCGGGCTGTTGACGTCCGATTATCCAAAATGAACCGGAGGAGGCGGGCACGGATATGCTGGCTGCCGAAAGCGCTGAGGACGCTGAAGCTTTGGATAAAACCTTTCGATGTTCTGTCGACCTTACCCCTGAGGTGACTCGCTCCGAACTTGCATTTGTACCGGCCTCGGTCAGGTGAACTTCCAAGCCCGGCCGTGGCTGGAGGACTCGTGGGACGCGCTGGGCGACAGGGTCGCGGAACGTCATGTATAGCGCCCCCAAAACCGAGCTATGAATCGCCAGGGACGCAACCAGAGCTAATAATGAGCCTCGGTATCGCATGTCGCTCAAAAGCCTTGCAAGTTCG
>Ga0209518_1002173_pt1 | contig 18962 bp, 17 predicted proteins | sample RifGroB1_FD_183993 | JGI IMG/M metagenome (GOLD analysis project Ga0209518, IMG submission 183993) | Groundwater microbial communities from Rifle, Colorado, USA - Groundwater B1 (SPAdes) (version 2) | ecosystem: Environmental > Aquatic > Deep subsurface > Groundwater | place: Rifle, Colorado...
GAATATCATTGAAAAAACCAATTTTGCCGATTACTTTTTAATCGTTCAAGACATCGTTAATTGGGCAAAAGAGCATGGCATCGTGGTTGGTCCGGGAAGAGGCTCAGCCGCCGGAAGCATAGTTTCGTATATTTTAGGTATTACCGGCGTTGACCCCGTAAAATATGATTTGCTTTTTGAGAGATTTTTAAATCCCGATAGAATCGCCATGCCGGACATTGATATTGATTTCGCCGATAATCGCCGAAACGAAATTTTCGCTTATGTTCGCGAAAAATACGGCGACGACAAGGTGGCGCAAATAATCACTTTTGGAACTATGGCCGCTCGAGCCGCGATACGCGACACCACTCGCGCTCTCGGGCTTCCCTATAGCTTGGGCGATCAAATTTCTAAACTCATCCCCTTTAATTTAAAACTTAAAGAGGCCGTGGAAAAAACCAAAGAACTTAATGATTTATACAATAATAACCCCGACGCCAAAATCATTATTGAAGCCGCCAAACATTTGGAAGGAGTGGCGCGGCACGCCTCAACGCACGCCTGCGGCATCGTAATTGCCAAAGAACCTCTCGCCAATATGGTTCCGCTTCAGCGCGCTCCTCAAGATCCAAACACCATTATCACTCAATTTGAAATGAACAGTATTGAAGATTTGGGGCTTATGAAAATGGATTTTTTGGGGCTTAAAAATCTGACCATTATTGAAGAAACCCTGCGGCTTATCAAAGAAATGAAGGGGGAAGAAATTGATATCTCCAAAATTCCGCTTAATGATAAAAAAACTTTTGAATTACTTCAGAGAGCTGAAACTATTTCGGTTTTTCAGCTTGAATCCGACGGCATGAGGCGTTATTTAAAAGAATTAAAACCCACCGAATTTGAAGACATCGTAGCAATGGTTTCTTTATATCGACCGGGACCGATGGAACTTATCCCGAGCTACATCAAAAGAAAACATGGAACGGAAAAAATTTCTTATCTCCACCCAAAACTCGAACCTATTTTAAAAAATACTTACGGCATCGGAGTTTATCAGGAACAAATGATGAAAATTGCCCAGGAATTAGCGGGCTTTACCCTTGCCGAAGCCGATACTTTAAGAAAAGCCATTGGTAAAAAAATAAAAGCGCTGCTTGATTCTCAAAAAGAAAAACTGTTGGAGGGAATGAGGAAAAACGGCATTGACGAAAAAACCGCCAATGTCATTTGGGAGCTTTTTCCGCCTTTTGCCAGATACGGTTTTAATAGAAGCCACGCCGTTTGCTACGCGATGATCGGCTACCAAACCGCTTATCTTAAAGCTCATTATCCAATTGAATTTACAACTTCTTTATTCAATGCCGACAGCGGAGACATAGAAAGAATTTCTTTTTTAATAGAAGAATCAAAAAAACTCGGCGTTTTAACCTTGCCGCCGGACATCAATAAAAGCTTCGTTAATTTCGTGGCCGAAGACAACAACATCCGCTTCGGACTTTTGGCCGTTAAAAATGTCGGCGCGGCGATTGTGGAAGCGATTATCAATGAAAGATTAAAAGGCGGACCGTTTCAAGATTTTTCCGATTTTCTTAATCGTGTTAATCATAAAGACCTTAATAAAAAATCTTTGGAAAGTTTGGCCAAAGCCGGAATTTTTGATTCCCTTGATGTTGAAAGAGGCATAATTTTGGCGAACATTGAAAATATTTTGTCTTTTAGCCAAAATATCAAAAAATCGCTCTTGAGCAATCAAAATAATCTTTTCGGAAGTGATTTCACAAAAAACTCCCTTAAACTTAATTCCGCTCCGCCGGCTTCAAATCGGGAAAAACTCGTTTGGGAAAAAGAACTTGTCGGACTTTATATTTCCACTCATCCCCTAAAAGAATATGTTGACCGCCTGAGAATCAGTAAAGTAAAACCTATTAAAGAAATAAAAAATATGGCGGATAAAAAACTTTTTGGCTTAATGGGCGCCAAAAAAGAAGTCGGCGGTACTTATCGCATTGCCGGAGTGATCACCAAAATCCAAAAAATCGTCACTAAAAACGGCCAACCGATGATTTTTATGCGCGTGGAAGATTTAAACGACGCGATGGAAGTGATAGTTTTCACCAATACGCTTTCAAAAAATCCCGCCCTCTGGCAGGAAAATAAAGTTTTAATTATTGAAGGCCGGCTTTCTTGGAAAGACGACGACCCGAAACTTATCTGCCAATCGGCAATAGAATTATAATTAAAAAATAAAAAAGGGCTACCAGACATCTCGGTATGCAGCCCTTTATAAAAATATCTTATTTATTTGGAAATTTCAGTCCAAGCCTTTCCTTAAATTCTTCTCCCGCTTCTGCTCCAAGCCTTCCAGCATTAGCAAATGAAACCTCTTCACAAGGATGCACCTCAACCTTAACAGGAATTGTATTTCCCGCTATATAAGGGTCATTTTGCTTAAGATTATCCATCGCTATAATTCTACCTTCGCCGCAAATATAGACATCTCCACTACATTTATTCATCTTTAATCACCTCCTCGTCTTTATATTCATCTATAAATAACCGTGGAAATTCTGCCTTCCTTATTTCATCAAGTGTTAAAATCTTTTTATCTTCTATTCTCATCACACTGCCATCAATATCTCTTTCCATAACGCCTCCTTTTTTAATTTTATCCCTTAACAAAAGGGATTTTATTTGCTATAAATATAATAACATCTTAATTAAAAAAATCAATGAAAAAAAATATTCAAAATATTGAAAAAATCCGCCATTCGCTTTCCCACCTTTTAGCGATGGCGGTTTTAAAAAAATTTCCCAAAGCCGAACTCGGCATCGGGCCGACGATTGAAAACGGGTTTTATTATGATTTTGATTTACCCTCAAAAGCTTTAACAGAGGAGGGATTATCTGATTTAGAAAAACAAATCCGTGAACTTATTAAACAAAATCTGCAATTTAAAAAAGAAATTATTACATTTGCCGAAGCGAAAAAAACCTTCGCAAATCAGCCATATAAATTAGAACTCACCAAAGAACTCCAAAAAACCAAAAAACCGATCTCAATTTACAAAACTTACCAATTTATCGATCTCTGCGCTGGACCTCATGCCAAATCAACTTCCGAAATCGACCCCAATGCTTTCAAGCTGACTAAAATCGCCGGCGCTTATTGGAAAGGCGATGAAAAAAATCCGATGCTAACGCGAATTTACGGCGTGGCTTTCAGCTCCAAAAAAGAATTGGACGACTATTTAAAAATCCAAGCGGAAATTGAAAAAAGAGACCATCGCAAACTGGGCGAAAAACTGGACTTGTTTTCTTTCCGCGATATCGCGCCGGGCGCGGTTTTTTGGCATCCAAAAGGAATGATTATTCTTAATGAATTAAAAAACTTTATCGGAGAACTCCAAAAAAAACGCGGGTATCTGGAAACTTTGACCCCGATTTTGGTAAAAAAAGAACTATTCGAGGCCTCTGGACACTGGAAACATTATCGCAAAAACATTTTCTCACTGGAAGTTGATAAGGAAACTTTCGCCTTAAAACCGATGAATTGCCCGGGTTCGACTTTTATTTATAAATCAAAAATCAGAAGTTATAAGGATTTACCGTTAAGATTTTCCGAATTCGGCCAGCTCCATAGAAAAGAACGCTCGGGAACTTTAACCGGTCTTTTTCGGGTTTACGGATTTATCCAAGATGACGCCCATATTTATTGCCGACCGGATCAAATTCTTGAAGAAATTAACGGCGTTTTGGAATTGTTGGCAAAAATCCACCAAGCTTTCAACCTTAAAACATCATTAGCTTTGGCAACCAAGCCGGACAAGGCAATGGGCGATCCAAAACTTTGGAGCAAAGCGGAAAAAGCGTTAAAAACCGGTCTTGAACAAAATAAATTGAAATACGAACTTCGTCCCAAAGACGGCGCTTTTTACGGGCCAAAAATAGACATTGATGTTGAAGATTCTCTTTCGCGCAAATGGACCGTGGCAACCATTCAATTGGATTTTCAAATGCCGGAACGATTGGACTTGGAATATATTGACGAAAAAGGGGGGAAACAGCGGCCGGTTATGATTCATCGCTCCTCAATCGGCTCGTTTGAAAGATTTATCGGAATAATTTTAGAACATCTTTCGGGCGAATTGCCTTTATGGCTGGCGCCAATTCAAGTTGAAATCATTAATGTCGGTTTAACGCATCGCGATTACGCCAAACAAATTCATTCTCGATTATTGGAAAATAACATTCGCGCTTCAATGGGCGACGAAAATTTGACGGTTGGCAAACGCATTCGTGAAGCGGAAATCCAAAAAATTCCATATATTCTGGTTGTCGGCGATAAGGAAATAACCAGCCAATCCGTAGCAGTCAGGAAAAGAGGAAAAGGAGATCTCGGTATTCAAAAATTTGAAGATTTCTTAAAACAAATTAAAGAAGAACTTAAAAAATAAAAAAACCGCTGGTAAAAACCACGCGGTTTATGAGAATAAATCAGATGGGGCGATAGCCTTACGACGCAACAAACTTCTTCCGTTGCATTGGCTTATCGCGCCCACCCGACTCCGCACTCTGCTCTTCAATAATATTTTTTCCGCTTTTTTTGTCTTTTTTTTGCCAGCCCAAGAGCTTTCGCCTACTTGGGTTCCTAGCTGCTGGTTTCACCACCTTTCAGAAGTTAGAACACTTCTTTTTCTTGAGCCTCCGTGATCGAGGCTAGGCTATGGCCGTGGAACGGGCGCCGTGGATAATCGTCATCACAAACGTGTGCCGATGTACTACGGGCTGTCCTCTTGTGTTTGTCCCTCCCATAAAGACCTCCTTTCTTCTTGGATTTAAAACGGTAAAGGCCAATACAATGGTGGCAATTTCAAACCCTCCTTTCTTTATTAATATCCGCTATAATTATAGCAAAGGGTTGACTTTTGTCAATCCCTAACTGTGAATAATTATAAAGGCGGCATATTTGCCGAATTTCCCGAAATAAAGCAAAAACGAGAAAAAATTAAGGTCTCTCGCTCCGCTTTATCCAAGGCGACGTTTTTCGGCCTTCTCGTCCTTTTTAAGTTTTTAATGTGCCGCCTATTGCTTATAAAAGTATATATAGCATACTACGTAAAATATGTCAATACTCCCAAAAATCATCGTTATTGTCGGGCCAACGGCTTCTGGTAAAACCGATTTAGCCATAAGGCTGGCAAAAAAAAATAATGGAGAAATTATTTCCGCTGATTCGCGGCAAATTTATAAAGGAATGGATATCGGCACCGCCAAGCCGTTAAAATCGGAAAGGATAAAAATAAAACACCATTTGATTGACATTAAAAATCCCGATAAAAATTACACCGTTAGCCAATACAAAAAAGATTGTCTGATTGCCATTAAAAAAATAATCAAGCGCGAAAAAATTCCCATTCTGGTCGGCGGCACGGGCCTTTACATCAAAGCCGTTGTTGATAATCTGGAAATCCCCGAAATAAAACCAGATTTACGTCTGAGGAATAAACTGGAAAAAGAATTAAAATTAAAAGGGCTAAACCACTTATATCAAAAATTGATAAAACTTGACCCGGAAGCCGCTTACATTATTGATTCTAAAAATCCGAGAAGAATCATTAGGGCGTTAGAGATAACGCTGAAAACCGAAAAACCGTTCTCTCAGCAAAGAAAGACCGGCAAAAAATTGTTTAATTGCCTAAAAATCGGCATTACTTTGCCGAAAGAAAAACTGCGCGAAAAAATTAACAAACGAGTTGATAAAATGCTTAAAAACGGATTGATGAAAGAAGTTAAAAATTTAATCAATAAATATCCCGTTGAAAATCCGATTTTTGACGCCATCGGCTATCGGGAAATCATCAATTATCTTCGAGGGAAAATCTCGCTTGACGAAACAACGGCTCTAATAAAAAGAAACACCTGGAAATACGCCAAACGCCAGATGACCTGGTTTAAAAAAGATAAAGAAATTTACTGGATAAAAAACGAAAAAGAGGCCTTTAAATTTATAAAGCGATTTTTAGGAAATTAAGCATGGCCAATGCCTTTTTTTCTTTCTAATTTTTCTAAACTATTCCGTAACTCATTTGTTTCTTCTTTTTTTACGGCTATCTGCGCTTCTAAGGCTCTTTTAGTAGCTTCATTAGCTGAACCCAATCGCCGCTCTATTGACTCTATATTCTTTTCTATTGAATTAATCTTAAATTTAATTCCCCCATCATCATCAATTGGAGTATTTTCTTTTGGCACTGGCACTCTTTGGGGAAAATTTTCTAAATTAAGTCTCTCCATTTTAGATTGTTTCTTTTAAAATTTTTCTTAAAATTTCCGGATTGCCGCGACCTTTTAATTTTGCCATTGCTTGGCCGATTAAAAATTGCAAAGCGTTTTCTTTACCCTTTTTATAATCTTCTATCGCCTTAGGGTTGTCTTTTATTACTACCTGAATTGTTTGTTTTATTATATCATCGTCAGAAATTTGTGTCAAGTTTTTTTCTTCAATAATCTGACGCGGATTAAGACCGGTTTCCGCCATTTCTCTTAAAATATATTTTGCCGAACTACTGGAAATTCCGCCGCTAATAATTAAAGTCGTTAAATCGGCGGAATTTTCCGGCGCAATTTTAATTTCTTCAATTGTAAAATTCATTTCCCTCATCAATCCTTTCAAATCACTCGTCAAACAATTATAAAGAGTTTGAACGCTATTCTCTCCTCCGCCCGATGAAATCAATTTTGCCGCCGCTTTTTCAAAATAATTGGCGAAGTTTTTGTCGTTAACTAAAATTTCCGCCTGATTGTCTTTTAAAAAAAATTCTTTTTTGAACCGCTGACGTTTCGCTTTCGGCAATTCCGGCGTCTCTGATTTTAATTTTTTTAAATCAAACTCCGCTGAATCCATCGACGGCAAATCCGGCTCGGGGAAATAGCGGTAATCATGGGCTTCTTCTTTTAACCGTTGGGAAACTGTAATTCTTTTATTCTCGTCAAAACCGCGGGTTTCATGGATAATCTTCTCGCCGCTTTCCAAAATTTCCGCTTGTCTTTTAATTTCATAGTCAATCGATTCTTCAACCGAACGAAAAGAATTCAAATTTTTAACCTCCACCTTTGTCCCTAATTCATTGTCCTTTGAAACGCTAATGTTGGCTTCGATTCTCATTTGTCCTTTTTCCATATCAGCGTCGGAAATATCCAAATACCGCAGAATCAATCGCAATTCTTTGGCGAAATCTGTCGCTTCTTTACCGCTTTTAATATCTGGTTCCGTGACCAATTCCATTAAAGGCACGCCGGCTCGGTTAAAATCAACCAAACTTTCTCCTTTTTTGCCGTGAATTAAACTGGCTGTGTCTTCTTCCAGATGTATTCTCCGCAATTTAATATTGTTTAATTCGCCTCCTAAGACCAACGGCTGGTCGTACTGAGAAATTTGATAGCCTTTCGGCAAATCCGGATAAAAATAATTTTTTCGGTCGAATTTGCTTTCTTTCGGAATTTGAGAATTTAAAGCCAATCCCAGTTTCAAAACCGCTTCAACGGCTTTTTTATTGATTGTCGGCAAAGTGCCGGGATGAGCCAGACAAATCGGACAAACATTTATGTTCGGATGCTTTTCGTCGGGGTCGTTCAAACATCCGCAAAACATTTTTGTTTTGGTCTTTAATTCCACGTGAATTTCCAAACCGATAACGGGTTGATACATATCATAATTCTAATAAAAAAGGGCGGCTTTCGCCACCCCTGGTTCTTCGCATTTTTTAATCGTTATTTATCGTTTTTCGGCCGACATTCTGGACAAATTACTCGACCAGTTATCTTAAACTCTTCTGCCGTGGCTTTTTTGTCAGTCCATTTATAACCGCGCCGCAATCTCTCACAGTTGATACAAACAGCGGTTATCCCGTGGTTCTCGCCTCCTCCAAAAGCTTCGCAAAAATATTCCATTTTCCCACCTCCTTATTAAATTTTTAAGCTTCTGTTTATTTCTCTATCTCTATCCCCATGCTTCTTGCCGTGCCTTCGATAATTTTCATTGCCGCTTCTATATTATTGGCGTTCAAATCCATCATTTTTTTCTCGGCGATTTCCCGAACCTGAGCTTTTGTCACTTTGCCGACTTTCTCTTTCAATGGATTGCCCGAACCTTTAGCGGCTGACGCGGCTTTTTTCAATAAATCCGAAGCCGGCGGCGTTTTTAATTTGAACTCAAAAGTCCGGTCTTGATAAATCGTAATTTCCGCGGGAATAACGCTGTCACCCATCTCTTTGGTGGCTTCATTAAACTGCTGACAGAATTGAGCGATATTAACACCATGTTGGCCCAAAGCCGGACCAATCGGCGGAGCCGGATTGGCTTTACCCGCTGAAATTTGAAGTTTTAAAATTGTTTTAATTGCCTTTGACATAATATTTTATAATTTCTGAACCTGTAACGAATCCAATTCCACCGCTGTTTCTCTGCCGAAAATCGGCACCATGACTTTGATTTTACCATATTCATCGTCAACAACACTGACTTTTCCTTCGCTATCTTTGAATGGCCCATCGATAATTTTTATTGTTTCACCAACGGAAAATTCCTTCGCCGATCATTCTCGCCATCAAAGATTTAACTTCTTCTTCCGAAAGCGGCGTCGGCTCGGTGGTATCCGCTCCCACAAAACCGGTTACCCGCGGCGTATTTCTGACTACATACCAGGAGTCTTCCCCCATTATCATATCAACCAACACATAACCGGGGTAAATTTTTTCTTCCATTTCTCTTCGCTTACCGTTTTTAATTTTTATTTTCTTTTCCTTTGGAACAACGATATTAAAAATCTTATCCCGCATCTCCAGCGCGTCGATTCTCTGCTTTAAATATCTGGAAACCGCGTCTTCATAGCCCGCGTAAGTATGAACCGCATACCAATGACGCTCACCCTTTGACGATTTATTCATCATATTATAAACGCTCTTAATAAATATCCGAAAAACAAATCTAACACTCCCAAAAAAAATCCCACAGCCACCGAAACGCCGATAACCACTAAAGTTAAACGGATTGTTTCATTTCTGTTCGGCCAATTAACGTGTTTAAGCTCCATGCGGGATTCATTAATATAAGAAACTAATTTGGAAAACATAAATTTATTTATCGCTCACCGTCTATTGTTCATTGTTTTTAATTAGATGTCAAGATTTTTCACCATAGCCGCCTGACTTTGAATAAATGCTTTTCTCGGCTCAACCACTTCGCCCATCAAAATATCAAACAGTTCATCCGCTTTTTTGGCGTCTTCTATCACCACCGCTTTAAGAGTGCGCCTCTCGGGATCCAAAGTGGTTTCCCAAAGCTGATCCGGATTCATTTCTCCCAAACCTTTATACCTTTGAATGTTCATTCCTTGTGTTCCATGGCCTCCAATTGATTTAACTATTTTTTCCTTTTCCGCATCGCCGTAAGCGTAATGTATCTCTTTCCCTTTTTGGATTCGATAAAGCGGCGGCTGGGCAATATACAAATAACCGCCTTCGATTATCGGCAGAAAATAACGATAAAACATCGTTAAAAGAAGGGTTCTAATATGAGCTCCGTCAACATCGGCATCCGTGGCAATAATAATTTTGTAATATCTTATTTTTAAAACATCAAAAGCTTCTCCAATTGCGGTGCCGATGGCGGTAACTAGCGCCCTAATTTCCTTATTGGCGAGCATTTTATCAATCCGCGCTTTCTCAACATTTAAAATTTTCCCGCGAAGAGGCAAAATCGCCTGACTATGGCGATCGCGGGCGTTTTTCATTGAACCTCCGGCGCTGTCTCCTTCCACAATAAATAATTCAGATTCTTCCGGATTTTTTGAACTGCAATCAGCCAATTTACCGGGCAGAGTCAATCCTTCTAAAACCCCTTTTCTTAATACCGTTTCTCTGGCGGCCTTGGCGGCTTTTCTGGCCCTTTGAACTAAAAGACACTTTTCAATAATTGCTCTCGCGTCATTGGAATTTTTTTCCAAAAATTCTCTAAGTGCTTCATTGGTTATTGTTTCCGCGGCGGTTCTGGCAATCGGGTTGCCCAATCTGGCTTTAGTTTGACCCTCAAATTGCGGCTCTCCTAATTTTATAGAAACAACCGTTACCAATCCCTCGCGAATATCTTCGCCGGACAAATTTTCGTCTTTTTCTTTCAAATAATTATTTTCTCTCGCATAATCGTTCAAAACGCGAGTCAAAGCCGAACGAAAACCCGTTAAATGCATGCCGCCATCCGGCGTATAAATATTATTGGCGAAACTCAATTCAACCGTCTCAATCTCCTGATTATAAACAAAAGCTGCTTCTACCTCGACGCCCTCATAATTTTTTAGAATATAAAAAGGTTCCTTTTGAATCGGCGTTTTAAAACGATTAAGATAATCTATGAAAGACAATAATCCCCCCTCAAAATAAAAAGCGTAATAAAAAGGAACCTCTTTTCTTTCATCAATTATTTCAATTTTTATTCCCTTAGTTAAAAAAGCCTGCTGGCGCAAATGATCGACTATCCGCTTTAAATCAAATTCTATTTTGGAAAAAATTTCCGGATCCGGGCTAAAAATAACTTTCGTGCCCCTTTGCTCGCATTTACCTTCTTTTTTAACGCTGTATTTTGGTTTGCCTTTTTCATATTCTTGGGAATAAAGATTATTGTCGCGGCAAACTTCAACTCTCAGCCATTTTGACAAAGCATTAACAACAGAAACCCCTACCCCGTGAAGTCCGCCGGCAATTTTATAAGATTCACCGCCGAATTTTCCGCCGGCATGAAGCGTACACATCACGGTTTCCAAGGCCGATTTTTTCGTATGGGAATGAATATCAACCGGAATGCCGCGACCGTCATCCGTAATCGCCACTTTATTGTCTTTTAAAAGTTCAATTTTAATGTTTTTCGCGTAACCGCCGATTGCTTCGTCTAAACAATTATCACAAACTTCCCAAACCAAATGATGAAGGCCGTCAACACCCGTTGAACCAATATACATTCCCGGCCGTTTTCTAACCGGTTCCAGCCCTTCTAAAACATAAATGTCTTTGGCTTCATAAGAAGCTTCTGATTTTTTCAGATTTTCAGCGGGTTTTTTTAACATTTCAAAATAAAATAAGCGACGTCAATCGCAATATATTAATGTTATTTTATCAAATTTTTAACCCAAAAACAACCTCGGCGTTTTTTATCGTTTGATCGGAAATTTCTTCAAAAGCGCCCGCAACACCCTTAATTTCCGCCAATTTTTTGGCGGTTTCAATAATATAACTCGGTTCATTTCTTTTGCCGCGATATGGCGCGGGAGAAATATAAGGCGCGTCCGTTTCTAAAAGAATTCGCTCTGATGGAATAAATTTTATAATCTCGTCAAAATCACGATTGAAAGTTATCAATCCGTTGAAAGTAAAATAAAAGCCCATCCCTAAAAGCGTTTTGGCATTTTCTTTTGTGCCGGTAAAAAAATGAAGAATGCCCGCCGGAGAATTTAAAATTGTGGATTGAGAATTTAGAATTTCAATTAAATCATTGAAAGCGTTTCGGCAATGAATCATTAAAGGTTTTTTTACTTCTTTGGCTAATTCTATTTGTTTTATAAAAATCTCTTTTTGCTTCGCGATTTGCGCTTCACGATCAATGTTTTGCTTCAATTTATAGTAGTCCAATCCGCATTCTCCGATTGCCACCACTTTCTGATTTTGCGCCAAATTTTTAAAAAACCCGTAATCAAAATCTCTTAAATCGCTTGGGTGTTGGCCAACGGTTGCCCAAATTCCAATAGAATATTTATCCGCCAACTCAACCGCTCTTTGCGAGCTTTTCTTGTCAGCGCCAACATTAATAAAATAAACATCGTTATCAAACGCGCGTTTTATTGCTTCATCCCTGTCTCCATCAAAATCGGAAAATTGAAGATGAGTATGAACATCGATTAATTTCAATTTCATATCCGCGGAAATAAATTCTCGCCTTTTTTAATTTTAATAATTTTTTGAGAAATTTTAACGCTTTTAAGAATTTTCTCGGAGGTCTGCGGCAGAAATGGCTCAAGCAATTCAGCGGAGTTTTTTAATATCATAATCAAGTCCATTAAAACTCGGCTTTTCTTATCCAAATTCGCGATTTTCCACGGCTCGGTTTTGTTAATATAATTATCGCCAAAACTAATCAATTGCCAAATCGCCGCCAATGCCTCATGAAATTTAAATTCTTCCAATTTTTGTTCAACTGATTTTTTAATCTCTTTAACTTTTTTATCGATATTTTTATTCGCGCATATCCGCAAATTGACATCGCGCGAAGCAAGAGTGAGAACGCGAGCCGTAAAATTGCCCAAACCATTAGCCAGGTCGCCGTTATAACGGACTCTAAATTTTTCTTCCGTAAAATCACCGTCGTCATAAGCCGGTATTTCCCGTAAAAGATAATAGCGAAGAGCGTCGGCGCCGTATCTTTTTGCCAAATCAACCGGGTCAATAATATTGCCGATTGTTTTTGACATTTTCTGACCGTTAACAGTTATAAATCCGTGAACGAAAATTTTCTTCGGCAAAGGTAATTTCGCCGAAATCAGCATCGCCGACCAAATAACCGCGTGAAACCTTAAAATATCCTTGCCAATAAAATGAATATCGGCCGGCCAGAATTTTTTAAATTCAGAATTTCTGCCATATCCGATTGCCGAAAGATAATTAACTAACGCCTCCAACCAAACATACATCACCTGGGAACTATCACCCGGAACCGGAATGCCCCAGGATAAACTTTTCCGCGGTCGAGAAACACTAATATCAATTAATCCCCTTTTAAAAAAAGACAAGATTTCATTTTTACGCGATTGGGGAACGATTTTAATCTCATCGTTTTTTATCTTTGATTCGATAATTTTTGAATATTTGGATAACCGAAAAAAATAATTTTCCTCTTCAATAACTTCCGGCGCTTTTTGATGATCCGAGCATTTGCCGTCAATCAATTCTTTTTCGGTCTTAAACGCCTCGCAGCCGACGCAATAAAGACCTTTATACTTTTTTTTATAAAAATCTCCCGCCTTATCCAGCGACTGCCATATTTTAATAACGCCCGGCCAATGGCGTTTTTTGTCAGAAGTTCTGATAAAATCGTCCCAGGACAAATTAAGGATTTTTTTTAATTCCTTAAATTTATCGCTGTTTTGACTAACAAATTCTTTCGGAGATTTCCCAACTAAAGCGGCAGCCCGTTCAATTTTTATGCCGTGTTCATCAACGCCGGTTAAAAAAAACGTCTTTTTTCCTTTTTGGCGCTGATAGCGGGTAAAAACATCCGCTTGGATTTTTTCCAAAGCATGGCCAATATGAGGAGCGTCATTGGCATAATCAATGGCAGTAGTAATATAAAACTTCTTCATTCAAAATTAAATCTCCCAACTTGATTTTTCCGCGCTGCCCGGCTTTCAATAACTTCCTGAATAACCACCGCGGTCGGCACCGCTAAAATAATGCCAACAAAACCCGCCAACTGCGCTCCGGCAAGCATTGAAATTACCGCCACCACCGGATGGATGCCGACGGTTTTTCTCATCACCGCCGGAATCAATAAATGATTTTCCATTTGCTGGACAATAAAGAAAAAAATAATTACCGAAATCCCCAAAGTCCAAGATTCTGAAACCGCCAGAAGAAAAGCGATAATGCCCGTAAATACCGGACCGACAAAAGGCACCATTTCTAAAATAGCGGCCAAAATTCCCAAAATCAAACTATATTTGACCCCCAAAATTAAAAGCCCAAGGAATACAACCACCCCGACAATAGCGCTTAAAATCAATTGTCCTTTCAGCCAAAGCCCGAGTTTTTGTCTAGATCTCAAATAAACGTTAACCACATAATCTTCGGACTTTATCGGCAAAATCGCCTTTAAAAAATTTTCCACGCCATCTTTGTGGAGCGCCAGATAGAACGAAAGAACAAATGCGGCAATCACAAAAGCAATGCCGCCGAAAATAGAAGAAATCACTCCAATAAACGAAGCACCTCCAGAAAGCATCGTTTCGGCAAATTTTTCCATTCCCGATGTCCAATTCTCAATAAATTGAGAAGATCCGAATGGTCCCAAATCCGGCACTTCTAATTTATTTAATACGCCAAAAATATTTTTTGATTCTAAAACAGCCAAAGGAACGATCGTATATAAAATTAAAGCCAAAACCGATAATACTGAAATAAAAACCAAAAGCGTTCCTAAAATCCTTGGGATTCTTTTTTGCTCCAAAAAACTAATAGGAGAATCCAGGGCGGAAGAAATAACCAAAGCCAAAAAAAGAATCAATAAAACATCCTTTAAAAAATAAAGGGCAACGGCAAAAATTACTATCAATAAAACGCGCCATAATGATACCCAAGAAATTTCGATTTGATTCATATTTTTACTATATTACAATTTCAAAATAGATTCAAATTTTGCTCTATCTTCAAACGGCCCGATTAAAGCGAGATTAAGTTTATTGTTTTGAAAAATATCTTTGGCAACAGCCATTATTTCTTCGGCTTTAACGGCTTGAATTTTTTGCGCCAGTTCGTCCGGACTAATGAGTTTTCCTGTCAAAATTTCCTGACCGCCGTAAAAACTCGCGATTTCATCTGATGTTTCCAAAGAAAGCATTAGATTACCCAGTAGGTGGTCTTTGGCTTTTCTGAGCTCTTTTTCATCAACGCCTTTTTCGGAAATTTTTTTAAACTCTTCCAGACAAACCCTGATCACTTCCTCAATTCTTTTGCTATCAGCACCAACCGAAACCGCCAAATAACCATGATCAGTGTATAAACCAGCGTCGGTTCTGACATAATAAGCCACGCCCATTTCCTCCCTGATTCTCTGGAACAATCTTGAACTCATCCCGCCGCCTAAAATATCAGCCAAAACCTCTAAGGCGTATTTTCTTTCGTTAAAAAGATCGTAAGCTCTAACTCCAAGAATCACATGGGACTGGTCAGATTCTTTGTGTTTCAACAAAATTTCCGGATTCTCTTGATGTTCTTTAATTTTTATTTTTGGAGATTTGGCGCCTAAATTGATGGAAGAAAAATAATTTTTAATTTTTTCTATTGTTTTGGATTCATCGAATTTGCCCGAAACAACAACAAGCGTTGACTGAGGCAAATAATGTTCGCTTCGATATTTTATAAAATCGTCTTTGGTTAGTTTTTTAACGGTCTCTTTAGTGCCGGCGACGTCCCAACCAGCCGGCTGGTCACCATAAAGAAGCTCCAAAAAAACATCCCAAATTTTCCTCTTAGGATCGTCCTCAATCATATTAATCTCTTCGATAATTACTCCGCGCTCCTTATTTATTTCTCCCTCCGGAAGAGTCGGATTGAGATATATATCGGAAATAATGTCTAAAATTTTATCAAAATGTTTCGACTGGGCTTTGGCGTAATAACCGGTGTATTCCAAGCTGGTAAAAGCGTTAGGAATCGCGCCGAGGCCATCCAATTCCGAGGCAATATCAATGGTTTTTGGCCTCTTTTTCGTGCCCTTAAAACACATATGTTCCAAAAAATGGGAAATACCGTTGATTTCTTTAGTTTCATATTTTGAACCGGCTTCAACTAAAATCAAAATCGTCGCCGTTAAGCTGTCCTGCTTGGGAACAGTTATAATCCGCAAACCATTATCTAAGGTAATTTTATTGAATTTTTCCATAAATATTATTGCTCAATTCCGAAATTTTTATTCTCTCCTGTTTCATCGTATCGCGATCGCGAATGGTCACCGTATCGTCTTCTAATGTTTGAAAATCTATCGCTACACAATATGGCGTGCCGATTTCGTCCTGTCTTCTATATCTTTTACCGATATTACCGTTATCGTCAAACTCGCACATAAAATTCCCCCTAATCGAATTAAAAATTTCTCGCGCTTTTTTCACCAATTCCGGTTTATTTTTTAATAATGGAAAAACCGCGGCTTTTATCGGAGCCAATCGCTTGTCAATTTTAAGTACAGTGCGGATTTCGCCATTAATTTCTTCTTCAACATAAGCATTATCAATAAACATTAAAAATAATCTATTTAATCCGACAGATGTTTCCATAATGTGCGGAATAAATTTTTCTTTTGTTTCTTCATTAAAATATGACAAATCAACGCCGGAATATTTTGAATGTTGGGATAAATCCCAATCGCCTCTCGCATGAATTCCTTCAACTTCTTTAAATCCGCCCAAAGACTGAAAATTAAATTCAATATCATAAGCATCGGAAGCGTAATGCGCCAATTTTTCGTGTTTATGCCATCTGATTTTATTTTCCGGAATTCCATATTCTAAATACCATTGCCATCTTTCTTTTTTCCACTCTTCATATTTGCTTTTCATATCATTGGGATGCAAAAAATATTGCATTTCCATCTGTTCAAACTCGCGAGTGCGGAAAATAAATTGACGGGCGACAATTTCATTCCTGAACGCCTTGCCAACCTGCGCAATGCCAAAAGGCAATTTAGGATGCAAAGAATCAATCATATTTTTATATTCAAGATAAATACCACCACAAGTTTCGGGCCGCAAATATGACACATTTTCCTCGGACATTTCTTCCGTGGGAGAACCTAAATTTGATTTAGCCATTAAAGAAAATACTTTAGCTTGAGTCAAATCGGCAGATCCGCAACTGGCGCATTTTAATTTTTTCTCCACCCTTAATTTATCAAGCTCTTGATTTATATATTCTATTGTCGCTTTATCGGCGCTTATTCCAAATTCTTCAAGCAAATGGTCGGCGCGCATACGATTTTTACATTTTTTGCAATCAACTTGCGGATCGTTAAATCCTCCGACATGACCCGATGCCACCCAAGTTTTTGGATGCATAAAAATCGCGCTATCTAAGCCATAAACATCATCGCGAAGCTGAACCATTTGTTTCCACCAAACAGCCTGAATGTTATTTTTTAACAAAATGCCATAATGGCCATAATCATAAATAGCGGAAAATCCGCCGTAAATTTCCGATGACGGATAAACAAATCCTCGTCTCTTACATAATGAAACTATCTTATCTAAATTAGTCATAAAAATTATTGTATTACTTCCCCCATCTGCGGATTAAATCCACCGTCTTTGAGAAAATCCGTTGCCAATGCCTCGGCAACACTGTTTAATTCCGCGCCGACAAACTCATCAACGGCGCTTATTGAAGATTGGCCGACAAGCGGCATTTTTTGTCCAACTTGAGTAATATTTGGCAACGCTTCAATTTGGAAAACCGCTTCCATTGCCTTTCCGACAATTCCTTTAGTGGCTAAAATTTTTGGTATTAACCAACTAACTTCTTGCGTTCTTTCATTATACTGTGGCGTTACCTCAATACTACTTTTGACAATGCCCGTAAATTTAACGCCCGGCGCCAAATAAGCTTTTACCACAGCGTCCTTAACGTCTGTGGCATAATTTTTAATAATCCAATGAACCGTAAAATTCGTCGGGTTATTGACCTTAAGCGGCAATTGCCCTTTATTGATAATGCCCGTAGCGTCGCGGAAATAAACATAAGATTCTAAAGAAATTTGTCCCCTCACTTTTGTTTTTAAGGAAGCCAAACCAATTGTTTTATCCGATGCCACGCCATGAGGCACCATCGGCGAAGAAATTTCCCCCTCAACATTCAAAATAAAATTTTTATCCGAAAGCCTTGAAATCGGATAATTTTCTTTTGTTTTAATTTCAAAAACTGCGCTGCCGCTTTCTCCGGACCCAAGCAAACGCAATTGGGAGATATTTGAAGCGTTCCAGGTAAGCGTATTATTACGAGAATTAAAAGCCGCTTCCGATTTTAAACTTGAAAAATCAAACATTTCGCCATTGAGTTTGGCTTTTATAATAACGTCGTTTAATCCAATATCGGTATTATTGGCATAAATAAGTTCATATTTCAAAATATCGGCCGGGAAAGCGGAATAATCCGTTGAATTATTTAAATTTATTTTTAATGACAAAGGAGAAGGGGCGATGCTTAAATTAGCCGTTTTTTCTCCAATCAAATATGTCTTATCCGCGTAATTGGCTTTAATTTGCGATTTTATGTCGAAAAAAGATCCTTCATCTCCAATTATCGCGCCGGAAATAGAAAGCGTTCCGTTTTTCCCTTTTGGCAGATTCCCAATTACCAAAGAATTACCGGACAATTTAAGGCCTTCTGAAACCGATTTCTTTAAAATAAAACCTCGCGGGAAAGTTAAATCCATTTGAACGCCGGAAAAATCGAATTCTGAAATATTGACGTAATTGGCGACGATTTCGAATTCTTCGTTATTAAAAATTTTTTCCGGAGAACCTAAATCAATTTTTATGCCGGCCTCTTTCGCCGACACTTCCACGCTCTGGGATTTTTCAAATCGAGTTTTCAAAGTTGACGAATAATTCACCGAAATATTGAAATTTTTAATTGTCGGCGAGTCCCCGAAAATCAAAATCGGGATTTTATTTTGAAACCCGCTTGACGATTCAATAACCCCAATCTCTCTAATAATGACGCGCTTGTTTGAATTATCCCCTAAAACCGAAGTGTTTTCCGGTAAAAAAATAGAAAGAGTCGCGTTCCCTAAAACATTTTTAGAATTATTGTTAAAATTAACCGCAATATCAAAAGGAACTCCTGTCATTATTTCTTTCGGAGCCAAAACCGAAAGCGTTATTTCAGAATCCGTTGAAAGATATTGATAAATATAAAAACCGCTTATCCCGATAAGGATAATCATTGCCGCCATAAGCAACCAGAACGCCTTTATCCCCCAGCGGCTGACTTTGGAAAAATAAATCTGCCAGCGGTTTTTATTTTCGTTATCCGCGTCGCGCCAGTCGGAATTGTTAATATTTTTAGAATCTTCCGTCATCTATATCGATATTACCTCATTTTTAGGGATTTTTAAACCACTATCTCCCTTATTAATAATCAAAGCTTCTGTAAAATGTTCCATCATTGACAAA